>SAMEA104315420__coassemble_316_pt1 | contig 36767 bp, 27 predicted proteins | sample SAMEA104315420__metabat2_high_PE_047 | metagenome-assembled genome bin SAMEA104315420 (sample SAMEA104315420) | gut metagenome | biome: Monkey gut; feature: monkey-associated habitat; material: faeces | place: China | collected 2013 | reverse complement strand
AAATAGGGCGATATGCGGAGCGTATTGCCCCATTCGGGGCAATAGCGGAGCCAAGAGCCCGTATTGAGCGATAGCGAAATAGGGCGATATGCGGAGCGTATTGCCCCATTCGGGGCAATAGCGGAGCCAAGCCCGTATTGAGCGATAGCGAAATAGGGCGACCCCCAAAAAAAAAGAAAAACGCCATCGAAGAAAAGAAAAATAAAAAAAAGCGCAATTGTAGGAAATTGCGCTTGATAGTGTTTGCAACGAAGTTAATTCGATGCGTTATGCGATAGATGAATTAAAATTCGAGGCCGATGCCGATGTGAAATGTCGCCTTGTCGGTGAGGTCGAAGGCGCCTTTTGCGCCGAAATTGTCGATTTGTGCGTACATGTATTCGGCGAAGATGTAGGAGTTGTTGATGCCCCATTCGACGTCGAATGATTTTTCCATGTCGGGAGCGAGCCAGTCGAGGACGAAAGCGATGCCGGCGACGACGTGGAAGCCGAAAGTGCCGCCGTAGCCGTCTTTGCCGTCGGTTGATTTGGCGATGGCGTCGGAACCGTCGCGGATCCACCAGAATGAGTAGTCGAAGCCGGCTTTGACGTAGAGTGTGAAGGGGAAGTTGAAGCGCGTCCAGAGGTAGTCGAAGCGGTAGATGAGCGAGAGGCGTAGGGGGAGCCAGTGTAGGGCGGTCGAGTCGATGGTCTTTTGGCCCGATTCGGTGACGCCTTTGCCCGAGATGCTGCCGTAGGCTAGGTGGAAGCCGAGTCCGAGACTGCCGACGCCGCGCCAGAATTGCCAGTCATATTCGCCTTCGATGATGAAGCCCGAGTCGTTGCCGAAGTGCGTTTTGAAGGCGGATCCTAGGTTATCGGGTTTGTAGGGGCCGGCTTTGAATTCGACCATCATGTTGACGGGGGATTCGGCGTAGGCGTCGTTGGGGGCGGCGAGGGCGCCGGCGGTGAGGGCCGGGACGAGGACGAGGAGGGCGGCTTTTGCGTTGATTTTAGCGGTCTTTTTGCGACGCCAGATGAGCGCACCGACGAGGGAGGCGATGGCGGCAAAGATGAGCGCGAGTGCCCATGGGGCGTAGAGGCAGAGCGTGGCGAAGCCGTAGAGGGGCCACAAGAGGGTCCGCGTGATGGTGCGAGCGGATTCGTGTTGGCCGATGAAATGCGCCAGTGGTGGGCTCAATTCGTAGTACGTTTTGACGAACGCGCGCCCAGGGGCGGATTGTTGCAAGATATCGTCGCGGAATTTTCGCAAGAGGGCGACGTGTGGCTCTTGTGTCGAGCCGTAGGCGGCGGTGGCGATGAAGCAGAAACCGCCATCGACGTCGGCGTTTTCTTCGCGGTAGCTTTCCCAGAAATCTTTTGTCTTTTCGGTTTGGGCGGTGACGACATCGCCCAAGAGGCTTTCGTTTCCGTTGGAATCGATGGCGGTGACGCTGATCATATAGGTCATGTCGGCGGAAATCTTGTTTTTGAGCGTCGTCGAAGTCGAGGTGGCGGTAGCCGACGATGCGCCGGTGATTTCTTCGGGTTTTGCGCCTTTATCGAGGAGTGTGCCTTCGGTGCCGTAGTAGACTTTGTAGGATTTGGCGTCTTTGGATTCGTTCCATTTGACTTTGATCGATTCGCCGCCGGGTGTGGCGGTAATGCCTTGTGGGGCGTCGGGGCGTTTGGTGCGGAAATCGAGTGTATAGGTGACGGTATAAATACGCGAGGCGTCGGACTTGGTGGGATCTTTGACGATGAGGTAGAGATAAGAGGCTTCGCTGAGGCCTTCGCAAGAATTGGCATCGTTTGCAGACGACAAATCGGCGACTTTTCGTCGGACTTCGATGGGCGAAGTTTTGGCATTGAGATCGAGGCTATTGGCGATGCTGATGCAACCTTCGCCCGTTTCGGCCTCGAGTTTGTCTTTCGAGCACGAGCTGTTGCCCTGTGCGAATTTAATCGAATACTGCGCCTTATCGGAAAGCGAAACACCGCTTTTTAGCGTGAAAACAAAGGAAACTTCGCCCGAATTGAGCGAGAACAAGTCGCGACATCGCGCGACGTTCATGGCGAGTTTCGTCGAGGTGTCTTGAGAAACAGCGGTGAGTGAACTTTTGAGTTCCCAATCGTTTTCGGACGAAGCGAAAGCCGAAAAAGGGAACAAAAACGCGAACAAAATTAGGCAAAAAGTCGCCGTTGTTGAAGAATTTTTCATTAGGTTATACCATCCTTGCATGGTCCCACGCCGCGCAGGCAATCTGAACGGCATTTAACGCCGCCCCTTTTAGCAGGTTATCGCTTACGATCCAAAAGATTAGACCATTTTCGTCGGCAGGATCTTCGCGGACTCTGCCGATGTATGTTTCGAAGGCGTTTTGCGCATCGATAGCCGTCGGATAGAGGCTCATATCGTCGGCATCGGTGACGATTAGCCCCGGCATATCGGCGAGCGCCGCTCGGGCTTGTGGCACGGAGATCGGCTTTTCGGTCACGACGTGTACGCATTCGGAATGCGACCGCACGACGGGGACGCGCACGCAAGTCGCCGAGACGCGCAATGCTGGAGCGGACAAGATTTTTTTCGTTTCGAACATCATTTTATGTTCTTCTTCGGTAAAGCCGTCGTCTTCGAAGGCGCCGATTTGCGGCACGACGTCGAAAGCAATCGTTCGCGCATGAACGGCCGATTTCGCGGGTCTTTTGCCGTCGAGCGCCGCGCGCGTTTCGTCGATCAGGGCATCGATTCCCTTTTGTCCAGCGCCGCTGCACGATTGGTATGTCGCCACGCGTACCGTGCGCAAGCCTGCGACATCGGCAATCGCCTTGAGCGCCAGCACGAGCTGAATCGTCGAACAATTCGGGTTGGCAATGATGCCCGCCTCGGGCTTGATTTCGCAGCCATTGACCTCGGGCACGACGAGCGGCCATTGTGGGGCGCGCCGAAACGCCGACGTGTTGTCGACCATCAACGCACCCGCCGCCACAATTCGATCGGCCAATTCGAGGCTCACCGCCTTGCCCGCACTACTCAAGACGATATCGATGCCGCGAAAATCGAATGCATGCGCATCGCTCACCGTGCACGGCCCCAAAAACGTCTCGACGACTTTGCCTGCACTCCGCGCCGACGCGAGCAACGCAAGCGACGCCACCGGCAGCCCCAGCGCCTCGACACAGTGCAACATCTCGCGGCCAACGGCTCCCGTCGCACCCAAAATCGCCACATTTGCGCCTTCTTTGCGCCACTTTAATCGAGTTGTCATGTTCCCTCCGTGGAAAAATCGACGTCAAAACGCGCCCTTTTTACTACCCCACCGAAATAGGGCAATCACGTTTTGCGAGATTTGTTTGTTTCGAGATTTGTTTGTTGGATCGGGGTCGCCCTATTTCGCCCGCTGGGCTCAATCTATTCGCCCGCTGGGCTCAATACGGGCTCTGGGTCGCCCTATTTCGCCCGCTGGGCTCAATACGGGCTCTTTGCGATGCTATTGCCGTTGGCAATACGCATCGCCGTCGCGTCTATGTGCTCACTTTCGTTGCGCGCATACGCCGCGATTTGGGGTTGCCACGCCGTTGTCGACGGGCGATAATCCGCGATAGCGTATATCACATTGCGCGGTGTGGATAAAATTCGCCGACTTTGCGCTTCGATTCCGTTCTCGTCGTCGCCATCGTCGTCGCGTCGCAGATCTTTAACGGAAAAAGTTTGGTTTTCATTGCACCAAAATCACCATCAATGGAGGTCGTTCAAATGTCATCATCGCTCGATTTATTCTGTGAAGCCCTGGAATCGATTCATGCAGAGGGCAAAAATATCGTCGTATTTACGGGGGCAGGCGTGTCGACGCTCTCGGGGATCAAAGATTTCCGCAGTAGCGATGGGGCTTATTCGAAGCCGTTTCATGGGCGCCGCGTCGAAGATATCTTGTCGCTCGATACGTTCCGCCGCGAACCCGAGCTCTTTTATGCGTGGGCTAAAGAGTTTTGCTACTGCCTCGACCGATTTCAGCCGAATATCGTGCATAAAATGGTCGCCCATCTCGAAGAAAAGTCGTATTCGCGCGGCGTCATGACGCAAAATATCGACGTCCTCCATCAAGCCGCTGGGTCGAAACACGTCCTCGAAATTCACGGTTCCCCGTCGAATCACCATTGTCTCAAGTGCCGTCAATCGTATAGCTACGAAGAAATCGCCCCCAAAGTCATGGCTTCGGAGCTCCCCAAATGCTCGTGTGGGGGGATTATCAAACCCGATATCATATTTTATGGCGAGCAACTCGACGAACGCGTTTTATCGGCGTGTGTCCGCGAATCGGAATCGTGTGGCCTCTTCATCGTCTTGGGGAGTTCGCTCGTCGTCCAGCCGGCGGCGTCGATGCCCGCTATCGCCCACGAAAGCGGCGCAATGCTGTGCATCGTCAACGCCCAATCGACGCCACTCGACCGATATGCCGATTTCCATTTCGACGATCTCAAGACGTTTGCCGAAGGCATAGAAGCGCCGGCTAGCGCGCCGCGAAAAGTCGGAATCGTCGCCGCTAGGCTAGAAGCGCCGGCTAGCGCGCCGCGAAAAGTCGGAAGTATCGCCGCTAGGCTAGAAGCGCCGGCTAGCGCGCCGCGAAAAGTCGGAAGTATCGCCGACCATGTAAAGGAATAATCGTCGGTCGTGCAAAAATAAAATGCGGAAAAGCGGCGACCGTGTTATGAACCCGTCGTTTTGGTCTGGCTTTGTTCGGATAAGAATTGGGTTTGTCGTAGTGACGCGCCCCAGAGCCTTTGAATATGATGCTAACAACAGGACGTAGTGATGAGTAAACAGCAAAGAAATGACATGTGCGCATGCGGAAGTGGCAAAAAATACAAGAATTGCTGCATGCGTAAAGACGAAGCGCGAGCCCAGCTTTCGAAGCAGAGTTTCGACGTCCGCGAGGTCATCGGCCCCAAGACGACGCCATACATGTTCTGGAAGCGTTGGAGCACGGCCTGCAGCCGTAACGAATTCGGGCTCGTCTACGATATGCTCTTGCCCGGTGGCGAACTCGCTCAGCGTTTCAGCTCGGCCGAAGATTTCTTTGCCAACTTGAACGAAATCGGCTTGCCATTCGAAGATCGCTGGGTGTTGGACGTCATGCGCCTGAGCGGTTCGACTGTTTCGTTCTTGTGCCATCGCGTCGATAGCGACGACAACAACGCCGACGTCGTGTGCTCGCTGATGACGTTGCAAATCACCGATATGGGTTTGCGCGTCGAAAACATCGAGCGCAAAGTCTGCAAACGTGGCGACGACTTTGCCCTCGTCATGGATTCGTTTGGAACGCAGACGGCTTTCGGCGCATTGACCAAGAAGATCAAATCGGGTTGGACGCGCCCCGACTTGGGCGATGAATCGTCGAAATTCGTTGCGCCCGAAGAATAATTCGGTAGATTGCCGATTTATTTGAATTTCATTCGAGTATTTGGGAGATTGAGCGGAGAATAATATGGCCGTGAGACCTTGCAAAATGGTCACAGGAGATCAGCTCAAATCGGTGTTGGCCTCGCCCGTGTTTTCGGAGCTCGTGGCCAAAGACATGGACGAGATCTCTGGAATGCTCGAATGTTGTACCGCCGAGGCGGGCGATAGCCTGCGCCGCGTCGGCGATGAATCGTCGTCGCTCTATATCGTCGTTCGAGGCTGTGTTAAGCTCGTCGACCCGACGCGGCGCGAAGTCGTCGGTATGTTGACCGAAGGCCAAGTCTTTGGGCTTTTATCGATTTTGTTCCCCGGGGTTGCCTATATCGAGGCTTATGCCGATGAGCAAACGGTTTGCGTCGTGCTCGATGCAGGGAACCTTCGCATGCTCGAAGTTTCGAATCCTGCGCTAGCTGTTCGCATATTGCGCGGAATTCGTGCATCAATATCGAATTCAATTCGGCCAATATTGCCAATACTCGCTCGAATTTCGGTATAGAGATATAGGTTGCGTTTTATCTTCGAGTGGCATTGGTCTCGTTTTCGGTGGCCATTGCGATAGATAGACAGATAGAAGACGCCAGTCACAAAAGGTGACCCCGAGGGCGACGAAGCCTATCGATGGGGGGATGGCGCAAATTGGGCGCAAAACGCATCGATAGGCTACATAGGCTACATGCCAAGCGAAATGGCTATGGCTATATGTTGAGAACGATGAGAATGGTGACGATGATCGCAATGAGTACGAGGGCTGCGATGGCGATGAGGAACGTCGTTTGAGAGAGGCCCGAGCCCGATTCTTTGTGGGTTGCCACGTTGTCGACGGCTTGCGCCACGACAGTCGGTTTTTCGAGTTCTGCCGATGCTTTTTTGATCTCATCGAGAATGGCTTGAAGCTCTGCGCATAGCTCATTGCCATCGGCATATCGATCTTTTGGCTCTTTTTTCATGCATTTATAGATGCACGAAATGAGCCGTTTGGGGACGTTGTATTCTTGTCGAGGCACGCACTGCGGGGTTGGAGAATTGACTTGGGCATGCATGACTTCCATGGGGCTATTGTTGGCGCTGTCGTAGGGGACGTGCCCCGAAACGGCTTGGAATAGCATGATGCCGAGCGCGTAGACGTCGCAAGCGGCGGTGATTTCGGTCAAGCCCATGGCTTGTTCAGGGCTCATGTAATGGGGCGTGCCGAAGGCGACGCCAGCCATCGTCAGTTTTTTGGCAGCGCCTTGGAGGCGAGCAAAGCCGAAATCGAGGACTTTGACGTGTTCTGTGCCGTCGTCTTCTTTGATGATGAAGACGTTTTCGGGTTTGAGATCGCGATGGAATATGCCTTTGGAATGTGCGCAACCGAGAGCCGATGCGATTTCTGTAAACCACAACATCATCGTTTGCAGTGGCGTGACTTCGCGTCGTAGGACTTCAAAGAGCGTGCGTCCGTTGAGCAATTCCATGGCCATATAGATGGTGTTGTGCTCGGGGACAGGGGCGCATCCATAGAGTTTGACGATATGGGGATGGTCGAGGGCTCCGACGACTTCGGCTTCTCGGAAGAAGCGGTCTTTGAGCGTCTCGTCTTCCATGTATTCGCTTTTGAGGATTTTGAGCGCGACAGTCTGCCCCGTATATTTGGCACGGGCTTTGTAGATGCGCCCCATGCCGCCTTCTCCGATGAGCGCAGTCGGGATATATTGACCGCCGATGAGCGTCCCTAAGAGCTCATCGTTTGGACTTTTGCGCCATTGTGATTCTTCGACGAAGTATCTGTGGCACGTTGGGCATTCTTTACATAATTCGCCCTGAGACCTGCAACCCGGACAAATAGCCATGAGTATTCCTTAATGAGAAAAAACGAGAAAAAGAGAATCTATTGTCGCGTTACGGCAAGGCGACGATATTCGCGCGCAAGTCTATGTTAGAACGGGAAAATGTGCAAGCAATACTGCTAGGGTGAACTATCCTACCAATTCGTCGGCTGATAGAACCAGAACCGGAACATGTTGACATCGCGATCGGCGGTCAAGAGCGATTGGCGAATGTGGAGCACGGAATCGTTGACGAAGTGCGCTGGAATGACGAAAGGCCAGTTTCGCCAACGCGCTCGGCGATCGAATCCATCGCAACGCGATATGCCGACATCTTGGTTGTTGACGTTGACCAAGAGCTCGTAATCGCCACGCGCATAGTCCATCATGCGAATGACGACGAGGTGCGTATCGGGAATGACACCAGGGATGTCGAATTCCGAATAGCCACCCTCGTGTGCAACGCCAGTATCTTCGATGAGCGTGCCATCGGGGAAATAGAGTCGTTGTCGGTTTTTCCAAATATCGCGCGCATCGCAAATGCGGAATTTATACTTCTTTTCCGAAGATTCATCGGTGATATTGAGCTCGCCCATGAGCAACCATTCGATATCGTCGACGCGGAAGACTTGGGGCATTTCGGCCGACCAGACTTTGATAAAATCCCACGCCGTCGAAATGGGATATTGCGTGGGCAAAGGCTTGACTTGGCCTTGGAGATAGACGCGTTTGTCGTTGCCCAACAGTCGCGTCAGGTGGGCGTATGAAATCGACAGCTTATCGAGCTGTACGAGTGCCATGGGGAGTTTTTGTTGGAACGATTTTCCGGGCTCGTCGAGGATTTGGCTAAATGCGCGGCAATTGTCGACGTGACGTTTCCATTCGGGGCGATCGATGAGATACGGATCGATGCTCTGCGTCACGCTTTCGAGCACCAAGCTGTCGAGTTTTTCAAAAAAGCGCAGAATTCCAGGGAGCGCGGCTTCTTTGAGGACGTTCGATTCGATGAGTTCGCGCATGATCGCAAAATTCTGCGCAAATAGCGCGATATCGGGGAGCTTGGCATGCCCGCCGATTCGTTCATAGGCAGATTTTCTCTCGCGCAAGAGGCGCAACAAATTGTGTCGGGCTTCCATATCGAGCCCGCGCGTCGAGGCGCAATTGCGCCGAAACCGCATGTCGATTTCGTTTGGCCCAGGATTGAGTGGATCGACGGCATCTTTGATTTCTGTGCAATCGGGCGTGAGGGCGATTCGAGCGAGTTCGAGTTGGTTGTCGTCGGCAGGGCGATCGCTGACGATAAAGCGATAGGACTCACGGAAATAGCGGTTTTCGATGCGTCCATCGCCCATGCGACACCGATCGGTGGCGATTTCTTGATAGACGACTTTGAGATAAACCGTCGCCGGAAGCTGGAATTTCTCGAGATCGACGGTCATCGATTCGTTGCCCCAAACGAGGATTTCGCGCCCTTGCACATCGGTACCAATCCCCGGTGTGACTTCGACTCTGAGCGATGGGGGCGAAGACTGCAAGACGCGAAACGTCGTGAGTCCGTCTTGAATGCCCATGCCATGTAATTGGCTCGTGTGAAGGCGCAACTTCGCGAGGTGATACTGGTGGCGATCGTTCCAATCGGTTTCGGTGAGGAAGTATTTAAAGAAGTGTACGCGTTTATAGCCCGGAGTTTCTTTTTCTTTCGGTGTGTAATCCATGATAAGCCTTCTTCGATCGTTTCACGCTTGCCCTAGTGAGATACATCGCAAAGCGCTACGTCTGAACGAGCCTTGCTGGAATCGGCGTCGAATTATCTACGGTTTTGGCAATGAGTTTTGCATTTTTTGCGATAGTTTCTTCGCAAATATTCATGAGATTCATGAGATCGCCTTTGAATGCCTCGACGAGCGTAGAAACTTTGGCATGGTATGTGTCGCCATGAACAGTCAAAGATTCGAAAGGCGTTTCGACGCCATTTTTCGAACAAATCCCCGATCGCCCAAACGCCTTGAGCTCGACGGCGCCATCGTCGTCGACGTCGTCGAAAGACGATGCAAGTGCCCCATCGGATTCTCGTTCGATCGACGTGCAAAACGGCTCGTTGCCGTGTTTTGCGAGTTTTTTCAATGCCTTCATGAGTAGATTGAAGACGACAAATGGGTCGTATTGGCGCTCGGGGGCATCGGCACATAACCCCCTGACGAGGTCGAGTTTGAACCGCTCAAAAAGCACTTCAAATCGCACAGCATCGTGGAGAACGACGCTGTATTTCTGGGCATATACACCCGACAGCGAGCTAATCGTAAACTGGACCGCATAAGACATCACAAACCTCCGTCGAAAGTACACGCGCTTATGATGCCTTGTATCGCGTTGTTTCTCAAGTACTAATTTAACGTGATCGAGCGGAGGGGGGCGGGGGGAACATCAACGCCACCATGCTACGTCTGATTCGGTTTATTCGGTGCAAAAATGCGCAAGAGGAGGGCGGCCATGTTTTCGTCGATGACGAAAATGGGCGTCTCCGTCTTTGTATTTTCATCGAAGATTTGTGCATATCGGAATAGCGACTGCCGTTTTTCGCTCAATCGTAGAATTTTATTCAAAGCGTTGTCGGTGCCCGTATAGATTCGAATTTCGATATCGGGGGGATCGATGAGTTTTTTGGCGCTGTCGAGTTCGAGTTCGGTGACAAATCGAATGGCTTTGATCGATGTGAGAGATTTGACGAATAGAGCGAGTTCGTGATCGGGAATTTCGGATATCGCGTTTTGGTCGCCGTCGCAAGGCGTGCTACCCCAGACGTTAGGCGCTATTGGGCGATAGCGCAAGCACTGGTCGCCTTGGGCGATTTCGATCGACGAAAACGATGTCGAATCGAGTTGCCAAACTTCTTTTGAACGCATGTCGATGAGCGATGGGAATATGCCGACGATGCGTTGTGGCGCCATGATGGCGATCGTCGGGCTATTGTCGAAGCGCACGTATCGCGTCCCCTCGCCATAGAATGTCCATTCGGGATGTTTCGATAAATCGGCAGGTGTGCCGATTTCTAGCGTATGTTCGCCATCGGTCGTTTTGAAATGGACTTTGCCCGCAAAGACGATGTCGTTTTTTTCTTCGTCGGTCAGATCATAGGCGATATCGTCGACGTAGAGCGGAGAAAGAAGCGCTAGTAGCGTCGCGATGCGGTCGATATCGAAGGGGATGGTGGGTTGAGTTTGCACTTCGTCGTCGATGCGTACTTGTGAGATTCGCCATCCGGGGGCATTTCTAGCACTTTTTTCGCCGCCTTTATCGAGTGAAAACGATTCCGTTGGCGTGATGATATCGATGGATTCGATGTCGGCATTCGTTTCGAAGAGCTTTTTCATGCGCCAGCCGAAAGTGGGCTGTTCGAGGAGTTTGCCGTAATCGATGAGGGGAACGAATGTGCGAACGGCAGTTTGTGAGCCTTCAGGAAAGACCCATCGTCGTTCGTCGTCGGTCGTCGGCAATTGGACGCTTTTGCCGAGTTCGAAAGCGCACAGCGTATCGCCGTTTTGTTTGAATGCCACGCGCGTTGGAATCGGCGATTCGTAGTCTTTGCGCGTTTGCGCATCGACATCCGTTTTATCGTCGACGAAGAGTTTACCGCCCATGAAGATGTTGAATTGTGCAAGCGCGCCATCGTCGATGGCTTCGTCGTGAGGGCGCGTGAGACGCCATTTCCCGTCGCGTAGCGCGAGTGTCATCGATCGCCCGGGGGCAGAAATATCGATTTCGTCGGCAGTGGTGTAGGCGCATGGATAGAGCCCAAACTCCGAAACGGTATTTTGCCGGCGGTTTGTCGTGAAAAACAAAGCCGTTGCGCAGAGGCATAGGGTAATGATGAACAGAACGATAATTTTCTTTTTCAAGGTAGGGACTCCGAGCGATAGCAGATCACAGACAAGCGAGTGGTGATGACGCGACGAATGGGGAAGAATGGGGCGATAGGGGGGGGGAGGGCGCAGAGGCGTTTATTGTGGTTCGAAATAGGTGACTTTTTCGCCAAACCAATTGTCGAAAACGATGCGGCGCCCATCGCGTTCGACGATGCTGTTTGGGGCTAAGTCGACTTTGCCATAGCCGTTGGGTAGATCGATGACGAAGTGGGGGATCGATAGCCCCGAAAGCCTGCCGCGTAAATGTTTCATGATGGCCAGTCCCGAATCGATCGTCGTTCTGAAATGGTCGGTTCCTTGGGCGACGTCGCACAAAAACAGGTAATATGGGCGGCAGCCGTGTTTGGTGAGGAATCGGTAGAGCGCTTCGAGATCGTCGGCATTGTCATTGATATTTTTGAGTAAAACGCTTTGATTGCCGAGGATACAGCCGGCGGAACGCAAATGTTTCATGGCGATGATGGATTCGCGCGTCGCCTCGAATGGATGATTGAACTGCGTATTGACGTAGATGGGGGCGTAGCGCGAGAGCATTTCGATGAGCTGATGATCGAAAAAGCGTTGAGGCATCGTCGAAACCATCCGCGTACACAATCGTATGATATCGATATGAGGGCAGGCGCGCAATGGTGCGATAATCGATTCGAGCGTTTCGTTTGAAAGTGCGAGCGGATCGCCGCCCGAGATGAGAACATCGCGGATGTTTTCGTCGGCGCATATTGCGTCGATAGCGGCGGTTCGATCGGTTTGCGTGACGCATTCTTCGCTCCCGACGCGCGTGCGGCGCGTGCAATGGCGGCATCGCATGGCGCACTGGGGCGTTGCATAGATGAGCGCGCGATCGGGATATCGATGAATGGCGCACGGCGCTATCGCTCGTGGGCGCTCGCCGAGGGGATCGGACAACAAATCGCGCGACGGCAAGAGCTCGGCTGTCGTCGGAATGGCTTGGCGTCGAATGGGGCATGCCGCGCCGTATTCGTCGCGCATGAGCGCGATAAAATGGGGCGAAATCGCCATCGAAAACGACGACGCAGTGCGTTCGATAGCGGTGATTTCGTCGGGGGTGAGGGCGATGAACGGGGCGAGTGCTTGGGCCGAGGTGATGCGATGATCGAATTGCCAAAGAGGCGATTGCCATGTCGCTTCGTCGATATGCTGCCAATAGGCGGGGCGACGTTCGTAGGACGACGGGATGGAATCGATGATGTGAGGGGCGCGAGCGAGGGCTTGGCGTTCTTTATCGGAGAGGTTCATTTGGGATGAATGAAATTCGTTAAAATGCAATAATATATGAATATAATTCAAACCGCTGAAGCGGTACTCAAAACGGGGCGATCATCGTCGCCCAAAAAGGGCGGCGTATTGCAACCGCAGGGCGCAATAGCCGCCCAGCGTAGGCGTATTTGCGCAAGGCGCAAATAGCCGTAGCCCCAAAGGCGTATTTGCGCATGGCGCAAATAGCCGCAAGGCGTTGTGCCCGTGGCGCAACGCCCGCCGCGCGTATCGGCAAATGCCGATGCGCGGCGCCTCAATATCACGAAATAGGCGCTGTGCAAAATGCGTTTTAATGGGCACGGGGTGGGGAATGTTAGCCCTTGAAATCGATGTATTTTTCGAGAAGAAGGCCGTATTTTTCGCGCAATTCGGCGCCGATGCATGCACGGTTGGTGATCATGGCAAAGGCGAGCGAATCGTGGGCGGGATTTTGCGCCTCTGTGCCGAGCGGAATGGCTGGAATGATGCGTTTGAGGGCTTTTTCGACGTTTTGGACGTTGTGTTTCATGCGCTCGATAACGGTGTCGACGGTGACGGTTTCGTCGGCCCAGCAGTCGTAATCGGTGATTTGTGCGACGGTGGCATAGGCCATTTCGGCTTCGAGAGCGAGTTTGGCTTCTGGGATAGCGGTCATGCCGACGAGATCGGCGCCCCATGTGCGGTAGAGGTGGCTTTCGGCGCGCGTCGAGAATGCAGGCCCTTCGATGCAGACGTATGTGCCCTTGTCGTGTGTTGTGATGCCATCGGCGCAACAGGCGTCGTAGAGGATTTTGCGCAGTTGGGCGTTGAACGGATCGGCAAATGAAACGTGCATGACGATGTCGTCGTAGAACGTGTCGTGGCGGTGGCGCGTGCGATCGATGATTTGGTCGGGAATGCAAAAGTGTTCGGGGGCAATTTCTTTGCGCAGGCTACCGACGGCCGAAAACGTGATGCACCAAAAGACGCCAAGGCGCTTGAGTGCCCATATATTGGCGGCGTATGGCACGTGCGTGGGCGGAATGCGGTGGCCGCGCCCGTGACGTGGCAAAAATGCGATGCGGCGACCCTCGTATTCTGCAATCGTTATCGAATCCGAGGGCTTGCCAAATGGCGTGTCGATGTCGATCGTCTCGACGACGCGAATGCCGTCGAAATCGCTTAAACCACTGCCGCCGATGATGCCGATGGGCGTTTGTGTCGTCATGTTGTTCCTTTTGAATATAATTAGTTAAAATTGAATGTTTGTTGAATATTATTCATATTCATTGGTGGCGTTATGGCCACTCGCCAACCCTACACAAACAAATGCGCCTTGAGCGGATTGACGAAATTGACCTTCCGCGCCCCGACCATTTGCTTGTGATTGCCACCTTGCGCTGCAGCGAAGCGAACTTGCTCCGGATCGTCGATGAGCGAGGCACATATCGCATCAAATCCGTAGTCCCATAAAATCGGATGCAGCGGAACCGTCGGACCGACGATCATTTTTATCGCATCGGGGCGCGCCGCCGCTAAAATATCTTCGGTCGAATGCGTGATGATCGTCGACGACGTCATGACGACGATATCGGCTTGCGGCAGCCGCTGCGGTATCTGCGATGACGGAATCTCGCCCTGCGTACACCGCGGATCGAGTTCGTATATGTCGAGGTCATGGCCTAGCCGTGCAAGCTCATCGGCAAAATGGAAATGACCAATGAGCGCAATGTGGCATAAGTCGTTGGATTTGTTGCAAAAAGTATGAAGCAAATCTTGCCCACGCCCCGGAATTTCACACCCCGTCATCGCCGATGCCGGAAACGACGCCGATATCGCCGCATTGGCCAACGAACGCGCCGTCAACGACTCCGAGGCATAAAGCTGCGCCACATCTCGAACGTGCTTGCCAATCAATTCCCCAGCCCAAGGAATAATCGCGCCCGGCGGATCCTCGACCCAGCGATGCGCCGTCGCCGATACTGCGACGCCGTACTGCGTGCGCACATACGTCCAAAATATCCCAACGACGACATCGCATATTTGCGCATCGTCGGGCACCATCTCTCTCAATCTATCGATGATTTTCATTTTTTTTTTTTTTTTTTTTTTTTTTTTTTTTGGGGGGGGGCCCCCGCCCCCCCACGCCCCCCGCCAAAGGCGATTGCGCCGTGGCGTCGCCACAGCACAATCACCTTTGGCCGTGTTTGAGGGAAATTGGGCGATGGCTATAGATGCGCGTTATTGGGCGACGACGGGCGTTCCGGCAGGGGCTGAATCATCGACAGGGCGGTCGGGATTCTTCAAGCTCAAGTCGGTCGCTTCGCCATCGACGAGATTGCCGTTTGCATTGACGCCACTGTTGGCAGGGGCTGAATCATCGACAGGGCGGTCGGGATTCTTCAAGCTCAAGTCGGTCGCTTCGCCATCGACGAGATTGCCGTTCGCATCGACGCCACTGTTGGCGGGATGCCCGTTGGCTTCGGGGGCTTTTGCATCAGGGGCTCCCTCGACGGGGACTTCTTCGCACGAGGCGATAATCGGCGAATAGAGCTTGTCGTATTCTTCGTCGCTGAGATTCTGATGCGTGATGACCGTTTCGCAACCAAACGTTTGGAACGCAAGACTTGCATAGCATTCGCAGTAGTCTTTTGCCCATGCTTGATCGACTTCGCCCATGGCGTTGCCCGCTTCGTCGGTGACTTGTAGCGGCGTTTTGCCATCGGCTTCGAATGCCGTGACGGTGAAACAGTTATCGGCGAGTTGTTGCATGAGCGCGTCGCAATCGAAGTCGGCTTTGGGGGCTTCGGATTTGGAGGCAGATGCATCTTTGGCTTGTTCTTGCTCTTGCTCCTGTGTTTGGTCTTGCGTTGCCGCCTCGGAACCGCCACCAAATGTGACCGAACCGCAACCGACTAGCGCCGCTAAACCAAATGCACCGAGTCCGAAATAGGCATAATTTTGAAGGCTCATTTTGTTATCTCCTCGAAGGTTAGACATCGCCATGTGAACCTCGTGTTCACGAATGTGGCGGTTATACCAAAATGAGCAAAAATCGTGCACAAAAAAAGTCCAAAACGCACGCATGCGCTTTGGACTTAAAAATCGGGGCGACAGGATTTGAACTTGCGACCTCTTGCACCCCATGCAAGCGCGCTACCAGGCTGCGCTACGCCCCGATAATTGGGTTGGCGTCTGAAATCGGGGCGACAGGATTTGAACTTGCGACCTCTTGCACCCCATGCAAGCGCGCTACCAGGCTGCGCTACGCCCCGTCAACAGACGGGCGCCGTATAGGTGAGGAAGCGCGTTTTGTCAAGATTTATTTTCATCCGCCGGCGAATTTCTCCCAAAAAATGACCCGAACTCTCGCCAATCGATCGCGAATATTTCGCAGTTTCTCACGAGAAACACCCGAACTCTCGCCAATCGATCGCGATGATTTCACAGTTTCTCACGAGAAATGCCCGAACTCGCGCCAAACGATCGCGATGATTTCGCAGTTTCTCACGAGAAACACCCGAACTCTCGCCAATCGATCGCGATGTCGTGGCTATTTCGTCGTCGTTGCCGCTGCCGGCTTGTGTTGGCGGTCTTCGGGGATAAACCGCGTGTTTCTCATCGTCGCCCCCTTGAGCTGTTTATAAGTATCCATGGCATCTTTTGCTCCAATCGAGTCGCCCATCGTCATGAGGGCTTGCGAAAGGATCTTATAGGCAGGGCGATACGATGCGTCGTATTTGATGGCCGTGCGAGCGGCGGCGAGTGCTTCGTCGGTCTTGTCGTCGAGCATCTTGAGCACGCCAGCATTCGTATAGGCAACAGCGTCTTTGGGAAGATTGGGAATCGCCTGCACGAAATAATCATTCGCCTTGACGACTTCGTTGAGGCACAAATACGACGAAACGAGATTGACGAGGATAGCTGGATTGTTGGCGTCGAGCGCCAAGGCGTGCTCGTAGGCATCGATGGCGCGCGCACAATAGCCCAGCGATCGAAGCGCATTGCCCAAGTTAAATAGCGACGTCGCACTATAATCGATCTTCGTCACCTCGATGAGGTCGCGAAATGCATCGGCCGGATGGTTGAGTTTGGCATGTGCCACGCCGCGAATCGTTAAGCCCTCGGCCGTCTCCCCCGTCTGTTCCATCGCCGTCGTCACCGATTGAATCGCACGCGCATAGAGGTGCTTATTCATGTATTCCATCGCCTCGGCATAGGGCCATGTTTCTTGAACGACTTCTTCGGTCGCCGCCTGCGGCTCCGACTTCGAACCACATCCGACGAGCGCAAATGCCAACGTCGCACCCATCAAACCCTTCGCCAAAACCGACTTCAGATGAATACCCATATTGCGAAACCTCCACGTTTCATTTTTTCGCTAAATCATCGAAATATTCACGACATGCGCTATATTCGCTAGCGCGATGCCTTCGTGTTTAACGGCACAAAGACCCGCAAAAACCAACCCATTATAAAACAATCGCCTACGATTGTGCCACCATCTATCGATCTTTTCGGCAGTTTCTTGGGGGAACGCATGAAAAAAATCATCTTTTTCGCCTACTTTATCGGACTATTCTTATTGATAAGTTCCTACGTCGCCTTTTCGCAGCTCGATACATCGCTTCGCATGAGCATCGCGACGGCAGAATCGTTTGCCCCCGACCACGTCAATTATATTCGCGTCATCGTGCGCGACCTCGAAACTGGGTCGAAATTCGATGGCTACGATTTGACGACGTGTTGGCGCTACTCGACACAAGATTCATCCGCCACCAACGATCTCTGCTCGCCATCAAAACTCCCCGAAAACGGCATTGCAACCGTCGAAGTACCCCCGCCTCCCGCCGCCCGCCCCAATGCGCTCTGCGTTTCTTTGCACCAAAATGGCGACGAGAAAAAATCGACTTGCATCGATGCGTCGTCGCTCCAATTCGATTCAGCGACCCAGCGCGAAATAGAACGCGACATCGTCCTCAATGATGCATATAAAATTCACAATCACAAAGACGATATCGAACAAAATACAAATTCGCCGCAACCAATCACACAAAATGCGCAAGCCGACGATTCATCGCCCAATGCGCCCAATGCGCCCAACGAGCCTAATCCCGGCATTCCCCAAGATCCCGCAATGATTGCGCCTGCACCCAACGCCGATCGCGGCGACTACAACGTCGTCGTGCCAGGCGCCTTTTTGTCGGGGGCACCTAACGAAATCTTCATTCAAACGATGCGGTCGGGCGAACCAATCACTTCTCCCATCGAAGTTCGCCAAATCTACGGTCAGCCCATCGCCTTCGAAACCCCGCTCACGCCGTCGCCCGCAGGCATTGCGCGATTCTCCTTAACCCTGGATTCTGCTGCCGATTTTGAATTCATCCAAGACGCCCACTCGTTCTATGCGTCGTTTTCGGCCAACGACAAGCCGCTACACATCTCGTCGGCGGCGCTCATCACCGAGGCTCACAGCGCACGCGTGACCGTCACGCCATTTGGAAACGCCGACCGCGTCGTCACCGACGTCTTCGACGGGCAAGCCTGGATCGCCCACCGCGAAGACGCTTTGCCCAACAATCGAACGCTAGACATCAGCCGCGAACGCCTGAACTACGACGTCCCAAAAATCCTCTATTTCCGCTTCAGCACGTCGTTGTTCACCAATGTCGACGCCTCGCAAACCGCCGCCATCATCGTCGCCCCCAGCGAAATCTCCACCGCACGCCAAGCAAAAATCGCCCTCGACGAAGCCATCTACGCCGGCTACACCCAACTCGTCCCCTATTTATCGCGACTCGATTCGCTCCACGCCACCGCACTCGCCGGTGTTCGCGACCTCGCTCTTGCCTACCTCGCAATGGCACACGATTCGGAAATTACACTTAAAAAGCGAACAGAAATCGACGAACGCGCCAGTTTTGACGAATTAAAAAAGAAACAAAAGTCAATCGCTAATATAATATTCTTGGTTTGGTTTGCCCTCGGCGCCTTCATATTCATCGCCCTCGCCATTTCACACGCCCGCCAACGCCGCAACGCACTAGGTGTCGCCGACGCGGCAGCTACCACCAAACGCGCCCTACAAATCGCTCTACTCGTCGTCCTCCTCATCATACTCGCCGGATCTCTCTACTATATGATGCAAATTGTATAGTAATGATGTGAATTGTATCAGCAATACATGACTTTTCTTTTTGGCGCTGGCTATTGGCATGCGCCAATACGCCCGCGTCTCGGCTATGTGCTCGTTTCACTGCGCGCATACGCCTCGTTTTTGGGGCTATTTCGCCCGTTGGGCTCAATACGCCCCTTTTGCGCAGGCTATTTCGCCCGTTGGGCTCAATACGCCCGCGTCTCGGCTATGTGCTCGTTTCACTGCGCGCATACGCCTCGTTTTTGGGGCTATTTCGCCCGTTGGGCTCAATACGCCCCTTTTGCGCAGGCTATTTCGCCCGTTGGGCTCAATACGCCCGCGTCTCGGCTATGTGCTCGTTTCACTGCGCGCATACGCCTCGTTTTTGGGGCTTAGATGCTTGCTACAGCTTGTTTCCGTGTTCATCGCGATCCGACAAATCGATATGATATTTTTTGGCTCGTCGCTTAAAATAACGCGTGTAGTGCCAACGGGCATCGTTTGTAGACCAAGATAGCGAGTCTTGATGGAGTCTAGAGAGCGATTTAAGTGCGAGTTGTGCATTGATGCTAATCGCAAATGGGCCATCGATGGCATCGAGCAATGTGGGAATACTGGCGTTTGAAAAGTCTTTGACGCCAAAGCCTGCTGCTTGGAATCCATCGACGAGCCATGCTTGTCGCGTCTTCGATTGGTTTTGTTCGACCCACGTTCGCGCGCGATCGAAGTCGTATTCCGATGTTTCGGCATTTGTAAACGACTGTGCAGCAACGACTTCGAGCGCGCGCATGAGCGGTGCATAAGCATCGGTTTTTGGGGCTATTTCGATAGCCGCCCACAGCGGAGCAAGGTCGCCTTGTGTCGGATAATGTACGATATAGTTGGCGATGAGCGGAATGATTTTGACGTCTTTTTCGATATCTGGCGAATTGAGTTCGCCATGGACGACGTTTCGCGTAGCGGTCGTGTCGAACGCCGTGAGCGTGCGGAACATGGCAAGTCGGACGTCTTCGTCGGTTTCGTGCGGGAGTCGTTTGGCGAGTGCTGGCAGGGCGGATTTGCCGACAGATGCGATAGCGGTGGCGGCGGAACGACGCACGATGGCATCGTCGGAACGGAGCGCGGCGACAATCGGTTCGGAATGAGTTGTCGCCAAGCCCATGAGCGCAAGTCTTTGAATGGCGGCGGCTTTTTGCACTGGTGAGCTCTTTTTATGGCGTAATGTGGCGATGTGATCGTGGGCACATTTTTCGATTTTGGGGAGTGGATCTTCGTGCCAAGGATGGAGGATCGATCGGTCGATACAGCCGGCGCAAATGTCTTTGTCGGAGCAATAGATGCGGACGTGGAAGTGATCGTCGTGAGACGATTCGTTGTAGATCGTTTGTTCGAATCGATCGAGAAGGTCGGGGTTGGGCGTTGCCGAATTGGGACCGTGTCGGCGATTGAGTTCGCGCGATAGCGCAAGGCGCAAGTGTTTGGCGACGAAGATGAACTGGATGTCGATCGACGGATGCAAGAGGAGTGTTTCGATGAGTGTCGTATTTTTTTCAAGATCGAATGTATAAATCGAATTATCTACAGTAGTTTTTAGATTTCGATTAATTTTATACATATTATTGAGTCGAGCGGCGTTCCCTTGGGCGTCGGTGAGGTAGAAGGCGACATCGGCATCGCGCCCCGAGTTATGGCTGATGGAGTAGGGAATATCGCCGCCTTCTCGTAGTCCGAGATTGCCCAGTTCTAGCTGCGTTTTGGGATATTTTTTTTGCATGGCTTCGGCGGTATCGGTGAGGAGTTTGATGAGCTCGGTCGTGCCGTAGGCAATGCCTCGTTCGTATTGGACGGGGAGCTGGCGAATCAAAAGGCTAGGCGATGGGACGGGGTTGCCGTTGATGAGATAGCCATCGCGCGTATCGCCAATAGAAAACGATTGCCGCAATTCTGCTTCGTCGCCGTAGAACTCGCGCTGGAGCGGTTGAACTGGAATGCGCATTTGTTCTTGTGCGGCTTTGATGCGAAAGATCATGTCTTGTTGTGCAGAAATGTATCGAGATCGCGGCTTTATTTGAATTTCTTGCGGTTCGGTGCTAAAATGCAATCTGTTTGCGTCGCTAGATTCGCTTGGGTGAGCTTGTGCACATCCGCAAGCTGCTAGCGCTCCAAATGTGCATAATCCGACGAGCGAAAGCACGATATAGAATGGATGTTTGGGCGTTTGTGGCATTGTATGGTGTAGATTGGGCGTAGCTTTCATAGATAATCGTATTGGCCTAGGAGCGTGAAGGATTCGCGCGAGTCGTCGTTATAGGGTAGCCGCGCATAGCGGTATGCGATAGCCGTTTGCGCATGGTGCGCAATTGATTGGAGTTTAACGCACGCATCGTGTGTTATCACATTTTAGGGTATTTTGCCCTTCCCATTGCAAGCAGGAGATTTTTTGTGAAAAAGAGTTTGCTTTCGTTTTTGGCGTTACTCATCTTCTTGGCGTATGGATTGGTTGGGCAGTCGAGCATTGCCGAAGCAAAATCGCATAGCCACGTGGGGAAAAGCGCGGTTGAAGTCGAATTGCTCGGCAAATTGGGCGGTATGTCGAACTTCATCGAGAAGGAATCGTTTGGCGATACGCAATTCGACATCGCCGGCGGTCTGACGTTCAATGCTCTATTCCGCTTCGACATGGGCGTTGGCGTTGGGTTGAATTTCAACTGGGAAATGTCGCGTCAACGCCTCGAGCTTTCGAAATTGACGTATGCTTTACAAGCGCGCGATCGCGTGGCAACCATCCAAATGCCGTCGTTTGGGTTTACGCTTCACTATGCGCCAAATCGTTATTTCGATTCGGGGTTCTGGATTAACTACGGCTTTGGTAGCTACGAAGCCGAAATGAACGTGACCAATTCGGTCGCAGCGAGTGCCTTTGAATTGACAGGGGCAAACCTGAAATGGGATATGCAGGCGGTCGAAATCGGCATCTTAGGTGAATTTACGTGGGATTTGCCCGTCGATGGCCTTGCGCTCGTGATTGGTGGGCAGATTTATGCAAACTTTGCCCGTCTCTTTGCCGACGATTCGACACTCGACAATGCTCGCGATTTGCACGGTCGCCGTGTCGACGAAAACCGCATCGATTCGATCGGATTCAACGTCGTATTTGGCATGCGTTATAGCTACTGGTTCAACAACTAATCGTCGCCTTCATGCATCGATCGGCCTCTTTTGGGCGTGATCGATGCATGGCAAAGAAGCGATCGACAAATGGATATCGATTTGCGAAGAGTTTCTGCGTTATTATTTGTTTTTGTTGCATTTTTCTCTTCATCGATAGCTTTTGGGCAAACGCTCGTCGCCGAAGTTTTCGACGATTCTCATGCGATTATCGGGGCAATAGCTCGCACGACGTTTTCGCCATACGCTTGCCCTGCACAATTTGGCGATGGTTTGACGGTGTCGTTGCCATCGCTTTGGCAAGCCAATGTCCATGGCGATGGGCACGTCGCGTTTTATTCGACGTATCACGTCGGCGTCATGGCTTCGTTGCGCACGATGCCCGAAACGGTTTCGTCTGACGACGAAGCGAGGCGCGTGATTGCGCAATGGGCAGAATCCGAGACGATTGCCATCGAAGGCGCGATCGAAGATTTTGCGTCATTCGATAAATCATCGAAAAATGTGCTTCTGCAAAACCCCGATAGGCGCTCTTTTGCATTTTTGGGACGAACGAGCGGCGAAATATGGCGATTTGTCGTCGTCATGGCGCCGAGTGCGGCGGGAATGCGCTTTTTGGCGTTCCAAGTCCCCACCGCGTGGTTCAATGCCTATTTGCCCTTGATCGAAATCATGGGGCAAATATAAGCGACTAGCGCAAACGCGTCATGGAATAGCTACCTTTGACGGGGATTTTGGCTTTGTATCCGTCGGCATCGATGTCGAGTTCGTATTCGATGGGAATGCTGTATTCGATGGGTTTTGCGAACCGAGAGGCGACGTTTCGTTGGAAAGCGGGGAGATTGGCGTATGGATCGGAGGGCTCGGGTTCGGCAGAAGTCATGCGTAGAATTGCCGAATGATTGGGATTGTCGGCGTCGGTCGCCTCGATTTGCTGCCGACTATCGATTTCGTAGCTATAGAATTTGTCGTCGATCCACGTCTCGAGTGGTGTGCGATTGATTTCGTTGGCGGAGAAAATGGGCGTGCCCTCGAAAGCCACCATGAGGAAGCCAAATGGCGCGGCGTTGTATTTCGCCGAGGGAACGTAATAGCGGAATTCGACGAAGACGTCGTCGGTGTATTTGCGCGAGTCGGCAACTTCGTCGAACATATCATAGACGGCAATCGTCGCGGCATAGTGGTTGCCGTAAGCCGTGCCCGTGACAGGTGTATCGGTGCCATCTTTGTGAATGATACCGCTCGTGACGGGCTTTTGGTATGTCAATATGCTGTACTTGAAGACGTTGTTTTCGGAGTTTCCGAAATAGACGTTTCCCGTGCCAGGTTTCCAAGTATTTGTCGGGATCACGTATTCGAACGTCGCTTTTTCGTCGTCGAAATGCCCTGAAATATGGAAAGCATTGTCTTTGAATGCCAATTTGTATCCACCAAAATCGAGTTCTAGCCCCGATTTACTCGCTTTCCACTGACCGCTTTTGAGCGATTTTGAAATCGGATAATTCTCGATTTCTTTGTCTCCATCGAATTTTTTTACATATCCTTTCACTTTTCCCTCATTTTTACTAAAGGCAAAGTTGGATATTTCGAATTTAATTCGCGTTTGATATGGGCGCGTATAGATGTAGAATTCCCATTTTTGAGAATAAGACGATGCATCGGATAGTATGGGGGTGATATCATCGACGACGAAATCGTCGTATCCACCGTTATAGACGTTGACCGAGGCGGCATTCATCGATTTCATGTCGATGGCGTGGTACGTGCTTTTCGACGATGGCGTCGTCGATGGCGCGGTTTGTGCTTGATTTGTCGCACCGGCTTGGGGTTGAGTTGCTTCGTTCGTTGCAGATTGGGCGTGATTGGTCGCTTGCGATGGCGAATGACACGCCGAAAAAGAGAGCAAAAGAAGCGGCCAAATACAATTCGTTAATCTTTTCATCGTGAACCCCAAAGCGCATCATCGGTCACCGATGCGGTTTTGATTGCCAAAGTCAAAAAGAGGTGTGCAAAAGTCCCGAGCGCAAAGTCGTTTGGCTGCGTTGGGGATGTTTGCAGTCTGTGTTTGTATCGTTTATGCCATCTCGCCGAATTATGATAGAAAAAAGGCGCATCGATATCACGTCATCGTGTATGTGATGGCGTAGAATGCGAATGAGATGTGCTTGAATGGAGCAAAGAGATCCTTGAATCATCGATATATCCGAGCCTTAGTGTGGGTTGTCGTTGTCGCGTTGACGGTGATATGCCTTTTTTTGAGCGTCAGTTATCTGTGGGGGCTTGAGACGATAGAGTTTACGAATATCGACGTCGTATCGCGATTGAATCGAATTTTATTCGATATGATGAGCGTTCCGGAGGAGGAAATTCGCTATGTCGTCGTTCATCCGCGTTGGATTGCGTTGTTGTCGGTTGGTCCGCTTTTGGTTTTGCCGATCGTGTATTCGTTGAGCGATTTTCGTCTATGGCAGAGGATATTGAGTGGAATCGTTCGCTTTGCGCTATTGGCGTTGATCGTTTTTTGTCTGTGCGATGTCGAGCGGATCGAAGAGAGCAACCGCGTATCGACGGTAGTCGTCGTCGACGAGAGCGATTCGATGACGGCGTCGATGCGCCGAGCGGCAGAGTCGGAAGTGCGCGCGGCATTGCGCACTCGCCCCGATGACGTCGATCTACACGTCGTGGCGTTTTCGCAGTTTCCGCGCACGATCGAAGTCGATGCTATAGATGGCGAAGCGGCGTTTTTGGCGGCGGGTAGCGATGAGGTTGCAGATGTTTCGGAGTCGCTCAAGACGACCGACATAGCCTCGGCCATGCGTTATAGTTATGCGTTATTCCCCGAGGGCGCAGAACGCCGCATTTTGCTCATGAGCGATGGAAATGAAACGAGCGGAAGTGCGCTTTCCGAGGCGGCTTTGGCGCGCGCTCAGGGGATTCGCATCGACGTGCGGCGGCTTGCTGCGCCCGAAATTCGCGAAGTCTTGATTTCGGGCGATACGGTCGACGATCGAAGTCAGTTGCGCGTCGGGCAGCCGTTCGAGATAGGCGTTCAAATCGAATCGACGCACGAAATGCGAGTGCATTTGGATTTTTTGGTCGATGGCGAAGTCGACGCTAAGCAAAGCCGCGATATCGATTTAATCGCAGGGATGAACGAAGAGACGTTTCGCGTCGTGCCTTCTAAAATGGGCGAATTGACGGTGAAATTTGCCCTGACTGGACTCCAAGAAGGCGAAGATCGGTTTGCAGAAAATAATGCATTTACCGATAAATTCGAAATTCAAGGCAAGCCAAAAGTGCTTTATATCGAATCGAATTCGTTTGGTGCAGAATACCTCCAGCGAGCTTTGCAGGGATATGGCAAGTCGTCGGGGCAAGATTTCGAAGTCGAGGTGAGATCGGCGACGGGCATGCCGACGTCGATGAATGAATTGCTCAAGTATTCGGCAGTGTTATTGGGCGATGTGCCACGAACGACAGACACTGGGCGCACCAATGTGACGAGTGCGAGCATGGAATTGTTGCGCGAGTATGTGCATCGTCATGGTGGTGGATTTGTGGCGATAGGCGGTGAAAATGCGTTTGGTCCCGGTGGATATTCGAATACGCCAATCGAGAAGATACTCCCGGTGGATTTCAAATCATCGCAACGCAAGCAGACGTCTTCGATGGCGATAGCTTATGTGATCGATAAATCGGGATCGATGGCGCTAGATTCGAAGCTGTCGATGGCCAAAGAGGCGGTTAAAGCGAGTGTAGGCGTGTTGAATGCGCAAGACAGGGTCATCGTGATAGGGTTCGATGCGGTGCCGACAGTCGTCGTTCCATCGACGCGAGCCGTCAATCGCACGGCGATAGCTTCGCGCATTTCTCGCATGAATGCGTCGGGCGAGACCGATATCGTCAGTGCTTTGGATTTGGCTTATTTGGAATTGTCGCTTTTGACGGCGAAGACGAAGCACGTGATATTGCTCAGCGATGGAAACAGTTCGACGCTTGGTAGCGATAAGCTGATGCGAGAAATGGCGCGTTCAGGAATTACGGTATCGACGGTAGCTTTGGGCGATGCGAATACGACGTATTTGAGTCGCGTCGCCAAACAGGGGAGCGGGCGATCTTATGTCGTGCGAGATGTGCGCAGTGTGCCGAGAATATTCGTCGAAGAAACCGAGCAAATGATGAATCGATCGATCGTTGAAGAGCCGTTTGTGCCGAGAGTGGCTCGCCAACACGAGATGATCAAGGGCGTGACGCTCAACACGCTTATGGGCTATGTGACGACGCGAGCCAAAAGTGGTAGTCAAACGGTATTGACGGCGCCGAGTGGAGATCCGATTTTGGCGCAGTGGCAATATGGAACGGGCAAGACGACTGCGTTTACGAGTGATGCAAAGAATCGCTGGGCGGCACAATGGATCCGCAACAGCAAGAGTTTTGCACAATTCTGGGGGCAAGTCGTGCGTAGCACGATGAAGACCGACGACGAACGGCAATTCGATATGCGAATCGTGCGAGAAAATGCGCGTTTGCGCATTATGGTCGATGCCGTCGATGCGAACGATGCATTTTTGAATGGGCTCGATATCGTCGCACAAATCGAAGATCCGCGAGGCGAGCGTTTCGATGTCGTCTTGCACCAAACGGCGCCTGGATTTTACGAGAATGCGTTTGCGCTTGCCTATTTGGGAACGTATTTCGCTCAAGCGACGCTTATGCAGTCGGGTGAAACGTTGGGGTATGCACAAGAAACGTATTCGTTCCCTTATGCCGAAGAATATGTGCATACGGCACCGAATTCGCGACTATTGGCGGCTATTGCTGAGACGGCAGATGGTTGCGTCGATTGCGAATACGATGCGATTTTTAAGCCCGATCGAGAGGGAATACGCGATTACTTCCCAATATGGCCGAATTATCTTTGGTGGGCCTTTTTATTGATCGGTATCGATGTATTTTTGAGACGCATTCGAATGGCAAAAAGTCGCTAAGGATACACAAAAACATCACAAAACGATTGCCATTGCTCGCTTTACCATGCGATAATCACCGTCGTTACTACAACTGAACAACGACGACGAGGATACTGTTATGGCAAAGATTCCCCGTAGATGTAAAGGCAAGGGTCTGTATTCGTGTTTTACCGAAGAAGAGTTGCGCGACGCATACGATAAGATGACGATCTTCTCGGATGCCGTTGCGAACGCGTTTTTTCGCGATAAAGAGACGACGCAACACATTATTCGGACGGTGACTGAGCAAGACGATTTGGTCGTGCTTCAGGTCAAGACGCAAAAGCGCATCGAAAACATTCTTGGGCATTCTGTGCGTTTCGACGTTTTGGCGATCGATTCCGAGAACAACTACTACAACATCGAAATTCAGAATGCTTCGAACGATAATTTGCTCGCACGAGCCGATTTCTATGGTGCTGCGATCAAGATGCGCTATTTCGAGAAGCACAAATCTTATGCGAATATGCCGCGTGTTTACGTCATTTTCTTCGTCAAAGATGGACGATTCTGCGATAATAAACTCATCAATCGATATTTCATGAGAGATGATTCATATCGCGACTCGGGCGTTGGTACGCGCATCTACTTCATCAACGGTCGTTTGCACGATGACACGCCAATTGGTAAAATGTCGCATGATTTCTCGTGCAACGATGCCGAGAAGATGAAAGATCCGATTATCGCACGGCAGTTTACAACGATAAAACAAGAGGAGTTAAAGGAAATGGATGCGTTTACACAAGAGGTCTTAACGCGAGGGAAAAGACTTGGATTAGAGTACGGAGAAAAGCGTGGAGAGAAGCAGGGTAGAATTAAAGGCAAGCTCGAACAGTTGAAGGAGATGACGAGGCGCATCATGTCGAATGAGAACAAGAGTCTCGAAGATGCGATGGTTTATTTGCAGCTGAGTGAAGATGAAAAGGGTCTCGTTCGCAAAGCCATGACCTAGCGTCGTTTTGTCGTTGAGTTGCGCTTTGTAAAGCACTGCCTGATTTCTCGTGCAACGATGCCGAAGCGTCGTTTTGTCGTTGAGTTGCGCTTTGTGAAGTATCGCTTGTTTTTGCGCTCAAAGATTTTGTCGATGAAGAGATACTTTGATGTGATTTTTTGAGGGCGTAGCGTGGATTTGGCGCAATGAGGATGATGGGGGCGTTGCGGGGGTATCCCCCGCAGAGGGGGTAGCGCGGTACGCGGCGGCGTAGCTGGCGGGTGCCGCGCGTAGGGGGAGGCTTCCCCCACCAAATCATATTGTGGTGTGGCAAGAGTTGATGTGGGGGGCGAAAAGTGGCGTTGATGGCGAAAGTGGAGTTGACAATTTCGTCGGATGCGTTCAATATGTGGCGGTATTTTTGGGCCGGAAAGCGTGAGGAGCCGGACGAATTGCGTAGATTGTGCGTATTGACATTGGCGTTGATGGCTTGCGGATGTAGCGCAGGCACGCAGGTAGAGCCTGTGGCAGAAATTGGGATAGAGTCGGACTATTTGACGGTGTTGTCGGAGTTGACAGACCTGATGACGGGCGGCTGTAAGGATCCCGATGGCGTGTTGTCGTCGATTCGGTCGTATCGCGATGCGAATGTGTCGCGCGTGTCTGAGGTGGTCAATGCGTTGAATCGTTCGTATCTTTCGTTAGATGAAGATGCGCGCGTGTCTTGGCGTCGCGGTGCGGGTGCGCGCGTGTCGTCGGGGTTGACGTCGTATGCGCAGGCGTATGGTGTGCTTTCGTCGTGCCTGAATGAGGCGCAAAAATGGGAGCTGGGCGAGGTATTGTCGCAGTTCAAATAAGGTGAGCCGTCGGAGTTGGCGGCTGTTTTTTCAAGTCCTGGAGACAGGCAAGGTCGAACCTGCGAGATGTAGGTCAAGAATGGAGCTTTTTGAAAGTTTATGATGTCCGATGAAAATCAACAAACTGTGCAGAATCAAGCGTCAGACGCCGTGGCGCCGGTAGAAGAGGTCGAAGATTTTTCGGCACTTTTGGCGGAGAATGAGCAGGCGATGGAGACGAAGACGTTCGAAAAGGGCATGATCGTCGAGGGCGTTATCGTACAGATTGGACCAGAGTATGCGTATGTGAACATCGGCGCAAAGGCGGAGGCATCGTTGCCGGTTTCGGAGCTCCTCAATCCAGAAGATGGCAAATTGACGCATGTCGTCGGCGATACGGTCAAGGCGAAGATCATTGGTCGCGATGCGAGCGGGATTAAGTTGTCGCGTTCGATGAAAGCGGGCAATATTGCGCTCGAAGAAGCGTATCAGACGGGTTGCGCGGTGAAGGCGCTCGTGAAGGCGACGAATAAGGGTGGTTTCGAACTCGAAGTCATGGGACAGCGAGCATTTTGCCCGCTTTCGCAGATTCAGAAGGGCAAAGTCGAAGATGCGAATGCGTTTGTCGGTCAGACGCTCGAATTCAAAGTCATCAAGTATGCGAAGCGTGGGCACGATATCGTCCTTTCGCATACGGCGTTGCAAGATGAAGAGAACCGCATCAAGCGCGAAGAGCTCATGTCGAAGATCGAAGTCGGTTCGGTTTTGGACGGCAAAGTCGTTTCGATTCAGGATTACGGTGCGTTTATCGACGTGGGTGGCTTGGAAGGCTTGGTTCACGTTTCGGAGATTTCGCACACGCATATTAAATCGCCGAAAGAGGTGCTCAAAGTCGGTCAAGATGTGAAAGTTTACGTTTTGGCGGTCGAATCGGCGAAGGGCAAGCACAAGTTGTCGCTTTCGATGAAGCGTTTGGAAGAAGATCCGTTCGACAAATTGGTGGCAAATCTCGAAGTGGGGTCGCGCGTCAAGGGTACAGTCGTTCGCAATGTCGACAAGATCGGTTCGTTTGTCGATTTGGGTGGCGTCGAAGGTTTGGTGCACATTTCCGAGCTTTCGTGGGATCGTCGCATGACGAATCCGAACGACGTCGTCAAAGTTGGCCAAGAAATCGAAGTGACGATTTTGGGCATCAATAGCGAATTGCATCGCATTTCGTTGTCGTACAAGGGCGCGTCGGCGGATCCTTGGAAGACGGTTGAAGATGTGTATAGCGTCGGTCAGGAAGTGACGGGCACGATCGATTCGGTGACGAATTTCGGCATCTTTGTCAAATTGGCACCGCGTTTGACGGCGCTTTTGCCGATGAGCGAATTGACCGAAGAGACGCATGGATTGACCGAAGCGGCTCAGGGAACGGAAGTGACGGCTCGCGTCATTGCGATCGATGCATCGCGCAAGCGCATGACGCTTTCGACGCGTCCGGAAGGCGCGGCTCCTGCGGCTCGCAAACGCCCGGCGCGTCGCGACGATCACGACGATGCACCGCGCGCACCGCGCGGGGAACGTGGCAATCGTCACGAAGATTCGAGCTATAAAGACGATGCGAAATTCGGAACGTTTGGCGATGTTTTAGCTGGCCTCAAAAAGAAGAAATAAGTCGCTTTATGCGCGCGCATCGGTGCGAATCGGTGCGCGTATTTTTTTGCGTAAGACCTGCAGGAATTGCAGGTCTTTTTTTGATTTTTTAGGAGATATGGTCGTTCCATGTCGGATTTGAATTTAAAATCGAGTTATGAATTTGATTTGCCAGCGGAGCAAATCGCGCGGCATCCGAGAGAACCGCGCGACAGTGCGCGGTTGATGGTCGTCGATGGGATGCATCGCGAAGACAAGGTATTCCGCGATATCGTCGATCTGGTGTCGGAGGGCGATTGCATCGTCGTGAACGATGTACGGGTACGCAAGGCGCGGTTTTTCGTGCGGCGAGCGACGGGGGGGATCGTCGAAGTCCTTTTGACCGATGACATGACGTTGCCGAAGCGACGGTTTTCGTGTTTGTATCGGGCTGGGCATTTGGCGCCGGGTGAAACGCTGTGTGCCGTGGGGGATCCGAGTGTCAAAGTTCATCTATATCGCAATGGAGAGTCGCGCGAAGCGCTTTGCGAAGTCGAGTTCGAGGGCGAAGAGCCGGTTATCGAGATACTCGATCGCATCGGGCAGTTGCCGTTGCCGCCCTATATCGTGAAGCAACGCAAGACACATGGCGATGCCGAATACGAGGCGACAGATGCGCAGACTTATCAGACGGTCTATGCGCAGGGCGGTAGTGCGGTTGCTGCGCCGACGGCTGGGCTCCATTTTACGCCCGAGCTCATCGCCGAACTCAAGTCGCGTGGCGTAGGATTCGAGCATTTGCGGCTCGACGTGGGCGTTGGAACGTTTCGCCCCATGCAGACCGAGCGCATCGACGCCCACGTCATGCATACCGAACACTACTGCATTTCGGAACAACTCGCTCGGACGGTTGCCCAAACTCGGGCGCGTGGTGGGCGCGTCATCGCCGTCGGAACGACGGTCGTTCGAAGCCTCGAAGATCAGTACGATCGATTTGGCGAACTCCGCGCAGGCGAATACGATACGAATATATTTATCAAACCTGGTAGAAAATTCGGTATTATCGACAGAATGGTGACGAATTTTCACTTACCCGGATCGACGCTCATCGTATTAGTCAGTGCTTTTGCGGGGCATGAGGCAATAATGGCGGCTTATCGCGATGCCATCGAGAAGGGGTATATGTTCTATAGCTATGGCGATGCGATGATCTTATCGCCATGCTCGGAGGCGAAAGCATAGAAAGAGCACCGAAAACTCGTCGAATGAGCTGTTTGCGCATGAGTCATTTGCTTTGGAATATAAAGCGGGGCTCGTGCGCTTTTTTATTGGCAATCGAGGATTTGTCGCATTTGCCCATTGCAACGAGATAGAGATGCGCAGGAAAGGAGCTCTTGGAGCGCAAGAAAGTTCTTTGGGATTGCAGGAAAGGAGCTTTGGGATCGCAGGAAAGAAGCTTTGGGATCGCAAGAAATGAGCTCTTGGATCGCAGGAAAGATCGCTATTTGGGTGGGGGAGAACTGCCATAGAATCGTTAGAAATGTGATAGGCGTGGCGTTTGGGGGATTGGCGTCGTTTCGCAAACTTGCAAAAGGGGCGAAAGCGGGTTAAAATTGATAGATTTGCGAGCTTTGTAGCTTGTGTTTTATGGAAGCACATTTGTGCATGTGGAGAAATATTTGGATTCAATACCGTGGCTTGAGCCATCACTTCTCTTGATATTGGCACTCGTATTGGTGTCGTTTTCGGCGTTTGGATTGCGGGCATTGTCGTCGTTGGGCTTAGCGCGAGCGCGTTATTTGGTCGACGATGGAAATAAAAAGCTAGAGCCGTTTGTCGCCCAGCCAGCGGGCTATATTATGACGCTCTTTTTGCTCGATTTGGTGGGCGTCGTTGGGACGTTTTGGGTTGGATATCATTTGCTTGATGCGTGTTTTAAGCTCGAAACGTGGACGATATGGCTCATCTTGGGCGTCGTCTATTTCGTGTTTCATACGTGGCTAGGGACGGCGTTTTCGCGCGGCGACGAGCGCACGAATGGTAGTCGAGTGGTGACGATACTCAAGCCGTTTTATGTCGTATTGCGCCCGCTGACGTATGTTTTGTGCAAAGTATTGAATCCGTTATCGGCGTCGCCCGAGCGACGTTATGCCGATGCCGACCGAATCGAAGAAGAATTCGAAGTCATGCTCGACGAATCGGAGCGCCATGGCGGGCTCGAAAACATGAAAGGGCGCATCATGCGTTCGGCGATCGATTACAGCGAGACGACGGTGCGCGAAGTCATGATTCCGCGAACGGAGTTGACGGCGTTTTCGGTCGATACGAAATTAGACGATGCGCTTTCGATATGCGTTCAAGAGGGCTATAGCCGCATCCCCGTCTATGAGGGGAACCTCGACACGATCGTCGGGATTATGTATTTCAAGGATTTAGTCGGCAAATACTTTGAGCTTCGCAACGACGACGCAGCGCGCGACCAAATCGTCGTCGGTTCGCTCGTTCGCGAAGCGTATTTCGTGCCCGAAACGAATCACATCGATTCCATTTTCGAAGATTTTAAGCGCGAACACGTTCACATCGCCATCGTCGTCGACGAATTCGGTGGGACAGCAGGGCTCGTCACGCTCGAAGATATCGTCGAGGAGTTTTTCGGCGATATTCAAGACGAATACGATTCCGAAGAAGTGGCCATCGTCTCGCTCGATTCACAAGATCACGTCCTCGTCGATGGGCGGACGAATATTTCGGAAATTGGCGAGCTTTTCGACGTCGAATTCGAAGAAGATCCCGATTTCGAGACAGTTGGCGGCTTGGTTACGAGTCGGCTCGGGCACGTCGGCGTCGTCGGCGAATCGATTTGCGAATGCGGATTGAAATTCATCGTGCGAGCGGCTACCGAACGATGCGTCTTAAAAGTCGAGATAAGCCGAGAAGCGCCTGTAGAAGGCGACGAACCGACGAACGAGGCGTCTTAAAAGTCGAGATAAGCTGAGAAGCGCTTGTAGAAGGCGACGGACCGACGAACGAGGCGTCTTAAAAGTCGAAATGAGCCCAAATAAGCGCCTGTAGAAGGCGCTTGGCCGACGAACGATGCGTCTTAGCGTCGAAATGAGCCCAAAGAATCACAGTCATTGTTCAATCATCGCGATCGACGCATAAAAATGCGAACGATTGGCGCAAATAAGGCATGTCATGGAGCAGGAACAAACCAAACGGTCGTTGAATCATCGGTTTTTTGCGGCGCTCATCGAGTTTGTACTCAAGCATCCGAAGAAAATCGTCATTCTATCGGTGATATTTACGATTTTGTCGGTGCTGGCGATTGCGTTACGCTTCGATATTCGTAGCGATATGAAAGATCTGATGCCGCCCGATTCGCAAGTCGTCAAAGATATGTATGCGATAAGCGATCGCATGGGGAGCATCACGACGCTCAAGATCTATCTCAAAACGCCCGAGCTCAAGGCGCTTTCGGAGACCGATCGCGAAAGCGAGGCATATCGGTCGTGTATCGAAGATATCGGCGCGGGCGCGGGGTTATTCCGCGACAAGCCATTAGTTGGGCAGAATTGGTGCGATAATGGGTTGATGCTCTTTGCGCGGCAATTCGTTTCGGGCGTCGAAGCGCTCGATACGGTGAGCACGGTCAGTTTTATTCGCGATAAGTCGTTTTTCGAAGAAAACATATTGCTCTATGCGAGTGCCGAAGAACTCGAAAAAGCCTACGATCAAATCGATAAGACGTTGACCGAAGCTAGGCGACAATCGGGCGAATACAAAGCTTGTCTATTGACAGCCGACGACGATTCCGAATGCGAATCGCTCAAGCCGAGTTCGGAATCGCTCAAAAAATCGCTCCGCAGCGGTGATTCCGACGACGACAAAGCCGCCGCGGGTGAAGATTTAGCCGCTGGCGCAGCAGGTGGCGGATCTGCCACCTCGGAGTCTCAAAGCGACGACGATGCACTCGCCGTTTTCAAGTCGCGCCTGCGCGATCGATATCGAAAAAGCGAACTGGCACAAATCGACGAATTTCCCTACTACGCCATTCAAAATGGCGGTTACATGATTGCGCTCGAAGTCCGATTTGGCGATTCGACGGCGGGGTTAAAAGCCGTTCAGCACGAAATCAAGCGCATGGATAAGATTAAGAATGCGCTCGGTTCGAATTCGTTTGGAACCGAAATCATCGTCGAATATGGCGGTGGTTTCAACGATATGAAAAAGGAATACGACGTCATCGTGACCGATATCACGCAATCGATATCGATGACGATATTGAGCATATTTGGGTTGATTGCCATATTTTTCTTTTCGATTCGCGCAGCGAGTCGTATTTTCTTGCCCCTCGTGATGAGTACGCTTTGGTCGCTCGGCATCACGTTCATGGTCATTGGCTATTTGAACCTCATCACGTCGTTTATCTTTGCGATTTTGCTCGGACTCGGCATCGACTTCGGCATCCACCTCTATTCGCGTTATATATCGGAGCGTCGGAACGGGTTGGGCGTCGACGAGGCATTGAAACGGTCGGTTATCGAGACGGGGACGCCTTTGTCGTTGGGCGTTTTGACGACGGCGGCGGCATTCTTTGCGCTCATGCTCGGGAGTTTCCCTGGGTTTAGTCAATTTGGTTTTGTCGCCGGACTAGGCGTTCTCATCGCCTTTGTGACGATGACGACGGTCATGCCGTCGCTCGTCAAGATCATGGAAGGCATTTGGCCGTCGAAGATTCGCCCAGCGAAGCCACACAAAGCTGCATCGGCGGCATTCGTTCGCCATGCGCGCATCGTCATGGTCATCGCATCGCTCGCCGTTTTGGGGTGCGCCGGCTATTGCGTCTCGAAGCTGTCGACCGTCCAATTCGAAGAAAATTTCTCGAATTTGTCGTTCAAGAGTGCACCGTCGGATAAAGCGCCCGAAGTCGTCAAAACCGAGAAATTCGTCGAGGCAAAGCGCCCATCGTCACCCGTTATCGCCGTACTCGACAACACCGAGCAAGTTAGCTATCTCGAAAAAGTCATTAAACGCGACGTCGAATATACGAATTTCCAATGGTATCGGAAGGCGTTTACGCGCATGACGATCCCCATGCAGTTCCTTTCGGGGGCATTTCCCGAAGTCTATGCTCAAATGGGGCAAGAGCGTTCTCTGCCCATGATGGCGGCGATTTCGCGCACGATGACGACGAAGACAAACGGCGCCTTGCCTCTATTCGCGACCTATGGCACCGAAAAATCGCTTGCCCTGCGCAAGTATCGCCAATTGGCGATTCAAACGCCCGAGGTCGCTCGCACGCTCGTCGGCCTCATGCCCGAGGCACTCGCTCAAAACACCGTTGCCAACGGCCTTATCGCTACCGTCGACATTCAAAGCTGGCTCCCCGAAATGTATTGGGAGGCCTTGCCCCGATGGCGTTCTAGCCAGCAATACAACACGATTTCCGATTCGGCATCGATCTACAGCTACCTCCCCGGCACAGCCGGCCAACAAGCCGAGCGCCTTGCCGTCATCGAAAAAATCCGCGAGCGCACTGCCGACCGCCAAATTCGCTTCCTTCCCGAAGACATGCGCCAAAAAGTCGTCGAACTGCGTCCCTATCTCGTCGATCACGCACTGACGATCGACGACCTCCCCGACTGGGTCAAACTCCAGTTCAAAGAAGGCGGCGACCATGCCCTCCCTCCGCGCGAAGGTTCGGGCGTCGATTACGCCTTCGGCAACATCGTCGTCATGTATCAAGCCACAGCCACCTACAACGGCGGTCAATCCGAAATGCTCGCACGCGAGGCGCGCAGCCTCCGCGTCGACGGCAAACCCATCACCGTCGCCACCGGCGCATTCGTCTACGCCGACATGCTCAACCTCGTCAAAACCGACGGCTTGCAAATCTCCATCGTCGCCATCGTCGTCATATTATTGCTCGCCGCGCTCCAAAAACGCCGCTTCTTGCCCGCCATCATCGTCAGTTTGCCATCGATCTTGGGCATCGTCATGACGCTCGTTCTCATGGGCAATTTCGACCTCAAACTCGGCCTCTTCAACATGGTCATGCTCCCCGTCACGCTCGGCATCAGCATCGATGGCGCCATCTATCTCTTCGAGCGCTACCAACAACTCGGTCGCGGTTCAGTCCTCGCCGCTGTGCGCAAAGTCATTTCGCCCGTCTTCATGAGCTCTGCCACCACGCTCGTCGGCTTCGGTGGCATGATCCTCAGTCGCCACATGGGGCTCAATTCGATGGGAAAAATGGCCATCATCGGCATCAGCATTTGCTTCCTCTCGACGTTCCTCATCCAGCCTGGCCTCATCGTTTTGTGCGAAAAATTCGGCTTCAAGAGCGTCGTTCCCGAGCGCGACTACGACCCCGAACACGAGGAATAATCGGCATTTTTGGAACGCTACGCTGTTGCGCTATTGCCCGGTGGGCAATACGCGCAACTGTCGCGCCTATATCGCTATCGCTCAATACGGCGCTTATCGCGGCTATGTGCTCGTTTCACTGCGCGCATACGCCGCGTTTTTTGTCGCGCCTATATCGCTATCGCTCAATACGGCGCTTATCGCGGCTATGTGCTCGTTTCACTGCGCGCATACGCCGCGTTTTTTGTCGCGCCTATATCGCTATCGCTCAATACGGCGCTTATCGCGGCTATGTGCTCG
>SAMEA104315420__coassemble_309_pt1 | contig 37581 bp, 23 predicted proteins | sample SAMEA104315420__metabat2_high_PE_047 | metagenome-assembled genome bin SAMEA104315420 (sample SAMEA104315420) | gut metagenome | biome: Monkey gut; feature: monkey-associated habitat; material: faeces | place: China | collected 2013 | reverse complement strand
AGCCAAAAACAGCAGAAAAGTCACCCATATTGGTGGGGGCGGCTGAATAGTTACGCAAAATGCGAATGCCGATGTAATTATCGTTGCAAGGCGTTTGGCGGATGGTGTAGATTAGCGACGGCGTGGGGCGCATTGATTTGTTCAAGACCGTACTTACTTCTGTATTATATCGACAAAACCTAGTCGGTCGATTTCCCCGCGCCATTTTTGATTTTGGGAGTATGGACGATGGCGCACCCAGATTTTGAGGAACTCGATGGCAGGAATGCAATTCGATATTACTTTTTAGAACGGCACCACAAATGTTTTGATCTCGATGATGTCGAATTTTCTTCGGTGAAGATCGAAGAGAATGAATTATTGGCGGCCGATATCATTTTGGGAGAATACGGTTTTGCGTTGGATTATGGCCTCCGCGAGCGCGTTTCGAGGTATACGGCGGCGACGTTTGCTGCGTGGGTGACGTATATGGGGGCGGCGCTTCGTAGCGTTTGCAATCGTTATGATGATTTTTTGCCGATGTATGTCGATTTTCCGCGTCAGGTGCCGCGCGATACGTATGAAGAGTGGGTTCGTCGCGTGTGTGGTGCGTATCAGGTGCCGGGTTTGCCGTGTTTATATTGTGGTTATGATGGCGCGATGGTCGAGGTTTTGCCGTGTCATCACGTGATTTGTGGGCATTGTTTCGATATGACGAAATATCGTGCGTGCCCGATTTGTCAGCGTCATATCGACAATGCGCCGGCGGCGGCTGTTCGTGCGCCCAATGCGATCGAGGCGGGAGTGGAAAAGCGCCTGTTTTATGGGGGTATAGATGCGGCGCAAGAATCTTGTATGCAATCGCAAGAATCTTGTACGTATATCGTGCCGCGCGATGATTTATACAAAGCGGCTCGCATTGAGTTTATACAATTATGTGGGGCTACGCAGCCATTGCACGAGTCGCAGAGTGAGTTTATGCGTCACTGTTGCGAGGCTTATGGCGACGATATATATCAATGGTTGCCGCCGACGATCGTATTGCGAGAGACGATAGCGGTCGTTTTTGGTGCGCTCATGAAATTGGGTGGGTCGCCCGATTTGTGGGTGTTACACGCGCAGCGTTATATGAAAACGGCGACCGACGTTTTGCGTTTGATTGCCGTATTATCGGGCGCGAAACCGACGATCGAGAAGGTTCGGCATGTGCGTAGCGTGCCCAATAGCATCGTCAAGACGGGGATATTTGGCGACCCCGAGAAGTTGCACTACGACGATCGCACGCGATATGAATTATATCAATGCGAAGAAGATAATTCATTAAAAGAGCCCGAATTGTTGCGATTTTATTATATGTCGTCGGTGTTTAAGCCGGCGCGCATGTCGCGATCCGATCGGAGGCGCATATTGGCGTTGCTCGAGTCGTATCCCGAGCAGGCACTCTATGACGATATGCATCGGTATCGCGCGGTTTGGGTACGTTTGGGCGAAGTGTTGCATCCGTCGGAGTATGCGCGGCGCTACCCAAAAGTCGAGCGCGTTTTTGCGAGTTTGCGCAAGAAGTTGGTCAATGGCGCGAGTTTGGTACGGCGGCAAACGTGGCAGAGCAAAGTCGAGGCGGCGTTGCGCGATCGTAGAATCGACGATGCCGTGTCGATGCTCGCCGAACGACCTGGCGAGTTTGCACGAAAATTGAGCCGTCTCATCGCCATCGTCGGGGAAAACGACGATGATAACGCAAAGAATGTGACAAAGAGTAATATTATTAATCACATTATAAATTTTGTAAAGAAAAGTTGCGATTCAGACAAATACAGTGATTTTATTGAAACGGCGACACGCGTCGTCGTGAGCGTGCCGACGCCGTTGTTGTTGACATTATATCATCAACTGAAGTTGCGCGAATCGCCGATTGAATTGCGATTTTTCGAGCCCAAATCGAAGGACAATGTCCGCTATTGCAAGCGCGATGTGCGGTCGCCACTCGATGCAAATATGACACGGCCTATACGGCAAGCCATATTGCATGAAATACTCGCGCGATTTGCGCAGAATCGGCATTTCGAGACGTGCACGATCGATTCGTCGCTCGATGCGATTGTGATGCCGCGAGCGGTGGCAAGGTCGCGCGATACATCGGCGCAATTGGGGCTTGGAAGTCGCGTTTCGTTCGACACAAAGCCCGGTGATATAGTGCGATTGTTTTTATATTGGTGTCAGAAGTCGCCCGATTGCCGAGTCGATCTCGACCTTTCGGTCGTTTTTTTCGATCCCAAATGGAACAAAGTTGGCGAATGTACATATTTTAATTTGACTTGCGATCACGACGGGCAAACGTATGCCGAGCATTCGGGCGATAGGCAAGATGCACCGCCGCCCGAGGGCGCAAGTGAATTTATCGATATCGATGCAAAGGTGGCGAAGGCGGCTGGCGCGCGATATGTCGTCGCTACTGTTTTGTGTTATAATGGTGGTATATCGTTCGACGATTTGACGGCGGCATATACGGGAATGATGATTCGCAGCGATGCCAAAGCGGCGGTTTATGACCCTAGAACGGTGACACATCGGTTTGCAATCAGTGGGCAATATCGCGGTTATGTGCCGATTGTGTTCGATTTGGTCGACTCGGAAATCATCGTCGCCGACGCGTCGATTTCGCAACGATCGTCGGGTAATGTCAATACGCTCTCTGCGTCAAAAGAGCTCTTCGAAACGCTCGCCAATGTCGTACTGTATTCGCGGCATTTGGCGTATCCATCGCGTTATGAAATTGCATGTATGCATGCGGCGGCGCGATGTGAGCGTGTAATAGTGCGGCTGGCGGGTGGCAAAGCTGCGCTCTATAGCCGTGGGGCGGGCGAATCCGATGTGGCGTTTTATCGTCGCATGATCGAACGCAAGCCCGATTCGACGTTTGACGCATTCGAGCCGTCGCCGACGCCGCCGGCGACGTCAAGTTTGGCGTTTTTGTTGCGCGGCGATATGGTGTTTGCTCAGGCGAGCGAAACGTCGATCGTCTTTGCCGAGCGTTCGGTGGGAAGCGTCGATTGGGCGTTGATCTACTGATCCGATGAATCGATGCGCTGAGTTAATATGAGTTAATATATCGATGCGCGGTGGGGGAGGGCTTGCGCTAGTCTTTATATGAAATCGTTTCGAGTGCCATGGGCGTGTGCACGTCGGTTTGGTGGGCGACGAGGATATCGGCGTAATCGACGAGGTCTGGGTATTGGAGTGCGCATGCTTCGTAGTCGGCATAAGTTGTTTTGTGGCGACAGTAGTCGTAGGCGGCTAGGCAGAGTGCATAGATGCCGTCTTCGGTGCGCAGCGATTCGAATTGCGCCATAATTTTTAGCAAGTCGGGGTCGTCGATTTGGTTCAAGGCGATCCGTGCGACGGCGTATTCGATGAGGAAATCGCGGGCGTCGACCGACGCCGCCGAGATGTACGCGGCTTTGAGTGGATCGAGTGCCGAAAGTGCCAATTCGTGGTGTGCATAGGCATTGAGCAACGCCGCGATATCGATGCGTAGCGACGATGGGGGCGCGTCGAGTGCGAGTGCCGAGTTGATATCGGCGAGTGCCTTTTCGGTCATGTCGTAGCGCAATAAGACGGTGGCGCGACCGTAGAATCCCCATGGATTGTGGTGATTGAGGATGAGCAGGCGGACGTAGTATTCGAGGGCGATTTCGAGGGCGTCGATGGCTAGAGCGCAGTTGGCAATGCCCAAGACGACGTCTTCGTCGTTGGGGGTTTGCGCATATAATTCGCGGTATTTCTCAAGTGCCCCGACGATGTCGCCCGAAGTTTCAAGATTTCTCGCTGTTTCTAGTGCCGACATCGCCATATCGATAAAATCGCCATCACGGAAAGAGAAAAGAGCGCATAAACATTTGCGCACGAACGATCCGCACATTGGCAGACGCTCGAATCGAGCGCATTCATAATGGGCAATGATGGGAGGGGCAAATTTTGAGACTTTGCCCGTCGATGATGAGGCGCATATTTGGAACGCATTTTTCGGGGTTTTGGCGGTGCAAAATGTGTGATTGATGCGTGATTTGCGTGGCGTCGTATGCTTGTATTTTGTGGGATAATTCAGTAAGAAACGATTTTTTTGCCGTTGCGTACAAATCGTACGCAGGGGATGGATAGCGGTATTTCGCGCGATGATGCGATGGGAATAGGGAGGCGAGTCGTGAAACAAAGACGACGGATTTGGACTAGGACGTGTATCGGATTGCTACTTGGTGCGGCGTTGGCGTTTGGTGGGTGCGACGGTGACTCCTCGCCCAAAGTGTATGAGAATCAACCGATAGCACCATCATACGCGAATTTCACGATAAGCGATCTGAAGGCACACATGGGTGCGACGCTCGTCGATAAGGGCGTCAATTTCGTCGTCTATTCCGAGAATGCCGAGCGTATCGAAGTTTTGTTGTTCGACGACCCCGAATCGAGTTCGCCGACGATGCGTTTGCCTCTCGTTCGCCAACCGGGCACGAGTTTGTGGACTCTTTTCGTCTCGGGAATTGGGATTGGGCAACATTACGGTTATGTCGCTTGGGGTCCCAACTGGAAATACGATCCGGCGTTTCAACCGGGGTCGTCGATAGGTTATATCAGCGATTGCGACGAGCAAGGGAATCGATTTAACCCGAATAAATTGCTCATCGATCCCTATACGCGACGGATACATCGCGATTTCGATTGGAACAAAGGCAACCCAGCATCGGGTACGGCGCGCGACGTGTCGACATGGGGGGCGGCTGCCAAATCGGTCGTCATCAAAAGCGATTACAAATGGAGCGATAACGAAACGACTTGGATTGAAAATCGCCAAAATGGAAAAGGTCACGATGTCAACGAGGCCATCTTTTACGAAGTTCATCCGAAGGGATTTACGGCAAAAGCGCTCGACGTCAAGGCACAAGGGACGTATCGCGGAATTGGCGAGAAGGCGGCGTATCTCAAGGACTTGGGGATTACAGCTGTTGAGCTGATGCCCATTGCCGAAAAGCCCGACGACGGCACGTATTGGGGTTATAATACAATTGCATTTTTTGTGCCCGAGCAGAAGTTTGCTCAGCCGAGTAGCAAGCTCAATTCCGTCGTCGACGAATTTAAATGGATGGTCGACGAACTGCACAAGCACGATATCGAAGTCATCTTAGACGTCGTCTATAACCATACGGGAGAAGGTGGATTTTGGCGTAGCAAAGTCGAGGCGTGGTTTGATTATGGTTCGCAAGCGAATTTCGACGACAAGACGGCGGCGACAATATATTCGTTCCGTGGTCTCGACAATCGGGCATATTACCATCTGACCGAGCTCGACGAAAAACCGAACCATGGCTATCTCGATCAGACGGGCGTCGGCAATCAGATGCGCACGAATCACGAACCGTTTCGGCAACTCATCCTCGATAACTTGAAATATTGGGTCGAAGAGATGCACGTCGATGGATTCCGCTTCGACTTGGCGTCGATTTTGGGCGTGACCGACGAAAACCCATACAACACCGACCTCGCTTTTTGGCGCGATAACGTCGGCAAGACTGTCGTTCAAGACATCATCGACGATCCCGTATTCCAAAAGAACAATACGCGTTTTATCGCCGAACCTTGGGACATCGGCCATTATGCAATAGGCATGTTCCCCAAATCGCAGTCTAAAGAAGGTTATGCTTGGAGCGAATGGAATGGGCGATTCCGCGATATGTTGCGTCGTTTCGTCAATAGAGACGACGTAGTGCTCGGTCAGAAAGATACTATTCCGCCCTATTGGGAGCAGAAGTTGTCGATTGGCAATATTCTCTTAGGCTCGAGCGAGCTATTTGGCGACGATGGACGATCGCCCTATAATTCGGTCAATTTCATCACTGCGCACGATGGGTTTACGCTCAACGACCTCGTCACCTACGATGTCAAACACAACAAATGTAGCAAGCTCAATCAGATTTGTTGTGACAAGCCTCATGATGCATTCTGCGATAAAAATAGTGGCGATGATAACAACGAGTCGCGCAATTGGTGCAATACTGGTAAGGATGTCGTTTGCGGTGGCGATAAAAGTTGTGAAGAAACAGACGGTTGGAATGTCGATGCCGGCGTATGCAAAGACTCGGGTAACGAGGCACTAAAGCGCCAAATGATCCGCAATTTCTTTGCCCTATTGTTGTTTAGCCAAGGTAGCCCGATGATATTGGGTGGCGACGAATACATGCGCACGCAATACGGCAATAACAATGCCTATAGCGATTCTGCCAATAACGAATACAACTGGTTCCGCTGGGGCGATTGGCTAAGCAACGACAATGCCGTTCGCATGCACGATTTCGTGCGATCTGCCATCAAAATTCGCAAGCAATATCTCGAGTTTTTGGCGCCCAAGGCTTATCACAATGCCGACGACGGCGATAAGAGCTCGGTGAAATTCGATTGGTGGGCCCCCGATGGCTCGAGTACAGGTGAAATGTGGGGCGGCAAATCGATTGGCATGTATTACAAATCCGAAGAGACGGGCAAAGAGTTGTTCATCGCCATCAATATGGAAACCTACGAAGAAAAGGCGTTTACGCATTTGCCAGCTGGCGATAAACCTTGGAAGAAACTACTCGATACGCAATCGTATTTCGATACGAAGGGGTATTTCGACGAAAACAGTTCGGCCGATAAAAAGAAATCGCAAAATATATTCGGCGACGGCAATGGCGAAGAACTCCCCGATGGCGGCTACACACTCAAACCGCGCACCATCGTCGTCTTGGCGCGCTAATATTTTTCGTGCTATCGAAACGAAGACGCCTATTTTATCGCGCGATATGGTAACATAGCGACCGATATATGGCGTCTTGCGAATCGTCTATATATCGACATCGTCATTTTGCATCACCGATTTTCAGGGATGGTCTTATGAAAACATATTTTCGCCGATGGCTCGCCTTTTTTGCAGTCGTATCGGCATTTTTGCTCTGCTGGAGCAATCCGGCTCAAGCCGACGACGATCGGTTTTCGGCAGGCGGATATTTTCGCATCGCGGCGCGCCCCGATTTCCAAGGCGGCAAATCGCAACTCGGATTGTGGAATATTTCGGGGCGTTTGCTCAACGAAACGACTTGGGCTGCGCTCGAAATGCGCTTGCAATTGCTCAAGGCATCGCCCGGCACAAACGAAGTCTGGACGAGTCTTCATGCCAAAGTCGAGGGCGGTTCGGCGCATGGCGCCGACTTGCTCAACGGTAGTCTAGGCGATTTTGCCCTCACTCAGCTCTATGCAAAAGCCGGTAACGTCCTCATCAAAGACGTCGTTTGGCAAGTCGGTACGCTTGATTATTATTTCGGCGATCTCGGCCTCTACGATATGAAATTCGCCGAGATATTTTACGAAACGATAGGCGTGTCGGCATCTTGGTCGAATCCATACGCCGATGTACTCGTCGGGATCGGCGATTCGGGCTATCTGAAGAAATCAGAAGGTTATAATACGATTGTGACGATTGGTGCGGCGACGCGCATTCGCCCATCGGAACACTTCGAGTTCGGACTCGGGGCAGAGTTTTTCTATGAGCCGTCGGTCACTGGGAGCGAAAACGGACCGCATCAAACGAAATTCGACGCCAATTCGGGCGTTCAATACGAAAACTTTGCTCGCAAAAACGTCCTCGAAACGTATGCCCATCAATTCGGTACCGACGCCGATATGACGAAGTTTGAAACGGCGTATCCGCATCCATCCGAAGCCGATGCATTCAGCTTCAAAGTCGTCGGCTATATCGGATTCGGCAAACTCGGACCGTTGAAATGGAATAATTTGTTTTTCAACTTCTTACGCGAGCATCCCGAAAGTTATTATTATGAAACGTATAAAGATGTAAAGAAGCGCATTTATATCAAAGAGTGGACCGACGAACGTTATCAATTCAATATCGGCGATGAGATGAATTTCGAGCTCGTCAAAGATCGATTCGACCTGACGATAGCGGGCTTGTTCGGTTACCATTTCGATAAAGATGACGACGTTTCGGCTTCGGAAAAGAATCGCCTCATCGGTTCAGTCGTCGCTCGTGGCCAAGTCTACATTACGCCGACAGTTCACTTCCTCGCCGAAACATCATACGCCCAAGAAAACTCGCTCAACGGCAATCTGTGGCGCAAAAGCCCGCGATCGGTGCGCAACTCGAACAATGGCATCGCGAACGATATGGGGCTAGAGTATGGCGATCTCGATTCTCGCAAGACATGGCAAGGGAAACTGGGCTTTGTCCTCAATCCCGGAGGAACGGGGATCTTTGCGCGTCCATCGTTGCGCCTGCTCTATGGCGTCCAATATTCCAATGCACATAATGCATTCCCCAATAGCAATACCGAATCCCTCGACTTGACGAACGAGTTTTTCGGTCAAGATACATTAAAAAAACTCGACGAATGCCACTGGCATCACGTCATTTCGATCGAAGCGGAGGCATGGTTCTAATGTCAATCCAATCTCTCTTTTCTCATACACTTGCCGCATTATTCGTCTTGGCATTTGGTTTCACGATGACGGCATGCGTTTCGCAAACGCCTGTCCCCCAATATTCTAGCGATATTGCAATAGCCGTTTTCAATACACACGACGACAACAACAATCTCACGTCGTCGCCCCTGCCCGAATCCCTCGCGACGACGATGATTCAACCGATTGCCGATCGCAATTTGACGGTCAAAAATATCGATTTTAAAAACGTCGAATCGCAGATTACTCGAACGCGCGACACGTCGCGCCGTTCGCAAATCTTAGCGCAAACTGCCGATAATTCGCAAATCCTACTCATTAATGAGGTTGAGACCGAATTTTATTCTGTACTGTCGGGGCGATATCGCTGGAATGTCAACGTCAAATTGTCGATATACGATTTGGCAACGGGCGATACATTGAACGATGATTTCACGATTCCCGCCGTTTTAATGTATGCTCACGAAAAAGGCGACGATGCCATACGATCGGTGAGTGCCGAAATACAACGACACGTCGGTAGCCTTATCGATAAATTTATGAATGGACGAACGATTAAAAAAGACGCCGCTCATAGCGGCGCGGCGCTCGCGCCAGTCGATGCCAGCGATGGCACGAATGGCGCCGCTGGGGGGGCGCCCCCCAGCGCCTTGGCGCTCACACACTCACACCATACTAAAGCGATCTATTTCGTCATAATAGATCGCTTTTTTAATGCCCAAAACGATGGAAATTTGAAAACGAATGTAAAAGATCCAAACGCTTGGCACGGCGGAGATCTCGAGGGCATTCGGCAAAAATTGCCCTATCTCAAAGAATTGGGCATCACCGATATTTGGCTTTCACCCACGTTCTATGCCGCCGAAGAAAACTTCTTCGGGCACGGCGCATTCCACGGTTATTGGACGTATGATTTGTCGAAGATCGACCCCCATTTCGGGACAGAACGCGATCTCATTGCTCTGGCTCAAGACGCTCAGAAATACGGCATTTCAGTGATACTCGATTTCGTCGTCAATCACGTCGGTTATGGATCGCCCCTCGTCGAAGAAAAACCCGATTGGTTTCATCCCGCTCTGACGATCGAAGATTGGAACGATCCACGACAGCTCGTTGAACGTCAAGTCCACGGCTTGCCCGATCTCGATCAAGATAACCCCGAAGTTTATCAGTATTTGATGAATTCGGCTCAGAAATGGCTCGACATTCCCAATATATCGGGCTTGCGACTCGACGCCGTCAAACACGTCGGAATCGGCTTTTGGAACAAATTCAATCAAACACTCCAAAAGAAACATCCCAATATCATGCTCTTGGGCGAGTATTTCGACGGCGATCCGAAAAAAGTCGACGACATACAAAGACAAGGATCTTTTACGCATCTGTTCGATTTCCCACTCGCCTTTGCCCTCCGAGACGTCTATTGCGATAATAAATCTCTTGCAAACTTGGCATCGACGATTTCTAACGATCGACTCTATACTAGCCCAAATCAGATGGTGACGTTTATCGATAATCACGATATGCCGAGATTTATATCTCTGTGCAAAGGGAATCAATCGTCGATGCAAAATGCGCTCAAAGTCTTATTATCTTGGCGCGGTATACCATCGGTTTATTACGGCACAGAAATACCGCTCGCAGGGGCTAAAGAACCCGATAATCGCGCCGATATGGTCTTCGATAATCAGGCGTTTTATACATTTATTCGCGATGCATTAAAACTACGCAACGAACACCCCGTTTTGGCATCGGGCAAAACAAATGTATTATATTACGAAAAGGATTTCGCCGTATTCTATCGAAACGGCGAGGACGCCGACGAAAACGCACTCATCGTCTTATCGCAAAGTAAGAAATCGAAGTCTTATACACTTCCACCAGGAAAATGGCTCTCGAACGAAGATCATACATATCGCGAAGGCAAGATCGACGTCGCACCGAAATCGGTATCGATATTTTTCAAAAAAGGCCGTCAACCGCTCGACGATGCACCCGTGTCGCTCAGTTTCGATATTCCTGACGATGGTTTGACATACGCCGTGACCGGATCGATCGCTGAACTCGGCAATTGGAATCCCGAAAAAGCACCGAGATCGAAGGGCGGATCGATCTCGATCGACGTTCCAAAATATAGCGTCGTTCTATACAAACTCGTCAAAGTTCGCGATTCCCAATACCAATGGTCGAAGAAAGCAAACAGCGAAGTCTTTGTCGATAAATCGAGATCGATAAAGGCTGAGTTTTAGATGGAATCCCCCCAATGGGCATACAAATTGGGGGGAAATAACGCAAAACAGATTCATTGCGCCGATACGATCATCATTAGATCGATAACTGCAATTACGGCAACACCTGCCATTCTGTCGCATCCACTAGCCATATTCCATTCTTGTCGGATCCTTTTCGCCGTATCAGCCCCTGATCCTGAAGACGCTTCATGTTCTCTATAATGCTCTTTCTCGTTATTCCCACAATAACCGCCAGCTCAGCCTGGGTAGCACGCGGATTGTGAGTCAAAGCCTCTAGGATTTTGCACTGATTTGCAGTAACCTTTACAGTAACTTTTACAGTAACCTTTGCAGTAGCCTTTTCGTTTTCAACGACATCTTCTATAGTCTCAAGCAGGAGCGACAGCATGAACTCTATAAACCTTGTACTGTTGGCGTCTTTGTCGCTTGCTGCGAGCGATGCATAGTAAGCTTTTTGATTGTCTTTGATCAGCGTTTCGACAGGTAGCCAAGCAAACACTTCTCGCCATTCTTTTAGAATCGCGGTCTGCCACAGACGCCCCATCCTCCCGTTGCCATCTTGAAATGGATGGATGAATTCGAATTCGTAATGAAACACGCAGCTTTTTATCAAAGGGTGGGCGTCGCTTAACCGAAGCCATTCAAACAAATCCGACATGAGATCGGGAACGCGCCCAGCAGGGGGCGCAACGTGCACGACGTGTTCCCCGTCAAATATCCCTACCGCGCCAGACCGATACTTTCCGCTTTCGGAAACCAAATCGCTCATCATCAGTCTATGCGCTTTCAGCAGATCCGCTTCGAGAAACGGGTCCAGGTCTAAAAGCAGTTCATAAGCCTCGATGGAATTTGTCACTTCCTTTATCTCGCGCGGGCTTCCCAAAACCCTCTTTCCCTCGAGAATGGCTGTGACCTGTTCGATGCTCAAGCTGTTGTTCTCAATGGCGAGGGATGAATGGATGGTCTTTATCCTGTTTTCCTTGCGTAGCCTAATGTGGGCAGGAATGTTTTGCAGCGATCTGATTTCCCCGACTTTTTCCGAGATCTGGGAAATCAGTTCGATAATCTTCGCAGTGATTTCAAATGGCGGCCGATACATCTATGCCTCCTTTGTTTTCATTGCTTATCTTTTCCTTCGCCATTTGTTTTCCTCTACTTATCCTCTGAGACCGTGCCCCCCCCCTCACACGTAAATCTACCCTAAATGCCTATTTGCGCATATAATTCAACGATTTCATATACTCTTGCATGCGCAATTGCATATCGCCGTTGGCGACTTGAATTTCGTATAATTCGCTCGTGATTTCGACGAGTTTTTTCTCGTTTTGTTGTTGCCGAGATAGGATTTGATTGCGGAGTTTTTCGGCATTTGTCGATTTGATGCGCGACAAGCCGCTGAGATTGCGCGTGAGCGAACTTTGATCTTTTTCAATATCGCGTTGGCGGTCTTGTAATACGCGAATGCGCGCGGCATTCGTTTCATACTGCTTTGCGTCTTCGAGATATTGTTCGAAGAGTGGTTTTTGAATGTCGTCGAAAGCGTTGGCTTCGTAAGCATTTTTAATCGCTTTGTAGCAGAGGTCGGAGCGTTGTGGCTCGAGAGAACGCGAGTAAGACCGCGTGCGAACCATCGTTAGGGTGACGTTTTGCTCGCCATTTTCGGGAATATTCGACGTGATGACGTATGCCGAATCGTTCGTCGCCACCGATTCTGGGAAATCGACGGGTTTCCAAGCATCGAATTTGGGGATTTGCAATAATGCCGTGACCGATGTTGGAACATGGCTTGTAAATGTAAACGTCTTTGTCGTCTTATCTTCGCTATCATAAGTACAATTGCCATCTTGTACTGTGGCTAGTCGAACCGATTTCGTATCGATCGAATCGGTCACTTGTACGTCTAGGCGACCTTCTTTGGCAAAAGTAATATATGCGGTGGCGTCTTTTTCGGTTCGGGCTAAGTAGCCTTCGCCGATCACGGCGCTATCGCGATATATCGTAATGGGACCGGCATCGAGCGCGACACCGCTCTTATTATTGAGTTCTATTGTTTGATAAGATTCGTTTTGTCGCCATCCTTTATAGAATTGATCGAAACCATTCATATTTGTGACGGGTTTAAACATACGCGTTTCGCGCGCGATGAGATTGCTTTGGATGAGATTGACGAGGGCTGTGTTGCCATCGGGGATGGTCAGTTTCGATGCGAGCCGATATTCGTCAAATGATCCGATTTGCGTTTGACTCGCTTGTTGCTCAAAACTCTCGATCATTTCATCGCTCGTTATCGTGGCGCGAGGAACGTCGATACCGGCTTCTTCGGCTTCTGCGACGATATCTTCATCAAAACCGTTGTCATACATTCCAGCGTCATCGGCGAGCATATCTGCCGCTGCGGCTTGTTTCATCATCGATCGCATTCCGCCTGCCGCGGCTTTGGGGGCGGCAAGTGCTGCTCGATTCATCATGATGGCGCTTTCTTTCGCTTCGCCTTTGACGCGTGCATCTCGTTTGGCATAAGACGATTGCGTGACGACGGGGGCTTCGGCTCTTTGTTCGCTCAGCGCCGTGAGATCGGGGCGAGAGAGGAATTGCGGGCGATAGAGATCATAGGTAAAGCTCATCGGACGACCCGAAACGAGCGAGAAATCGATGCCCTTCCAATCGGCGCCTGTCACGTTGCTCACGATAGCCCAACCTTGGAGCGTGCCATTGTCTTCATTGCCCAAAACGAGGCGATAGGCGGGTTTCCACGTGGGCATGGCGACTAAATAGCTCAGTGCGAGCTCGCGACTGTTTGCCTTATCCATGCGAATGCGCAATTCGATGAGCTTCCAATCGCCTTCGTTGAGGCTAATGTTGAGGCTCTTATCGAGCCCTTCGGCGAGGCTTGGGTCGTGGAGCGAAACGGAACGGATGTCGTTGATGGCAATGACTTCGAGGACATTGCCCTTCGTGAGCACGGTCACCGTCGATGTATCGGGGACTGTTTCGTCGATGAGGACTTGTTTGAGCTGAGTTTCGACGCCGACGATGCGTCCGGCAAAAGTCTTCTTCTTCGTCTTGATTTCGACGTTTGCACCGCGGAATGCCTCGAGAAGTGAGCGGATCCCACCATCGCGGACTTGATGCGGGATTTGCGAGAGCGCATCGAGCGTCGTGTGATCGACGGGGAGCGAAATCGAAACGGGGCGCCCGTTGGCGCGATCGATGACGGTGAGCGATTTGAGTATGTCGTTGATCTGATCGGGGCGAATGTGCAGCACGAGTTCGTCGCCCTCGACGACGCCATTGCGCTCTATGTAGCCGATTCCACTTTGATACATGATGACGCGCGAAACGGGGAGATCTTCGCTCGTCGACGACCTCACATTCGTACCCTTTTCACAACCACATAGTGCACATGCACTCAATAGGCTCAACATAATACCTGCACGATAAACGCTCGTTTTCATCACAAATACTCCTCATACAAAGGTCATAGACTTCGTTAAAACTAAGTCTGCGGTGCAAAGTGCTCGCATTTTAGCAATCGCAATGCCAATTATCAACTAATCACTCGAGATCATGGCGATTGGCGACGTTTTTTGAACGACATGAAAAATAGTTGCACGTCGAGGGCAATAATCCATAGAATAAACTGCTTTATGCTGTAGCGCACTGTTGGCGCTGGCGCGCTGGCGTATCACGCCGCAGTGCCGTTTCCCGTTCCCCTTTGGTTCTATGATACAGTTTCTCCTCATCTTATTCCTCTTGTTTTGTAACGGCTTTTTCGTGGCGGCAGAATTTGCGCTTGTTCGCGTTCGCGTCTCGCAACTCGAAATCCTCGAAGCCGAAGGCAATCGCGCCGCTGGGCGCGTCATTAAAATCGTCCATCACCTGGATTCGTATTTATCTGCTGTTCAGCTCGGTATTACGATCGCCAGCCTCGGTATCGGGTGGTTAGCCGAGCCTGCGATTAATAAGCATTTAACGTCGTTTTTCGATTGGATTGCGCTCCCCATATCGCAAGATGTATCGCATTCGATTAGCTTCGTCTTGGCATTCTGCATCGCGTCGTTTGCACATATCGTCTGTGGCGAGCTCGCGCCTAAGAGCATCGCCATTGCGAAACCGCTCGAAGTGAGCATGTTCGTATCGATGCCGATGAAGATATTTCATGCGATATTCGGTCCGGTGATGTATTTGCTCGTCGTCGCGAGCAATGCACTCGTGCGTTTAGTACGCATCGAGCCGCCTCAGCCAGGGCATAATGCTGGCGTCTCGGCCGAAGAATTGCGCAATATCGCTCAACATTCACAAGACGATGGCACGATAACGAAAGAGACGGGAACACTACTCGAAAACGTCTTCCAGTTTTCTGCGCTCAATGCGCGCGAAATCATGGTCGCTCGCGGTCAAATCGACGGCATCCCCATCGAATCATCGCTCGACGACTTCATCTCTATGGCTCTCGAAAAAGGTCACTCTCGCTATCCCGTCTATAGAAACGATCTCGACGATATCATGGGGCTCGTCCACATCAAAGACGCTATCGCGGCGCAAAAGAAAGATCCGCAAGCGACGCTCGAATCGGTTCTGCGAGAAATCGTCTATATCCCAGAAACGGCGACGATTGGCCATGCTTTGGAAAAACTACAACAAAAACGATGTCATCTGGCTGTCGTCGTCGACGAATACGGCGGAACTTCGGGCTTGCTGACGATCGAAGACGCTCTCGAGAGACTCGTCGGCGACATCGAAGACGAATTCGACCCCGAACAACAAAGCGAAATCGAACCTGCACAAGATGGCGCTTGGTTTGTCAAGGGCGAAACTCTGCTGAGTGAATTGAGCGAAAAACTCGATGCTCAATCGATCGAAGCCGAAAGCGATACCGTTAGCGGATTTATCATGGAACAGCTCGGGCGCGTCGCAAAAGTCCACGATACGATCGCCTTCCAAGACCTCTCTTACGAAGTCATTTCGATGGAACGCCTACGCATCGTCCGCGTCCTCGTGCGCAAAATTCCATCGAGCCATGAAACAGAATAAAGCCCAATGTCATTTCGATGGAATGACTACGCATCGTGCGCAAAATTCCATCGAGCCATGATATAGAATAAAGCCCAATCATCGGCGTTGTCGACCGCATTTTCACACGACGCCGAGGCGTCTGCAATACATTGAGCGCCACAATTGTGGCGCTATTGCCATATAGGGCATAACAAAAGCCCAAAGTTTTAGGATAATCATGACCGATACTCCCCTAGCTACGTATTCCGAACCGTTTGTACGCGTATTATCGATCGGCGGTACCGGCGTCTTTGGAATGAACTGTCTCCTCGTCCAGTCGCCAAAGGCGCGACTCCTCGTCGATTGTGGTGTGTGTTTCCCTGCCGATACCGATCTCGGCGTCGATCTCATTACCCCCGACTTTTCGCTTATCGAAAACGATCCGCCAACGGCGCTACTCGTCACACATGCTCACGAAGACCATATCGGCGCCATTCTCTACCTCCTCATGGCGATCGAGCGCAACTACGGCAAATACAAACTCCCCATCTACGCCAGCGATTTCACACTCGCTCTTATCAAACGACGCCTCGACGAACACGACCTGACAAAACACGCCGAATTCAACGTCGCACGCGCCAAAGACGTCTTCGAATTTGGCGATATGAGCGTCGAATTTATCGACGTATGCCATTCGATCCCCGGCAGCTTTGCCTTTGCCTTCGAAACCCCCGTCGGGCGCATCATTCACTCGGGCGATTGGCGCATCGACAACACGCCCATGGTCGGCGCAAAGACAAACCTAGCTCGCTTTGAAGCCCTTGGCGACGCCGGTATCCGCCTCTTCTTGAGCGATTCCACCAACGTCGAAGTCGATAACGAAACGATTACGAGCGAACTCGACGTCTTTAACGACATTCAAAAATGTATTAAAGCCGCACAAGGACGCATCTTCATCACGCTCTTTGCTTCGAATATTGGGCGACTCCAATCGATCATCTTCGCCGCCGCCAATACCAATCGAAAGCTCGTTCTCTGTGGCCGTTCCCTACTCACAAACCTCGCAACGGCTCGCGAACTGGGCTATATCAAAGTGCCGCAGAACCTCGAAATCCTCCGCGAAGAAGATATCGACGAAAAAGCCGACGACCTCATCTTCGTCGTCGCCGGTTCTCAGGGCGAAAAAACGGCATCGCTCTTCCGTATTTCGCAAGGCAAACACTCGATCATCAAACTCCGCCCCACCGATACGCTCATCTACTCGGCGCGACAAATCCCCGGCAACGAACGACGCGTCGACGCCATCATCAACGGGTTTTATCGACAAGGTGCGAGCCTCGTCAATCGTCCCGACCTCACTTTTCATAGCTCGGGGCACGGATGTCAGCGCGAGCTCGAATTGCTCATCGAACTCACCGACCCGCAAATCTTCATCCCCATCCACGGCGACCAGCGGCGATTGACTTTGCACGAGCAACTCGCTCAAAACCTCACACATAACATGAAGACAGAAGTCATCGACGAAGGACAAGCTATCGTCTTGTTCAAAGATTCCTACGAAATCCGCGATTGCGCCGATCTTTCGCCGCGATGCGTCGTCGGAAAATGCCCCAATGGCATCGACGCGACCATCATGAAAGATAAGAAAAATATGGCGCATCAAGGCATGCTCATCGTCGCCGGTGCCATCGACGCAAACGACGAACTCGTCGGCGATTTGCGCGTCCATCCAATCGGAATCTGCGTCAACGACGGCTGGTTCGACGAACTCCCCGACGAGCTCCGCCGAACTATCTCCAGCTCGGCTCACCACGGCGACCTCGAAGAAATCGTCCGACATAAAGCCGCTAAATACATCAAAGCGACTATCGGACGATTCCCCACGATCGTCGTCGACCTCGTCCGCGTCTAATTCGCGTCTTTTTCTCGTCTATGCCCCTTGAACCTACATGCACAAGCTGATATAATTCAAAAATGGTCGGCTTGTGCCATACACACCGAATTTAATGCGGGCGTTTGGTTCCATTTGTGTATTTATTGCGCCTGTGTTGCCTTTTATTCCAACAAAGGATTCCTTCGATGAAACGTTTTCTTAAGGTCGCGATTTGTTCGGTCGTCTTGGGCGGCATTCTCAACGGTTGTTTTGGTAGTTTCTCGGCAACGCGTTTTCTCTATAACGTCAACGAGGGCGTCAGTAGCAACGTCTTCCTCCAAACACTCGTCATGTGGTGCTTCACCATCCTTCCTGCCTACGAGCTCTTCATGTTCGCCGATTGGCTCGTCATCAACATGATCGAATTCTTCGTCGGTCACCCCGTTATCGGCTCGAATTTCGATTTCACACCCAACGACGATGGCACGATTACCGCCCGTAGCGACGACGGCCAAGTATTCAAATTCACTGCCGTTGGCGACAATCGCATGCTCGTCGAATCGGACGGAACTGTCTTGGGCGAAGTCAATATCGACGATAAAAAGAACGTCACGATGACGAACTACGCCAACGCCGAACAAAAGACGATCGCTCTCGAAGGACAATTCTAATCCAAAGCGCATCGTTTTGCTATGCGCCGCCCATCGGCGTTTTCGCATAGCCTATCAATCTCATCTTCCCCATGCATCGTTTTGCTATGCGCCGCCCATCGGCGTTTTCGCATAGCCAATCAATTCATCAGCTGGAAGCCAAAAGTGTGAATTTTATTCAGTCTTTTGGCTACATTTTGCTATAAGACCGAATCCTATGCGATTTTGGGCGGTTTTTTGCCCAATTGCAGACGTTTTTCACGTGATGAGAGGATTCCATGAAAACTCCCCAGCTCTACTTCTATCTCGGCGCGATGTTGTGTTTGGCAGCATGTAGCGATTCCGTCGATCCCATTTCGCCTTGTGCCGATTTCTGCGCCGATGCCATCCATCTATATCGTTGCGATGCCTCTACGGGCAAAACGACTCTCGAAAAATGTACCAATGGATGCCACGAAGGCAAATGCCTCGAGGCTCCCATCGTCGAGCCTACGAAATGCACACGAGATACGTGCATTTCCGATACGACTTTGCTCGCCTGCAATACAGAAACAGGAGAATATACCAAAACGCCTTGTCAATTCGGTTGCCGCGCCGATGCATGCAGTTCTACACCGATTGAAACGTGTACAAAAAACACGTGCAAAGACGCGACGACTTTGCTCGTGTGCGATACCAATGCGGGCACGCAAACCGAGAAGGTTTGCACCTCGGGATGCGAAAATGGCGCTTGCAAAGGCGATCCCGTGAAATGCACCCAACACGTATGCAGAGACGCGACGACATTGCTCGTGTGCGATATCGATACGGGCACGCAAACCGAACGCGTTTGCCCCTCGGGGTGCGAAAATGGCGCTTGCAAATCCAACGATTCCGGCGTCCCCTGTGTCAAAGATGCGTGCAAAGACGCCGTCACGCTCTATGCATGCGATAAGACGACGATGACGACGCGCGAAGAGCCTTGCCCTTATTATTGTTACCAAGGCGCATGCGTACCCAAACCCGTGCCCTGCAAATATGGCGCACTACCGCGTTGTGAAGGCTCCGATAAACTCGTCTTTTGCGACAATCTCGACGGCGAAAACGACTACGAATACACTGCCCATTGCGCCCCAGGGCGCACGTGCAAAACGATAGATGGTGCCGGGGCTTGCGTCGTCGACGATGCCATCGCCAACGGCGCGTGCATTGCCAACGCATGCAAAGACCTCAATACACTCGTCGTGTGCAACGACGGCAAGCCGACCGAGCAATCTTGTGGTCAACATGCCTATTGTATCGACGATAAATGCCAACCGCGTTACACGACGTGTCAGTCGAATGACGATTGCGCACAGCTCGACATGACGTGCGTCGATGGGCGTTGTGCGCCAGCCACCACGGCTTGCGCCTCCAATGTCGATTGCCCTGGGAGCGGCGAATTGTGCATCGACAAAGTCTGCGTCCAGCGAAACGAAATCGCCGTTTGTACGAAAAACGACGATTGCAAAAGCGATGAGCTTTGCCGCCATGGGCTCTGTTATCTCAAATCGAATATGGAACTCAAAGTCGGCGATTCTTGCGATTGGGGCACTTTCCAAGAGTATTGCGACGATACGGGAAACATTGAAATCAAATGCGGTTACGAGAAAACTGTCGAAAAGAACGACTGCGCGTCGATGGGCGGTTGCGCCGTCTACGTCAAAGCCGCCTATCGGACCAATAAACCCGTCCGCAATGCCATTTGCCGCGGCGAAGAAGAACGCCTCCGCGAATGCAAAAAACCGGGCGTCACGTCGTATCAATGCGTCAACGTGCTCGATCTGTATTTCTCATATTTTATGAGCGTCGCCGAAGCTTGTACCATCGCAACCGATGGCACGATGATCCATCTCTATCAGCGCGATCAATATACGTGCAACGCCATGTGTAACGAAAACACTGGCCTTTGCCCCAATGCCACATACGACTGCCCAAGTGGGCAATGCTCTTGTACGAAAAACACGTGCAAAGATACATCGACGCTCAACGTTTGCAACGAAGACGGCTCGATAACCGAAAAGGTTTGCCCATCGGGATGTGTCGACGGCAAATGCGCACCGCCAGATGCCATCCTCGGAAAATCCTGCCCAACGGAATCCGATGCATTTTGCCACGATCAATCCGTCGTCTATTGCGCCGAACAAAGCCTCACCTCGACGGTCGGCATTTGGACCAGCTATACTTGCCCCACGGGGTTTATGTGTATCGACCAAGAAAATGAATCGGTTTGCGCCGAAGAGTGCACAACCCTCGGATCCGAAAGTTCCGTCTGCGCCACGACTTCTATCGGCTCCCTCATGCTCAAAACAGTCTGTACACAACTCGGCGACAAACGCGTCTACATCCGCGACGTCAACTCGATGACTTCGTGCGAAAACGGCTGCACCGACGATAACAAATCTTGCAAATAAGCTCCCCCGCATCTCCCCCCTTCTACGCCATTATCCTTTACACTCGGCCGGGCGCGATCGGGTCCAACGGCCACGCCGCGAACCCATCGCCCTAGATCGCCTTGGCTGGCGACATCTGGCGACTCATCCCCCCGCCTCCCCCCTTCTACGCCATTATCCTTTACACTTGACCGAGCGCGATCGGGTTCAACGGTCACGCCGCGAACCCATCGCCCTAGATCGCCTTAGCGGGCGGCATCTGGGGGACTCTTCCACCTCGCAAAAAACAAAAAAAAGCGATTGAACCGTGGCATCATCACGGTGCAATCGCCTTGACATGTATTGTGGGGGAATTCGTCCCCCACCAAAAGTCGCGAATTACGCTTGGCCAGCAGATCCGAGGACGACTTGGCACTTATGGATGTAGAGCTTTTTGAGTTCATCGCGAGCAGGACCGAGGTATTTGCGCGGATCGAACTCTTCGGGGTGTTCGGAGAGGACTTTGCGAACGGCTGCGGTCATGGCGAGGCGACCGTCGGAATCGATGTTAATCTTGCAGACGGCGCTCTTGGCGGCTTCGCGCAATTGACCTTCGTCGATGCCGATGGCGTCTTTGAGTTTCCCGCCAAAGTGGTTGATTTGAGCGACCAAATCTTGCGGAACCGACGACGAACCGTGCAAAACGATGGGGAAGCCAGGGATTTGCTTTTCGATTTCGGCGAGGATATCGAGGCGAATTTTCGGATTCGTACCGGGCTTAAACTTATAGGCACCGTGGCTCGTTCCGATCGAAATGGCGAGTGAATCGACGCCAGTGCGGCTCACGAAATCGACGACTTCTTCGGGCCGTGTATAAGTATGTTCTTCGGCTTTGACATCGTCTTCGACGCCAGCCAAAACGCCGAGTTCGCCTTCGACGGTCACATCGTGTTGGTGGGCGTATTCGACGACTTTTTTCGTCAATGCAACGTTTTCTTCATACGGCAAGTGCGAACCGTCGATCATCACGCTCGAGAACCCTGAATCGATGCAATCTTTGCAAAGTTCAAACGAATTGCCATGGTCGAGGTGGAGCACGATGGGAATCGCATACCCCAACTCCTTCGCATATTCGACGGCGCCTTGTGCCATGTAGCGCAAAAGCGTCTGGTTCGCGTACTTGCGAGCACCGGCCGATACCTGAAGGATGACGGGCGATTTGCATTCGACGCAAGCTTGGATAATGGCCTGCATTTGCTCCATATTGTTGAAGTTGAATGCGGGAATGGCATAGCCACCTTTGACGGCTTTGGCAAACAATTCGCGCGTATTGACGAGCCCGAGGTCTTTGTAACTAATCATTTTTGTCTCCTATAACCCAAATCACCACAATTGGTGACGTGAAAACACTCATTCTACTCCGATTCCAGCGAAGTGTCGATGGGGAGCAATTCAAACAATCCCAGATTCAAACAATCTCAGATTCAAACAATTCCCCAATTGGCGCTCCTAAAACGCCCATCATTCTACTCCGATTCCTGCGAAGTGTCGAACGATTACGATTCAAACTTTTCCTTAATCTTTTGGAAGATGCTCTTTTGCGGCGCAAACTCGACTTCTTGTGACTTTGCAAACGATTCGATGCATTCGCGTTCGGCGTCGGAAATCTTCGTCGGTATATCGACGAGTAACACGACGATGAAATCGCCTTTGGCATTCGATCCGAGTTTTGGCACGCCCGCGCCTTTGATTCGCACCTGCGAGCCGGGCTGAGTCCCCGCCTCGACGCTGACTTTTTGCTTCCCATCGAGTGTTTCGACTTCGATTTCGCACCCCAAAATGGCCTGTGCCACGTGAATATGTCTTTCGGTATAGAGGTCGAGCCCATCGCGTTTAATCGACGGATGCGGTTTGACCGCCAAGCAAACGTAAAGATCCCCCGACGGGGCACCCTGTGTCCCCGATTCGCCCTCGCCACGCAACCGCAATCGCGACCCATCGTCGACGCCTGCGGGAATCTTCACCGCTACCGTGCGTTTCTTCTCCACGCGCCCCTCGCCTTTGCACTTTGTGCACGGCTTTTCGATCTTCGTGCCAGCGCCGTGGCATTGCGGGCACGTCGTCTGAACGGCAAACATCCCTTGTCGCATTTGAACGCGTCCCATCCCGTGGCACGTCTGGCATTGCACGCGCTTCGAACCTGCCTCCGCACCCGTTCCCTGGCATTCATCGCACGTCTCGAGCCGCTCGATGACGATATCGCGCGACGTCCCCTTCACGGCTTCTTCGAGCGTAATTTCGAGGTCATAGCGCAAATGGTCGCCTTGCACAGGCCCGCCCGCGCGCCCGCCGCCAAATATGCTCTCAAAACCGCCAAAACCGCCAAAACCGCCGCCAAACAAATCTTGGAAATGGCTAAAGATGTCGCCCATATTGGGCCCCGCATAACCTTGCCCGCGCAAACCCTCTTCACCATACTGATCGTAAATCCCGCGTTTCTGCGGGTCGCTCAGCACTTCATACGCCTCCGAGCACTCCTTGAACTTCAATTCCGCCTCGGCATCGCCAGGATTGTGGTCCGGGTGCCATTTCATGGCTAGTTTGCGGTACGCTCTCTTAATTTCCTTGTCATCGGCTGTGCGCTCGATCTCTAAAATTTTGTAGTAATCTTTCGACATTTCCTAACTCAAATCACCGTGGCCAGACGCCTTTCGCAACGTCATGGCAAACCGCGCGCGAGGTTAGACACCGCCTCCACGAGGTCAAGTTTTTTCTCCTCCTCCGCTTCTTTTTTATGCCACCGCTTCTTTTTGCACCGCCCTGCTTGGCAATTCTTCCTCTTTGTTTTTCGATTCACTTGTTGCCACCGTCCAGTTTGGCAATTCTCCCGCTTCGTTTTTCGATTCACTTGTTGCCACCGCCTTGTTTGGCAATTCTCCCGCTTCGTTTTTCGATTCTCTTGTTGCCACCGTCTTGTTTGGCAATTCTCCCGCTTTGTTTTTCGATGTCACGGGGGGAAGCCTCCCCCCGCGCGGCTATTGGCATACGCCAATACGCCGCTCCCCCCTCTGCGGGCGCTCAATCGCCGCGCCCGCAACGCCCGGGCTTTACCCATCCTCTCCCATCGCGCCCTTCGCTCCGCCCCCTATTTGGTATGCTCGCTTTTTCCACAAATGAACAACACCACGAGGAAACTCTCGATAATAGCGCACTGTTCGCGCCCTCCTCGCCTTTGTTAAATTGGATTACCGATCGCGACAGATGTATGAGCTCTGAGTGCGATGGACGCGACGCACTGCATCCACATACGCAATTCAAATATCGATAGTCTGCCCACTCATATGAACCTTCCAGTGCTCTGAATTCGTACCATAAAATAAGTTGTCATAATTGCGGCTCCCATCTAGTCCAGAATCCTCAAATATCCCGTACATATCCTCGACATTTGATACATTCCACTTGTTGAGAGGTTGGTCGAAACGCGTTGCGCCACAAAACATAGATTTCATGTTAGTGACGTTTGAGACGTCCCAATTGTTGAGCGGTTGGTCGAAACTCTTAGCCTCCCAAAACACGCCTTCCATATTTGTGACATTTGATGTATTCCAGCGATCGAGAGGTTGGTCGAAATTCTCTGTGTAAGAAAACATGTAGCTCATATCGGTGACGTTTGATGTATTCCAGCGATTGAGCGGTTGGTTGAAACTTCGTGCGTTCTGAAACATGTAGCTCGTATTGGTGACGTTTGAAGTATCCCAGTCATTGAGCAGTTGATTGAAACTACGCGCGGCCAGAAACATCGAGTTCATATCGGTGACGTTCGACGTATTCCAATTATTGAGAGGTTGGTTGAAGTTCTCTGCGCCTCTAAACATGCTGTTCATATCAGTGACGTTCGAAGTGTCCCAATCATTGAGCGGTTGGTTGAAGTTCTCTGCGCCTCTAAACATGCTGTTCATATCAGTGACGTTCGAAGTGTCCCAATCATTGAGCGGTTGGTTGAAACTCTCTGCACCCGCAAACATCCAGCTCATATTGGTGACGTTCGACGTATCCCAGTCATTGAGAGGTTGGTTGAAACTCTCTGCGCACCAAAACATATGGCTGATGTCGGTGACGTTTGAAGTATTCCAATTGTCGAGCGGTTGGTTGAAGCTCAATGCGCCACTAAACATCCCGCTCATATCGGTGACATTCGACGTATCCCAATCATTGAGCGGTTGGTTGAAACTATCTGCCCATTTAAACATCCAGCTCATGTTGGTAACATTCGACGTGTCCCAATCATTGAGTGGCTGGTTGAAGCTCTTTGCGCACTCAAACATCTCGTGCATTTCGGTAACGTTCGACGTATCCCAATCATTGAGCGGTTGGTTGAAGCTCTTTGCCCAATAAAACATATAGCTCATGTCGGTGACGTTTGAAGTATCCCAATCATTGAGCGGTTGATCGAAACTATAAGCGTCTTCAAACATCCCGCTCATATTGGTGACGTTTGACGTATCCCAATCATTGAGCGGTTGGTTGAAGTTCTCTGCGCCACGAAACATCTCCCTCATATCAGTGACGTTCGACGTATTCCATTTATTGAGTGGTTGATTGAAACAATCAGCGCCACGAAACATCTCGCTCATATCTGTGATATTCGACGTATCCCAGTGATTGATCGAGTGATTAAAACTCGATGCTCTATAGAAGAGTCCCTTCATACGATTCTCGAAGAACCGAGGTGACTCATTCTTTGGTAGTTTGACGAGATTGTAGGCATGCCAAAAGGCATAAGGCCCGAAGCTCATCTTTCCATAAGAAACAATTCGAATCAATTTGCGACTGTTATTGGCGTTGTCACCGTCATCATCATCGTCGAAGATGTTGCAACTCCATTTTGTGATCGTACCGTCGACTTTGATGGTATAGACGCCACCCTTGCTGTATTCATGACAAATGTACGCATCGTCTCCAGAGCTAACCGTATCGATCGTTCCATCGCCCCAGTTGATCTCGATTTCCCCCTCGCGGCCTTGGATGGGGAAGAACAACTTTTCACCATCATCGACCTCCCACCCAGATATGAACAATTCGTCGGAGTTTGAAGCATCCCAGTGATTGAGCCTGTGGTTGAAACGCGTTGCTCCTGTAAACATCTCGCTCATATCTTTAACTTTAGAAGTATTCCATTGATCGAGCGGGTGATTGAAACTCAATGCGTTCGAAAACATCTCGCTCATATTGGTGACGTTCGATGTGTCCCATTGATTGAGAGGTTGATTGAAACTCGTTGCGCCCGAAAACACCCCGCTCATATTGGCGACGTTCGATGTGTCCCATTGATTGAGCGGTTGGTTGAAGCTCTTTGCGCTCGAAAACATCTCGCTCATATCGGTGACGTTCGACGTATCCCATTTGTCGAGCGGTTGGTTGAAGCGTTCTGCGCCATAAAACAACTCGCTCATATTGGTGACGTTCGACGTATCCCAATCATTGAGCGGCTGGTTGAAGCGCTTTGCATTATAAAATAACCCACTCATATTGGTGACGTTCGAAGTATTCCATTTATTGAGTGGTTGGTTGAAACAATCAGCGCCCAAAAACATGCAACTCATATTTTTGACGTTTGAAGTATCCCATTGATTGAGCGGTTGATTGAAACTATCTGCATTCAAAAACATCCCGCTCATATCGGTGACGTTCGACGCATCCCATTTATTGAGCGGTTGGTTGAATAATGCTGCGCCATAAAACAACCCGCTCATATTGGTGATGTCTGAAGTATCCCAATGATTGATCGATTGATTAAAGCTCACTGCCTCCCAAAAGGCTCCCTCCATGCTGTTCTCGAAGAATTGAGGCGACTCATCCTTTGGTAGTTTGACGAGATTTTTGGCACACTTAAAGGCATAAGGCCCAAAACTCGTCTTTCCATAAGAAACAATTCGAATCAGTTTGCGACTGTTATTGGCGTTGTCACCGTCACCGTCATCGTCGTAGATGTTGCAACTCCATTGCGTGATCGTCCCTTTTACTATGATAGTATAAATGCCTCGTTCTGTATATATATGCGAAATATACTTATCGTTTCCGGTTTTAATCACATCGCGAGATTCATCGCCCCAATCGATGACTATCTTTCCTTTCCGCCCTTGGATGGGAAAATCTAGCCGTTCACCTGCCTCGACCTCCCACTTGGATACGAATTTTTTTCTTCTGCTACTGAACAATCTACAAAACAATTCACAGATGAAAGACTTCTTCTTCTTCTTTTTTAAACAGCTCATCCAAATACACCTCCTACCCCTTTGACACCTTACCGGCAACGAAGGCGGAATAATTGTCTTCATCGATCCCTGATTGATCAAACATCTTGTCCACATCTGCGCTCAACGTATCCCAATCTATGAACAGTGCTTTATCGGCGGTCGCTTCATCGCTCTGGTGATTTGTTGTGAGATTTGCGTCGCTTTTTAGATTTTGGTCTGTCATATTTTTCTCCGTCGTTGTCGTTTCTTGTATCCCCGTGCCCCGCGGGCGCGGGGGCGTGAGAGCCCTAGCGGGCGCGTTAGAACAACCCTAGGTCTAGCTCGCCCACCAATTTATCCCCGCGCTTGGGCAGGGCGCAGGGATGTCGCTTCGTATGATCCTTTAAACGGATGGGACTATTCATCCAATAATTCCGCCCACCGTTCTGAAAATGGGCCATTTAATAGGAGGGAATAATTGTCTTCATCGAGTCCAGAATTATTAAAAATATAATCCATGTCTTCGACGTTTGAAACATCCCACTTGTCGAGCGGTTGATCGAAATTTTCTGCGTATTCAAACATCCCGCACATATCGGTGACATTCGAAGTGTCCCAATCATTGAGCGGTTGGTTGAAACTCTGTGCACCAGTAAACATATTGCTCATATCGGTGACGTTTGAAGTATTCCAATTGTCGAGAGGCTGATTGAAACTCTCAGCATTCCAAAACATAGCGTTCATATAGGTGACGTTCGACGTATTCCATTTGTCGAGCGGTTGGTTGAATGCTTTTGCCATACGAAACATCTCGCACATAATTGTGACGTTCGACGTATCCCAGTCATTGAGTGGTTGGTTGAAACTCGATGCACCCGAAAACATGCTGTTCATATTGGTGATTTTTGAAGTGTCCCAGTGATTGATCGATTGATTAAATCTCGATGCTCTACAAAAAACGCCCTCCATTTTGTTCTCGAAGAAGCGAGGTGACTCGAACCTTGGAAGACCGACGAGATTGCAAGCACGCATAAATGCGTAAGGACCAAAACTCGTTTTTCCATAAGAAAGAATCTTAATCAATTTGTGACTGTTTATGTCAGTGTAATCCTCTTCGTCGTCTGCGTCTTCGTCGTAGCAACCTTCGCCGAGGTCTAGGTCGCAGCTCCATTTTGTGATCATACCGTCAACTTTAATGATATAGAAGCCATCTTCGTCGTAGTCATGCGAAATATACTCATCGTCTCCGGAGTTAATCGTATCGCTCGATCCATCGCCCCAGTCGATGACGATCTCCCCTTCGCGGCCTTGGATGGGGAAGAATAACGATTCATTAGAATCTACTCTCCATACGGATGTGAACATTTCGTCAGCGTTTGAAGCATCCTCGTCATCAATCATCTCGCTCAGATCGGTGACGTCAGAAATACCCCACTTGTCGAGAGGTTGGTTGAAACACATTGCGCCATCAAACATACCGTTCATATCGGTGACGTTAGACACATCCCACTTGTCGAGCGGTTGATCGAAAAGCGATGCGAACTGAAACATATAGTGCATATCGGTGACGTTCGACGTATTCCAGTCGTTGAGCGGTTGATCGAAACTCGATGCACCCGAAAACATCTCGCTCATATCAGTGACGTTTGAAGTATTCCAGTCATTGAGCGGTTTGTTGAAACTATGTGCACCAGTAAACATCCCGCTCATATCGGTGACGTTCGACGTATTCCAGTCGTTGAGCGGTTGGTTGAAACTTTTTGCACCGTTAAACATGCAGCACATAATATTGACGTTTGAAGTATTCCATTTATTGAGCGGTTGGTTGAACTCCTCTGCGTAGTAAAACATCCCGCCCATTCTGGTGACGTTCGAAGTGTCCCAATCATTGAGTGGTTGGTTGAACTTCTCTGCGCAGGTAAACATCCCGCCCATATCGGTGACGTTTGAGGTATTCCAGTCATTGAGAGGTTGGTTGAACTCCTCTGTGTCTTCAAACATCTGGCTCATATCGGTGACGTTCGAAGTGTCCCAATCATTGAGCGGCTGATCGAAATTCTTTGCACCCGAAAACATCTGGCTCATATCGGTGACGTTCGAAGTGTCCCAATCATTGAGTGGTTGGTTGAAGCTCCATGCGCCATAAAACATTGCGTTCATATCGGTGACGTTCGACGTATTCCAGTCGTTGAGCGGTTGATCGAAACTCGATGCACCCGAAAACATCTCGCTCATATCAGTGACGTTTGAAGTATTCCAGTCATTGAGCGGTTTGTTGAAACTCTCTGCGCCGTGAAACATCTCGTGCATATTGGTGACGTTTGAAGTATTCCAGTGATTGATGGACTGATTAAAGCTCGATGCTCCATAAAAGACTCCTTTCATACTGTTCTCGAAGAAGCGAGGCGATTCGTTCTCGGGGAGGCCGACGAGATTGCAAGCATCCTTAAATGTGTAAGGGCCAAAACTCGTCTTTCCATAAGAAAGAATCTTGATCAGTTTGCGACTATTCTCGTCGTTCTTTTCGTCGATACCGAGGTCGCAACTCCATTTTGTGATCATACCGTCGACTTTAATGGTATAGATGCCATCCTCGCTGTATTTATGCGAAATATATTCATCGTCTCCGGAGCTAATTGTATCGCTCGATCCATCGCCCCAGTCGATGACGATCGTGCCTTCGCGTCCTTGTGTTGGGAAATACAACTTTTCGCCAGCATCGACCTTCCACTCGGATATGAACAGTGCTTTTTCGGCAGTCGATTCATCGCTCTGGTGATTTGTTGTGAGATTTGCGTCGTTTTTTAGATTTTGGTCTGTCATATTTTTCTCCGTCGTTGTCGTTTCTTGTATTTCCGCGCCCTACGTGAGCGGGGGCGTGAGAGCCCTAGCGGGCGCATTAGAACAACTCTAGGTCTAGCACGCCCATCAATTTATTCCTGCGCCTGGGCAGGGCGCAGGGGGAATTCATAGTGCTAACGCCTAACCCCAAAAGTGTCCTTGACACGGGGTACACTTCAGTCTAGCCATTCTATCCATCTAAACCATCCCATCTCCCACTGCTTTGAGCATGGACAATTGCGTAGAATGGAATAATTGTCTTCATCGAGTCCAGATTCACTGAAAATATCGCTTAAGTTATTACTGCAGATGTTTGAAATAACCCACTTGTCGAGCGGTTGGTTGAAACACTCTGCGCCCGCAAACATCCATGCCATACTGGTGACGTTTGACGTATCCCAATCATTGAGCGGTTGGTTGAAAGCCTTTGCGTCCTTAAACATATCGCACATAATTGTGACGTTCGACGTATCCCAGTCATTGAGCGGTTGGTTGAAACACTCTGCGCCGTCAAACATCCCGTACATATCGGTGACGTTCGACGTATCCCAGTCATTGAGTGGTTGGTTGAATACTTTTGCATTACGAAACATCTCTCTCATATCGGTGACATTCGATGTATTCCAACGGTTGAGTGGTTGATTGAAACTCTTTGCGTATTGAAACATGTATCTCATATTGGTGACGTTCGACGTATTCCAATCATTGAGAGGTTGGTTGAAAGCCTCTGCGCCCGCGAACATCTCTCTCATATCAGTGATTTTTGAAGTATCCCAGTGGTGGATGGATTGATTAAAGCGCGATGCTCTACAAAAAACGCCCGTCATTTTGTTCTCGAAGAAGCGAGGTGACTCAAACTCTGGAAGACCGACGAGGTGGCAAGCACGCTTAAATGTGTAAGGTCCAAAACTCGTCTTTCCATAAGAATGAATCCGAATCAATTTATGACTATTTATGGAAGTGTAATTGTCTTCATCTTCGTCGTAGTCGTAGTCTTCTTCGAAGTGAGCTCTGAGATCGCAGCTCCATTGGGTTATCGTACCGTCGACTTTGATAGTATAGACGCCACCTTTGCTGTATTCATGCGAAATATAGTTTCCATAGCCAATTGTATCGCTCGATCCATCGCCCCAGTCGATGACGATCTCCCCTTCGCGTCCTTGTGTTGGGAAATACAACTTTTCGCCAGCATCGACCTTCCACTCGGATATGAACAGTGATTTTTCGGCGGTCGCTTCATCGCTCTGGTGATTTGTTGTGAGATTTGTGTCGTTTTTTAGATTTTTGTCTGTCATATTTTTCTCCGTCGTTGTCGTTTCTTGTATTCCCGCGCCCTACGTGGGCGCGGGAATGTTGGAAATCGTGGCTGTATCGCTTTCTTATGCGTTGTCGTAGTCGTGTTCTTTGATCCACTTTTCTAGATATGGACGATCGTTGTTATCGCTTCTCTCGTACCAATCGTTGCAAAGCACGTAAGTGACCGAATCGAATACAATTGGAGATTTGTAATATCGCTTGCGTTCATAGTCGGAGTCTGCGAGTGCTAATACCGGGAATTTGAGATTGAAGGCTTTTCTGCTGTATTCGAGAGTGAGCATCTTGTCGAGTTCGTATGCAGAGACTTTGCCATCCGTAATGATTCTCGGAATAGCAGTTTGAGCGAGTTGGCCGACTTTCATATCGCTTTCGGACGAGGGAGATACGTCGTTGATGGCGGGCTGAGGCTGTCTTTTATAAAGGGCACTTGCGGCTAGTCCCTTTTGTCGATAAGTACTTGGAAGGAGTTTGTCGATGAATATGTTTCGGATTTTGTTTTCGGCGCGTTTACCATGAAACTCGACTTTACCTTGGATGTGAGAAGGGTACCATTCGTCGACTTTGTAGACTTCTTTGACGATGCCATTTGTTGCAGAGAGAACGTATTGGATTTTTCTAATATTTTTTACACACTCTAAACTCAGCGGCCATGCTTGACGCGAGGCTTCATAACGATCGTTATCGTAGTCATCAACCGTACTGTTTTTGACTTTTACGATGACGTAATCGATATTGTCTGGCTCATCGTATTCGACGATGTTAAACTTTTCGAGGAGGTCATCTGTGCTAATCAATCCGCGTTCTGGATCGTGTCCAAGCTGAACGTTCGTCAATTCGCCGAGTTCTGTATATGTATCGATGAGTGCAGATTCGACTTCGATGGCTTCTTTTTCGGTCATTCCAAAGCGATGAATGAAGTGCTTGACTTTGCGTTTTGCATTTCGAATGTCGCGAATGATTTGCATTTTTGCAGACATTTCGTCTTCGTTGAAATCGTTTTCATCGACAGCGTTTGAAAACCTCAGTTCGTCGTTGACATGGTCAAAAACGCGATTTCCACACCCTTTACCGACATAAAAGGTCTTATTATCACGCGGGTCTACGAGACGATAGACGTAATAACCGAGAGTCTTAAAGTTCTCTTCATTAAACTTAGCCATAAACATACTCCGTTTATTTCAGACTTCATGAAATGTAAAGTCTTGCCCTCACAAAAAGTCAAGGCAGTTTCTATATTGTGCCTCCGTGGCAGTTGATGCTTTTAATCGGTGGCTATTCATCCAAACACTTCGCCCATTGTTCTGAACACGGACTATGACGTAGAACGGAATAGTTGTCTTCATCGAGCCCAGAACGAGTAAAAATATCATCCATACTACTATCCATGCGATATGTGAGCTCTAGTATTTAGAGATTCTCGCGTTTTTCGTCGTAGAATTCTTTTGTGATATCATATTCTACCATTTGAATATTACCACTGGCTTCTCTAAAAATCTCTTCGTATGTGAGGAGTTTGCCGTCGTCAGTAGTGGTGTGAATAAAAAGTTGATTTTCTGTCTCAAAGTCTTCGTCTTCAATGGTAGCCCATACTTCTAGCCAATTAACAATATTGCCATCACCAGATACGAGACCAACATCTACGCTAAAGGTATATGTAAGCTCATCATCCTCCCGTGTAAATACAAAACACTTTCCCTCTTCATCATATTCATATTCATAACCAGCTTCAGTAAAGGCATGAATGATGAGTTGATAAATATCGATAGCCTCTTTGCTCTGCATATCTGCTTTTGGCAAGCTAACGGGCAAATCGTAATTAAGTGTTTCACCTTGAAAATCTAACATTCTTTATCTCCATAAGTCGTTTACAGATCGTCTGAACAATGAGCCTTTCGCTCTAATACGTTCAATTTGTCGCAATTTTTCTAAGAGTTGCATCGCATTGTGTTAGAGCGCTAGGCTAAAAAACTTTTTGGGAAAATCCTAAACTGCTTTATGCAGTTTGCGAAGCCATCGGATCGCCCCGATGGCTTTGTGATGCAAAGCCAAGTCGGGGGGCGACCTGATGTTGGACATGTTTGTGCTATTTTATACGCTCTAGTTTACCTCCACAATAGCCACATTGACTACAACTAGTAGAACCCTTGTAATTGGGGCATTTTTGATTAGTGCATCCAGCCTTTCCGCATTTAGTGCACCTATACAACAATCCACCGCAACGCATAGTTCCACTCGGAGTTTTTATTTTAGTTTGACATGATGCCATAATTGGCCTCCATTGTAATTGAGTCCCCTACATGATGTAGAAGACGGTTGCACGACCAATAGTCCACCATGGACTATTGGTCTATCATCTTGCACCTGCTTTGAGTTTTGCAGGCTAAAGCGCAAGAATTTCACACAATGATAGGTTTCTTCGAATCGTCGAGATGGCAAACATAAGACCGAATACATCATGCCGCGTAACCCACGACTACTTCCATAATCACCGATGTAATATCTCATGTTCCTACAACCCTTTCGCCAGAATAACTCGATTATACCGAAGAGATTCGGTTCGGATAGTTCATGCTTTTAATACGCATAAACTGACGGCATCATAAAAAAAAAAAAAAAAATGCAAGCCTTTTCTAACGAAAAAATGCAAAATTTTTTGAGATGCGTAAATGGGGTTTGCCGATGTGATATGACGTGTGGAGAGCGCCCGCAATACGCGGTCGTTATTAATTTGGCGTCGGCGAGTAGCCCACGGCAACGCCGAGCGTCCATCCCTCTCGCCATTGCCCTAACAATGCGCTATAATGGCATCTGCGACCAGTGGCACGCTCGGCGTGCTACGATGACCGAGGAGGCTAATTATGGGCAGATTTCTCAATCCAGGTAATGGCGGGTTTGAGCGCATTATCAGCGAAGATACATACGTCGATAAGACGGGGATTATCGGATATCTCAATCAATGGCTCAACAAATCGACGCGATATGTATGCGTGAGCCGAGCGCGGCGTTTCGGCAAAACGGTGGCAGCTCGCACGATCCGGGCCTACTACGATAATTCGTGCGATTCGCGCGCGTTGTTTGCGCCCTACGAGATCGCTCGCGATCCGTCGTACGAAGCGCATATCAACAAATACGACGTGATTGGTCTAGATGTGCAGGCTTTTTTTCAATTCGGTCAAGATCACCATACTTTTGTCGAGCGATTGGTCATGGCGGTGCGTGACGAGGTATGCGAAAAATGGTCGTCGATCGATGGTCTCGGAGAGATGACGCTTGCCGATGCCCTTGCAACAGTGCATTTAGAGACAGGGGCGAAATTCGTCTTCGTCATCGATGAATGGGATGCCGTATTTCGTTACTATCCAGAAGATGAGGACTTGCAGAAGGATTGGATTCATTTTCTTCGCGACTTGTTCAAACAAGAAGACATCGATGATGCCGTCGCACTCGTCTACATGACGGGTATTTTGCCCGTTAAAAAGTATAAGACGCAATCGTCGTTGAATCAGTTTTTTGAGTACACGATGCTTCGACCTCTAGAATTGGAAAAATACGTCGGGTTTTTGCCCACAGAAGTCGATGCACTGTGCGAAAAGTTTGACATGGATCGCAGCGAGGCCGCCCAATGGTACGATGGTTATATGCTAACGAATGAACGTCACGTCTATAATCCCTGTTCATTAGCTCGTGCCATGAAGAGCCGTGTTTATGGTAGTTATTGGACACAAACAGATACATTCGAGTCGCTTTTGGACTACATCAATGCCGATCTCGATGGGGTCTATGACGATATCATGTGCATGATAGGCGGTGGGCGCGTCGAGGTCGATACGAATTCTTATGACAATTCATTTATGGCTCCACAATGTAAAGACGATTGTTTTACATTACTCGCTCATATCGGTTATTTGGCATACGACGAAAGCGTTTCGCAAGTCTTTATTCCCAACGAAGAAGTGCGCATGGCTTTTCGCGGAGCATTAAAAAAGTGCTCTTGGCCCGATGCGATTAAACCCTACCAGCGGTCTCAAAAGTTTATCGAAGCCATACATGCCGAAGATAATAGAACCGTTGCTCGAATGGTCGAAGAAACGCATCAATATATGACATCGGTATTGAGTTACAATAATGAAAACGCCCTAGCCTGTGTCGTGTCGGTGTTGTGCTTTTATGCCGAAAATTCCTACCACGTCATCCGCGAGTTTCCCACGGGTAAGGGCTTTGCCGATATCATCTTATTGCCCAAAAAACGCGTTCAAAAGCCTGCCATTGTCATCGAACTCAAATTCAACAAAGATGTCGAAGCCGCTATCGATCAGATTCACAACAACCAATATCAGGGGCGGCTCGCCGATTTCTATGGCGATTTGATATTGGTGGGCATTAGCTACGACAAGAAAAAAGCCCACGATTGCGCGATCGAGAGGCTTGAGCGCAAACGCAGATAGAGCTGCGCCCCTGTAGGGCGCGGGATATTGCTTCTTAATTCAATACTTTCGCCCATCGTTCTGAATACGGACTATGAAGTAGGATGGAATAATTGTCTTCATCGAGTCCAGATTCATTAAATATGTAATCCATGTCACATATATTTGAAATGTCCCATTTATCGAGCGGTTGGTTGAATCTATCGGCGTAAGAAAACATCTCATTCATATTGGTGACGTTTGAAACGTCCCAATCGTTGAGCGGTTGGTTGAATCTATCGGCGCAAAAAAACATCCTGCACATATCAGTGACGTTTGAAGTATCCCATTTATCGAGCGGTTGGTCGAATCTATCGGCGTAAGAAAACATCGAGCCCATATCGGTGACGTTTGAAGTATCCCATTTATCGAGCGGTTGGTCGAATCTATCGGCGTAAGAAAACATCTCGCTCATATCGGTGACGTTTGAAGTATCCCATTTATCGAGCGGTTGGTTGAATCTATCGGCGTCACTAAACATCGCTCTCATATTGGTGACGTTTGAAACGTCCCATTTATCGAGCGGTTGGTTGAAACTCTTGGCTTCAGAAAACATCCAGCTCATATCGGTGACGTTTGAAACGTCCCATTTATCGAGCGGTTGGTTGAAACTCTTGGCGTTGTTAAACATCCTGTTCATATTGGTGACGTTTGAAACGTCCCAATCATTGAGCGGTTGGTTGAAACTCTTGGCTTCAGAGAACATCCAGCTCATATCAGTGACGTTTGAAGTATCCCATTTATCGAGCGGTTGGTTGAAACTCTTGGCTTCAGAAAACATCCAGCTCATATCAGTGACGTTTGAAGTATCCCATTTATCGAGCGGTTGGTTGAAACTCTTGGCGTGGTTAAACATCCTGTTCATATTGGTGACGTTTGAAACGTCCCATTTATCGAGCGATTGGTTGAATCTCTTGGCGTAAGTAAACATCTCGCTCATATCGGTGACGTTTGACATATCCCAATGTTCAATAGGTTGATTAAAAGATGATGCTCCCTTGAAGAAGCCTTTCGCGCTGTTTGCAGAGAATCGAGGAGATTCGCCTTCGGGTAGACCGACGAGATTGCGGGCATTCTCAAAGGCGTAAGGACCAAAACTCGTCTCTCCATAAGAAAGAATCTTGATCAATTTGTAACGATTTGAGATGGACAATTTGCGGTCTCGTAAGCTCCATTGGGTGATTATACCGTCGACTTTAATAGTATAGGTACCATCATCGAGGTATTCATGCGTCATATATCGATCGTCTCCTGAGTTCATCGTATCGCTCGATCCATCGCCCCAGTCGATGACGATCTCCCCTTCGCGTCCTTGGATGGGGAACTGCAACGTTCGTTTATCTTTGACGCGCCACTCGGATATGAACAGAGCCTTATCGGTGTTTGACTCTTTGCTTTGTTCATTTGTTGCTAGGTTTTCGTTGTTTTTGAGATTTTGTTCGGTCATTTTTTTCTCCGCCGTTGTTGAACCATTCACATACGAATTGTATCGTCTATTTCTCATAACCCGCTCCCCGCGCCTATGAGGTATCCCTGTTTTAGTAGACAATTTGTAGCCTACATTGGAGCAGCTTGGTATTCAAGCAAAACCTCCTGCGGTGTTCGATATGCTAAACGAGCTTGAATGCGTTTAGTCCTGTAATACTCAATGTAATCCTTAATTTTCTGTTCCATTTCAGAGTGGTTTAACACCTTTTTCTGGTGTGTAATTCCAAGTTCCGCCTTTAGGTGCCCGAAGAAGCTTTCAATGCAGGCATTATCCCAGTATGCCGAATTTGCCTTCTTCACTCGATAATCATTGGATTCAAATGATGTCATCTGCTTTCGCCGCCTCTGGTTTGCTGTTGTAACGATTACCTGCTGAACTTGGTCTCTCGTAAGACCAAGTTCGCGAGCAACCCTTTTATAACTATAAATACATTGACGATAAGATGCCAGTAATTCTTTCCCGTTGTTCGTTGGTCATCACTTTTGTTCTCCTGCGTGTGATGTCAACTAAAACGTGGATAGATCATGGGGCACTGGTTGAACAGTCGCGCTTAAGCAGGTCTTCTGATTTACGTGCGTTTCGTTCCGCTTTTGTGAG
>SAMEA104315420__coassemble_304_pt1 | contig 38037 bp, 19 predicted proteins | sample SAMEA104315420__metabat2_high_PE_047 | metagenome-assembled genome bin SAMEA104315420 (sample SAMEA104315420) | gut metagenome | biome: Monkey gut; feature: monkey-associated habitat; material: faeces | place: China | collected 2013 | reverse complement strand
TAATCACTTCTGTTCTCCTGTGTTTGAACTGTAAACCAAACAAGGGATAGATCAAACGCCGGGGGTAAACAGGTCACCAATTCATATAAATCTATCTATTCCCCCTCGCCATTCATGGAGAGGGGGTGGCCGATAGGCCGGGGGTGAGGTCAGGAGCGTGCGTATTCATATATATATTCACGACGTATTTGACGAAAAAAACACTTTTATTTGAGCATAATCCAAATGGCATTGACGGCGGCAGGCGTGACGCCGGGGATGCGTTGCGCTTCGCCCAAGCTGTGGGGGCGGTATTTTTCGAGCTTTTGGAGCACTTCGGTGGTGAGCCCGTGGACTTTGGCGAAATCGAAATCGTCGGGGATGCGTTTCGACTCCAATTCGACGAAGGCGGCGATGCGAGCGTTTTCGCGAGCAATGTAGCCGTCGAATTTCGCACCGATTTCGACCGATTGACGGACGGAGGCAGGAAAATGCGCGATTTGTGGGCAAACGTTTGCCAATCGCTCAATGGTGACTTCGGGCATTTTGAGAATCTGAGCGAGTTTGCCGTGCGAGGGCAATTGCGCGTCGTCGATATCGCCCAAGTCGGCGATGCGAGTCGTGGCGAGGAATTGTTTGAGCTGTTCGATTTGCGATTTTTTCGTTTCGAAAACGGCGAAATCGGCATCGGAGAGGAGCCCGAGTTGGTGTCCGTAGGGCGAAAGTCGGATGTCGGCGTTGTCTTCGCGGAGGCAGAGGCGGAATTCGGCGCGGCTCGTAAACATGCGGTAGGGCTCGTCGACGCCGCGCATGACGAGGTCGTCGATCATGACGCCGATGTAGGCTTCGTCGCGCCGCAAGATGAAAGGCGGGCGATTCTGGAGCCATAGTGCGGCGTTGATGCCAGCCATGAGACCTTGCGCGGCGGCTTCTTCGTAGCCGCTTGTGCAGTTGATTTGGCCTGCGACGAAGACCGATGGAATGGCGCGGAGATTCATCGCATGGGTCATTTGACCCGATTCGAGTGCGTCGTATTCGACGGCGTAGGCGGGACGGATGACGTGGGCGCGTTCGAAGCCCTCGATGCTATGGATGAAATCGAGTTGGACGTCGAAGGGTAGCGACGATGAAATGCCGGCTGGGTAGATTTCGTCGGTGTCGAGCCCCATCGGTTCGATGAAGATTTGGTGGCGGTCTTTGTCGGCAAATCGATAAACTTTATCTTCGATGCTCGGGCAATAGCGCGGCCCGATGCCTTTGATCGTGCCATTGAAGAGCGGCGATCGCTCGCGGGCTTTGCGTATGATGTCGTGCGTTCGCTCGTTTGTATAGGCAATATGGCAGGGGATTTGTGGGAGCAAAGGCGCGTTGCCATAAAAGCTCAAGCGCGTGATGTCGTCGTCGCCTTTTTGGACTTCGAATCGCGACATATCGAGGCTATGACGCGAGATCCGCGGTGGGGTGCCCGTTTTGAGGCGGCGCCAAGCGACGCCCGACGATCTCAAGTGTGCGCTGAGCGTTTCGCTCGTGCCATCGCCCGCGCGTCCGGCTTCGAACGTGTAATCGCCGATATGACAGAGCCCGCGCAAAAAAGTCCCCGTGCAAAGCACGACGGTGCGGCAGCGATAGACAACGCCTCCAGCTGCCAAAACGCCAGTCACTTGACGCGCATCGTCGAGGATGACGTCTTCGACTTTGGCTTGGGCAATGTCGAGGTTGGGAACGGTTGAAAGGTAGCGGATCATTTCGCTACGGTATATCGCCGTATCGCATTGGACGCGCGACGACCGAACGGCTGGGCCTTTGCTGGCGTTGAGCGTTCGATATTGAATCGCCGAGGCATCGGCGATGCGCCCCATAATGCCACCGAGGGCATCGATTTCTTTGGTGATATGACCTTTTGCAATGCCGCCAATCGACGGATTACAGCTCATTTGCGCAATGCGGTCGATGTCGAGCGTCATGAGCAAGACGCGAAACCCCATCCGTGCCAACGCGCACGAGGCTTCGCATCCCGCATGACCACCGCCGACGACGATGGCATCGTAGATAATGGGATAATTCATTGTTTTTTGGGTTCCTCAAAGAGAATTTCTGCCATCCGATAGCGGAAGCGGTGCATCGTCGTCGGAGGGCAGTGTTCGATAGCCATATCGATGCGCGTCGTCGATTGAAACATTCCTCGCACATCTTCTACATGTGCCGATACGATAGAACGCGCCGATTTTTGTATGGCGTCGCCATGCTCATCGAGATAGGCGTTGAGCGCGTCCGACATCGTCTCGCAATTTCCCATGTTTCGGATGGCAATCGTCGCCATCATATCGAGGTGATCGGCGACATTGCTCGCTTGGATATTGCATCCGCTGCACGAAATCATACACAGAGCCCAAGCGCGATAGATGGGGAATCGGCGCGAGAATTTAGCTGGCATCGAAAAAACCATCGCGTTCGGCTTCGTATTGGCAAGCGATATCGATGGGGATATCGTTGAGCGCTTCGAGGCGCGAAGAAATATCGGGGCTAAGTATTGCATATTGGGCGAGGAAGTCGTTGGCGCGTTGGCGCGAACCTTCGTATTGAATGTCGAGGACTTCGGCGATGAGTTTTTTTGCCGTCGAACCAATGGCATCGATATCGTAATCGAACAGGCCAGCGCCGTCGATGGTAACGGCGCCTTGCGCCATGTAGTAGTTGAGCTGTATGGCATTGGCTCGCGCGTGCGCTTGTGTCAAGCCAAATCGCAACGAACGGAAGAAGCCTGCCAAGAGCGTGGCACACGTTTCGTCGAGCGCTTCGCGCGTCAATTCGCCGCGTTCGGCAAACCAGAACGACAAGAAGGTCGATATCGTATCGGCTTTGCACTCTTCGATAGGGGCATAGACATCGGCGAGTGCTTGAATAATCGAATCGCCGGTGTGGGCAACGGCCTTGACGCCGAGGCTGTGGCCCGTTTCGTGCAAAATCGTATGCCTGAAAAAGGCGTCGAATCCGATTTTGCTCATCGCCTTGTGCGACAAGAAACGCGCGGCAATTGGGCGCAATATCGCATCGAATTTGGCGTGCTGGATATTGCGGAGCATGACTTTTTTCGTGCCATATTGCCCAATCACCTCGGGATCGTTTGGCAAAACAAACGCCAATGTTTGAATGCCAAAACGAGCCTCGCCAGCTGTCGAGAGCAAATCGGCAACGACGAAAGGCGATGGCACTTGCGGCGTGCGCGTTTTGCGCATCTCGTCGCTCATCGGGAGCGCCAGCTGCATGGCTTCGGCGAGGTCGGCAATATGGCGCAAACGCGCCGATTCTTCGGCAATTTTATAGGCGACAAACGCTTCATAAGTCGCCTTATAGCCGAAGAGCTGGTCTTCGTATGTTTCGTAGGGCCCAAACACGAATTCGATATTCGAATCGAGCCCAATCCAAGCGGCTTCGCTCGCGGCGTAGTCGTTCGAGAGCAGAGCTTTGGCGCGCAACATGAGATAATTCGAAAGCGATGGATTGCGCGTTTCGCGAGCCGCTTCGTGCAACAAATCGGCGGCCTTTTTCAATTCGAGTGCGTAGGCTTCGCTATAGGGTACGGCGACCAAATCGCCATTGGCTTGGCGTCGAATAACAGTCGTAAACGACCGCAGTTTGGCCTCGTCGTCGGGATGCGACGCACACCACGCTTCGAATTGATCGCGCGTCATATCGGAGGGATAAAACCCCGCGCCAAGCGGCTTCTCGATCGTGCCATAGAAAGGCTTGTCGCCTTCGAAGCGATCCCACGGCCCGGCCATGATATTGAACGAATCGATGAGCCTCTGCGAGTGCGTATCTTCGATTTCTTGTTTGAATTGTGGATTGAGACTCGAAACTTGTCGTAAATAGATGGGATTGAGACACGCCGCCGCACGTATGAGAAGGGGCAAAACTCTGCGATCTTCGTTGTCGATCGCATGGATATCGGTTCGTATATCGACTTTTGCAAACTTTTCACACGCAAACATGGCGTTCTCCCTTCTCACTTTGTGGCGCATTCGAGCCACCCTTGCCAAGCACCGAGTTATAGAACAAACTCGCTAAAAGTGGCAAAAAAAAAGCGCAGCAACCGTCTTTGACCGCTCACTTCCAATCTACCAAAGCCCCCATCGACTCACCACAATGACCATAACCATTAAAACTAAAATCGCAGGATTGCGCCACGGCGATATAAGCAATCCATGCGCAATAAAAAAGGCGACTGAGTGCGCGTCGTCGACACGGCTCAATCGCCTAGAAATCGCGCGGCCCAAGAGCCGCCATTGAAACGATTACTTGTTCTCGAAATCGCTCAATTTGTCTTGGAGCAAGTCGCCCAAGTGAGCGGTCGACGAGGCGTCGTTATCGGAATATTGACGCAAACGACCGTTTTCGCTGTTGCGGACGAACTGCTTAATGGAGAGCGCGATTTTGCGTTCGGCGGAATCGACGCTGATGACTTCGGCTTTGTGCGTTTCGCCGATTTTGACGACGAGCGAAGGATCTTCGACGTGATCGCGGCTCAATTCGCTGATGTGAATGAGGCCTTCGACGCCCTCTTCGATGCTGGCAAATGCGCCAAATTCGGTGATCTTCGTAATTTTGCAATCGACAACCGAACCGAGCGGATAGCGTTCTTGGAGTTTATCCCAAGGATCGCTCGTGAGTTGTTTGATGCCGAGGCTGAAGCGTTCGTTGGCGACGTCGATGTTGAGGACGACGGCTTCGACTTCATCGCCTTTCTTGTAGATTTCGTTCGGGTTGCGAACTTTCTGCGTCCAGCTGATATCGGAGACGTGGACGAGACCATCGATGCCATCTTCGACGCCAATGAAGAGACCGAAATCGGTGATATTGCGGATTTTACCCTTGATGATCGTGCCGACGGGGTATTTTTCTTCGAGGATTTCCCACGGATTCGGTTCGGTTTGTTTCATGCCGAGGCTAATTTTCTTGGCTTCGGTATCGAGGCTCAAGACGACGACGTCGATGACATCGTTGACATTGACGACGCGGCTGGGGTGTTTGACGCGACGCGTCCAGCTCATTTCGCTGATGTGGATGAGGCCTTCGATGCCTTCTTCGAGTTCGACAAATGCACCGTAGTCGATGAGGCTGACGACGCGACCCAAAGCGCGGACGCCTGTCGGATAACGTTCGGCGGCGTGGACCCAGGGATCTGGCGCGAGTTGTTTGTAGCCCAAGCTGACGCGTTCGTTTTCGGGCGTGAACTTGAGGACTTTGACTTTGATTTCGTCGCCGATTTGGACGACTTCGTTGGGATGCGTGACGCGGCCCCAGCTCATATCGGTGATGTGGAGCAAACCATCGATACCGCCCAAGTCGACGAACGCACCGTATTCGGTGATGTTCTTGACGACGCCATCCAAAATCGCGCCCTCGTGGAGGCGTTCAAGCGTTTGCTCTTTGAGCACGGCGCGTTCTTTTTCCAAGAGCGCACGACGCGACAAGACGATGTTGCCACGTTTCTTGTTGAACTTGATGATTTTGAAGCGATATTTTTGGTTGATGAATTTGTCGAGGTTGCGCGTCGGACGGAGTTCGACTTGGCTACCCGGCAAGAAGGCGCGCACGCCGATATCGACGGCGAGACCACCTTTGACGCGGCTCATGATGGTGCCTTCGACCGTTTCATCGCGTTCGGCGATCTTGGCAATTTCTTCCCAGATCATGAGTTTATCGGCTTCTTTCTTGCTCAATACGCAAAGGCCGTTTTCGTTTTCCGTCGCTTCGACATAGACATCGACGGTGTCGCCAACTTTCACGGTCAATTCCCCATCGGGGCCTTTGAACTCATCTTTGGGCACTTGTCCCTCGGATTTATATCCAATATCGACGACGACGAAGTCGCCTACGAAATCGACAACTTTACCGCTGACGATTTCACCTTCACGTACTACAGATGTTTGCGCTTGCTCGAACTCGGCAAGAAGCGCCTCAAAACTTTCCATTTCCTGGGCCATAACGGTCTCCAACAACAAAAAAGAAAAAAGAATTGCCACGGCTACAAAGGCCACCCCTCTAGCGCTCGAAATCTCGATGTTCATGCTAAAAGGGTGCGCCGCGCTTAGCGCATTTCACACAAAAAGTCAATCTATTTTATCTTTTTTCGGTGGCTATTGCCTTTGGCAATACGCCACCGGCTCCGCCTATGTGCTCGTTTCACTGCGCGCATACGGCTACGCTTTTTTTTCGGTGGCTATTGCCTTTGGCAATACGCCACCGGCTCCGCCTATGTGCTCGCTCCGCTGCGCGCATACGGCTACGTTTTTTGCGATTCGCTGGCGCACCTGCTGTGTCAGCGTCGCCGCTCGTACGTCGGGAACGTACTGTTGTACGCCCCCTTGTACTCAGGCTAGCTTCCTTGCATCTGCATCCAGCGAATCGCAAAAAGATTGTCTTTTCACCATTTCCCAACTGTGCCGCCCATCGCCATCAAAAAACGCCGCTTAAACCCAAACACCTACTCCCAGTGCAGAAGCGATTGTGCCCATGGCAACGCCATGGGTCAATCGCTTCTGCGGGGGGCGTGGGGGGGGGGGGGGCCCCCCCCACAAAAAAAATGAAAACAGGGCATTTTACAACAATATTTATTGTTCTTGCGTTAGGCGAATGGAAACATATAAAATGCGGGGCGTTTCGTTCTGCCCATGCAGATATTTTCTTTTCGGAAAGGCTAGTCACTATGCAAGAAGTCAATTTTGCCGTATTGGCGGGTTGTAAGCCCCTGGAATTGTTGCCCAAGCTCGGACTTGTGGCGTCGTTTGTCGTCAAATCGAAGCCCGATTTCAAGGCGTTGCGGAAGTTTTTTAAAGAAAACGGCTTTTACGTCAAAGAGCAATTCGAGACGTTGTTGAGTTTTCTCAATATCGACATCGAGGATGAAAAGCACGTCAAGTGCGATGATTTTTTGCGTGGTCTTTTGACGATCGTCGATCCGGTCGACCGGCAGCGTCATTTGTTCAAGCACTTACTCGACAAGAACCCAATTTTGATGAAGTTCATCATGGATGCGATAGCCGAGCGTCTTTATTCGACGAACGAGCTTTATCGCTATTTGACGAGCTATATTTATCAGGGCAAGTACGTCACGTTGCTCAATTTTAAGGCGTGGCTCGATTGGCTCTATGCAAGTGATCACATTCGCGTCGTTGGGATACGTTGGGGATTGAGCGATTTGGGCAAAGAGGCGAGCGAAGGCGAGCTCAAGCTCATCGACATGGACGAGTTGCTCGAGGAAGAAGGCGAGGGCGACGATGACGACGATGACGATGATGACGACGATGATGATGATTACGATGACGACGACGACATGCCCGAGTCGGATGACGACGACGATGATGACAAATCGGGCGATGGTGACGACGACGCCAAATCGGGCGATGATGACGACGATGGCGAAGCCGTCGTAGCCGAAAAACCGGCGGATAGTGCGCCCGATGTTGCAGAGAGCCGCCGCGAAGCGGTTGCAGAGAGCCACCGCGCGGCAGTTGCCGAGGCGGCAGTAGGCGCGGCGCGTGTGCCGCAGGGCAAAGTTGAGGCCGTGGCGCCCATTTCGACGACGCATGTCGAAGTCGTCGTGCAACCGATCGTGCCCAAAGCCGACGATATGCCGTTAGAACTCGTTCGCGGTGCGCTTGCTGCAGCCGACGACGAAGAAATCGAAGACGACGAAGGGGAATTTGGGAGTGCGCCGACGGTGCGCATTGCGCAGTTGCGCCCCGATGAATCGCTCGTCGCGCAGAATTTGCATGCCGTGCAGGCGTGGTGGCGGACGCGCCCCGGCGGGCGCTTGCTCTCGTCTAGCGATTACGGTTTTACGAAAGCCGATTTCGACGAAGATCCGGTCTATGCGCTGTTCTGCCTGTCGGCATTGGCGATGCAATTATTCCGCTATGGTGGTCGATTAAATACGACGAAAGGCGGGCAATCGTATGCGATGCTCAAGCAGATGGGATTTTATTCGAATTTAATTCGATCGACGCAATCCGTCGACGACATCGTCATTGGGTTATTAGATGGTGGCATGTCGCAACGCGCCGAAGATTTGGGCAATCTCCATTATCTCCTCGTGATTCGCCATGAGCTAGCCAAACTCGGCGAAGCGGGAGTGAAATCGCTCTTGGAGACGCCGCAGATGGCCGACGTCGTAACGGGTCTTTGGGAGCACATCGGTCGGTTCCATTTGACTTATGAAATCATTTGGATAGCCCGAGAACTCGCTGCAATGGGCGTTTTGAGTTGCGACGATGCCGAAATCATCGGAGTCGTGCCGTTGGCGAAAGTTCGCGAAACGGCGTTCCGCCTTGGATTTATCGAGACGCCGTATGCGGTTGATTTTGCGCACTTAGTCGAAATATCGCGTCGTTTGACGAAGTATTTTGGCAAGCACGAGGCTTTCGAAGCTCCGCTCGTGTATTTCGTGCCCAAGCGAGATTTGCGATACGACACATCGGAACCCGAATACTTTACGCGCGACCAGCTTGGGATCGATTGATGCCAAGCGGCGCAGCCGTATGCGCGCAACGCGCGCGAGCACATAGGCTGCGCAAAAGGCGTATGCGCGCAACGCGCGTGAGCACATAGCCGTCGTGGAGCCGTATTGAGCGGTAGCGAAATAGGCGACGCCCCGGAGCCGTATTGAGCGGTAGCGAAATAGGCGACGCCCCGGAGCCGTATTGAGCGGTAGCGAAATAGGCGACGCCCCGGAGCCGTATTGCCGCAGGCAATAGGCGGAGCCCAGAGAAGATAAGGAGGATTGAGATGGCGCAGGAACCAGAAGAAAAGATGGATGAAGTCAAGGGTGAAGTGTACGAACCTGCGCCACGAGGGGCGGCGCGCGTGAAAGGCGTCGATTTGGCGGCGATAGATGCGCGTTTGAAGGAGTGTGCGGAGTTTTTCACGAAGCACTGCGACGAGGCGGATTACCGCAATTTAGATTGGTATCAGTGGCGGATGCAGTTGCGGTTTGCGGCGGGCGATGACGTTTATGAGGTCGTCGACGATGCGTTTATGGCGGCGCGTTGTTTGCATGAGCGCCATGCGATGCATTTGGAGCTCAAGCCGCCCGAAATGTTTATGACGCGGCGGATCATGCCGGTGGAGCTCGGCATTATAAGCGGAATGCCGATGCTGACGTTGGAGTTTTCGGCGACGTATGGTTTGCCGCTGATGATGGTTCTTGGTGGCACGGCGCCCGAGGACTTGATGAGCGAGGCGAATCTGATGACGTCGTATTTTCGGCGGGGATTTTGCGCGGATTTTGCGGAGCTGACGGGTTTGTCGGCGGTGATTTATGCGGGCGTGATAGCGGCGATTGGGCGCGGCTTTGACGATGAGGCGACGCTTGGGATTAACACGTATGCGAAGGCGCGTGATTCGTTGCGCGGGATGCCGCCTGCGTCGTTGTTGCCGAAGATCAAGCGTTACGATGCGTTGATAACGGCGTTGGCGTGTTTGTGTGCGGGCAACATCGAAATGATAGGCGATGTATTGGCGCCCGAGGCGGAGGCGTTTGAGGCGGAACAGCGGCGTCGTGGTGGTGAGGCGTATTTGTCGCCGTCGAAGATGCCGGTGGCGAAATATTTCGACACGGCGATTTTGACGATTTTGGCGCTCATCGTGTTGCGCGGCGAAACGATTGTGTTGCCCGAAACGGGGGCGATAGCGGCGTATCGAGACTTTGTGCGCGGTTTGACCGAGATTCCCGAGCGTCGGATCGAGGTGCCTGGGCTCGACGAGGAATCGCGGCGCATTTTGCAAGAGGCGGGAATCGACCCCGACAACATTGGCGGAAATGAAGCCGATAAATCGTTCCGCGATGCGAAAGAGGAAAGCGAAGCGCGGGCTGCGGCGATTTTTGAGGAAAAACAACGACTTGCGCAAGAAGCAGTGAGAGAGAAGATAGCGCGTGGGATTGCCGAAGAAGAGAAGCACACGTCGGTAGCGCCGCAAATCGTCGAGCAAGAGTCGTTGCGATTGAGCGATGAAGATGGGCGTGGCGAGGCGCGGTCGCGTCGTTATGACAATTTTTTCGATTCGGGCGACAACAACGAGGCGCAGAGGCGGTTTAACGAGGAATCGGAGGCGCCGAGCGATGCCGAACAGAAATCGTATGCGAATTTTTTTGATTCGGGCGACGACGACAGACCGGCGAGCGATGACGCGGGCGACGACGCAGGCGATGACGCGAGAAACGCCTCTGCGCCAGGGAAAGATTTTAGCCAGTTTTTCAGCGGTGGCGACGACGATGTCGAGCGCATCCAAGCGGTCAATGCCAAAGAAGATGCGATCGAGGGGGCGATGGGGGCGACGAAAGATTTTTCGGCGTTTTTTGCGCAAGACGACAAGACCGACGAATCGATTCGCGCGCATGTCGACGAAGAAACGGCGGCAACGCGAGAAACGGGCAAGAGTTATGCGTCGTTTTTCGACAATTTAGACGAGGCGGCGATACCGAAATTCGACGATGGATCGGACGATATGGCAGACGACGCGCGAGCGACGACGTCTTATTCGGCGGATTTCTTTTCGGACGACAAAGTGCCGCTTTCGGGGTTAAAGATGACGCTCGATCCGGAGCCCGAGCCCGAACCGAAAGTGGTCGAATCGAAGCCCGAGCCGCCACGCGAGGCGTATGTGCCGACGATCGAAGACAATTCGCCGCGTCGAGATTTTACACAATTATTCGATGAATCCGTGCCAGCGCCGACGATTGGTTTGAAAATGTCGGAAGATGCCGAAGAAAATGCAAAATGCTACGAAAAAGCCGTCGAGCACGACAAGTCGAACGAAGCGTTTTCGGATGGCGCCGAGGCTTATGATGATAACGGCGACGAAGGCAAAGGGCGAGATTTTACACAATTATTCAATGAATCCGTGCCAGCGCCGACGATTGGTTTGAAAATGTCGGAAGATGCCGAAGAAAATGCAAAATGCTACGAAAAAGCCGTCGAGCACGACAAGTCGAACAAAGCGTTTTCGGATGGCGCCGAGGCTTATGATGCCAGCGGCGACGAAGGCAAAGTGCGAGATTTTAAGCGGTTTTTCGACGACGAGGCGCCGGCTGGTTTACCGACGATCGACGATGCGACAAGGGATCGCGACGATCAAATCAGGGAACTCGAACGCGAACAGCGCGAAAAAGCGCAACGCGCGATCGAAGAGCGCGAAAAGCGCGCGCTCAAGCTCAAACTCGATGGGACCGAAGAGCCAGAACTCAAGAAGCCCGAGTCGTATCAGCAGCGCATGGAGCGACTCATTGCCGAAAAGCACCAAGCGGCAAAGGAGCAGGCGTTGCGGGAGCGCGAAGAAGCTATGCGCGAGTTAGAGGCGTGGAAACAGAGCGAGCCCAAGGCGATAGTCGTCGAGAAACTCCAGCTCACGCCCGATGCACCACGCGATCCCGACGAAGTCGTCAAGAAAGTCGATCCCGAAGACCTCGTCATCAAAGGATTTGCTTATGACGACCTCGACATGATCCATGCGAATACGGCGCAGAAAGACGACGTCGAAGAAGATTTCGATTTGTATGCCGCCATGGCTCGGAAGGAAAACGAACAAAATTCAGACGACAAAGATAAATCCGAGGATAATTCGCGATAATGGCGAATTTTTGTAGATTTGATCAATAACGTGCGAGGAATGCGCATGGTGTAAAGTTGGCGCATTTCTCGGAGATTGCGTAAAGATCGATTTTAGAGTATCGCCCTTTGCGGTAGAATGCCGCCGACGTTGTATCGGGGCATGTTTAGGACGGACGAATATATGAAGAAGCATTTTGGGCGTATTTTGTTTGCGACTTTGTGTTTGATGATGGCGTCGTGTGGCGTTCATACGAATGGGACAAAGGCGACAGAAAATTCGACGACCGATGTGGCGCAAGTCGAGGCAGGGGCAGTGTGTGGAGCGCCTAGCGCGACAGGAGTGAGCGATTGCGGTGCGGATGGTGAGCCGAGCGCCGGGGAGGCTGGCCAAACGGGCGATGCACGGAATTCTGAGGCGCAACGAGGCGCTCTAGATGCCCAAGGGGCTGTAGATGCGCAAGGCACTGTAGATGCGCAAGGCACTGTAGATGCGCAAGGTGTTGCGGGAACTGCCAAAGAGCCCGGTGCCGAGGCGTCGGGAACGGAGAACGACGGGAACGACGGGAGCGGAACGCAGGCGGGCAATGGCGATCGAGCCGTCGCTGAGCAAGGCTCAGAACATGTGGGAGAGGGATCGGAGGCGCAGTCGATGGGTGGCGTAGCCGACGACATGTTGATTCAATGCGAAGCTCGCATTGACAGAAATGGTGAATTATATACGGCGCAAGCCGTTGGACCGACGATCGAAGAGGCGCGCGACAATGCGATCGTCGAGGCTTGTTCGATACCGTGTGCCGAATCGCTCGAATCGAAGGGAATTTCGGACGACGAACTCGAGAAAGAAATCGACGCTTGTGCCGAGCAATGTAGCGATGAAGCGATCGTCATTGCGGCAGTATGTATGCGCAAAGGCGTATCGATATATACCGAAGGCGCGTGGAATGAGAACGGCGATCCGGCGCCGACGAACGGTTCAGAGACGTCGAAATAGTAGGTAGAGTTTATGGAAGTCGGACAGAAGATCGATCACTATACACTCGAAGATAAGGTCGGGGATGGCGGATTTGGCGATGTATTTCGCGCGGTCGACGATAACACGGGGATGGAAGTCGCGATAAAGTGTTCGCGCCCCCAAGAGAGCTGTCGGATCCAAGACTTTGAGCAGAGATTTTTGCGCGAAGTGGCGTGCATATCGAAGTTGCGGCACCCGGGCATTGTGCAGTTATTCGACTATGGCGCATTGCCCGATAAGACGTTTTATCTCGTGATGGAGTACGTCTGTGGTCTCAATCTCGACGTATTGATCAAGCGCGATGCGCCGTATTCGTATGTTTTTGCGAGCAATATTATTTTGCAGATATTAGATGCGTTGTCGGAGGCGCATTCGCAAGGGATCGTTCATCGCGATTTGAAGCCCGCCAATATCATGCTCGTGCAACAAGGTCTTCGCCGCGATATCGTCAAATTGCTCGATTTTGGGATTGCCAAGGCATTCGACGGCACCGAGCCCGATTTGACGCGCCAAACGTTCGACAAAGGCGTGGGCTTTGGATCGCCTCAATACATGCCGCCCGAGCAGTTTTATGGTCAAAAAGCTGGGCCATATAGCGATCTCTATGCCGTAGGTTTGTTGTTTTTGGAATTGCTCACGGGCAAGCCGGCGATAACGGGGAAGACGTTATCAGAAATCGTCGAAAAGCAGATTCGCACGTTTCCGACGATTGAACCGCCGTTTAACCAGGGTCCGCTTTTCGATGTCTTTAGGCGTGCCTTGGCGAAACAGCCGTCGATGCGGTATCAGACGGCGCTCGAGATGTATTGCGATGTCGATGCGATTGTGCGCCAGCAGTCGCCTTATTTGCCGATATATGCCTCGGCAGCGGGCAAGCAATCGCCGCAGTTGACGGTATCGTTACAGCGATCCGAGGCGGCAAAGAAAGACGTCGACGATTCGGATTTTGGCGTCGAAGATCAAGATTCGACGGTCGACACGATGATGTTCGACAATCAGACGCCGACGCTCGACGACGACAACGTCGATTTGAGCAATTTCAATACGATGATCTTCGAGAGCGATGTGAGCCCAGCGGCGCCGGCGCCGCGATCGCTCTATAAAGAAATCGAACAGATGGTCGAAACGGCGCCAACCGACGATATGAGCCGTTTATCGCCGACAGTCCCATCGGCGACGAATAAGTTGCCCCAGAGCCAGATTCTCGGTTGCCCACCGCGTCCTAGCACGGTGACGAGTCGATTGGGCGGTTCTATGCCCAAAACCGATCAGTTCGATTGCATGGCGAGTTCTGAGCTCAATATAGCGACACACGCGATGCCCGCGCATCCGGAGTTGGCATATATGTCGAGAGCAGATGGCCCGGTTTCGATCGCCTCGAACGGCTATGGCGAAGATATCGAAGAGAGCCGAACGCGCATGCTCGAACCCGAGGGATTGCCGCCGATTAGCGATGATTTATCGCCGGTGTTCCACCAACAAAAGACGCAGTTTATTCCAAAGCACATTTCAGGGGCTCGCCGGCCTACGGGCTATAACGATGGCTTGATGGATCGCATTATCACGCGCATGATGTCGACGTCGTTTGGGATAAAGTTCTTCAATTCTACACCCGTATTGGCTTTGATGCGTGCGCAGAAGCGCTTGTCGCGATATATCGATTCGCTCTACGAAGAACACTTTTTGGCACTCGTCATCGGCGTTTGCACGATACTCATCTTGTTGACGGTCATCTTAGTCTGGCTCGTTTTGATTTAGTTGTCTGGCTCGTTTTGATTTAGTTTCGGCAACGGTTATTAGCGGTTATCGGCGTTTGGCTTGGGTTGATTTCGTTTCGGCGACGGTTATTAGCGGTTATCGGCGGTTATCGGCGGTTATCGGCGGTTAGCTTGGGTTGATTTCGTTTCGGCAACGGTTATCGGCGACGGGTTGGAATTGAAAAAGCGAATAAAATGAGGCGGATGCGATATGCGTCAGAATTATCTTTTGCCAAATATCGAGCGTTGGACGCCTGAGCTGGGTCCCGTCGTTCGCCTTGCAGATATATCGGTGTCGTATGGAGAGAAGAAGGTCATCGATCATTTGTCGCTCGACATTCCCGTGGGCAAGACGACGGTCATCATCGGAGAGTCGGGATCGGGGAAATCGTCGTTGATCAAGGCGATGAATGGTCTCATCGTGCCCGATAGTGGTTCTTCGCAATTATTTGGCGTCAATACGCGCGATTGTTCATCGTCTCAAATCATCGAATTGCGCAAGCGCACGGGAACGATTCTGCAGAATTATGCATTGATCGACTCGATATCGGTCTTCGAAAACATCGCCTTCCCACTCGTCGAAAATACGTCGATGCCGATGGATAAGATACGGCATTTGGTCGAAGAATCGCTCAAGCCCCTGGGGTTAATCGATGCCATCGATAAATTCCCTTATGAATTATCGGGTGGAATGAAAAAGCGCGTTTCGTTTGCGCGAGCGACGATTCACCAGCCGGAGCTCGTGTTTTTCGACGAACCGACGACGGGGCTCGATCCGCTCATGATCGTCTTCGTCGACAATATCATTAAGGAATTGCGGCAACGATACGATATGACGAGCGTTATCATTAGTCACGATATCCAAAGTATATATCGGCTCGCCGATTGCGTCGCCTTTTTGCACGAAGGAAAGATCATCTTTCAAGGCGCGGTTGACGACATCCAAAAGACCGATAACCCCATCGTTCGGAGGTTTTTCGATTCGTCGAATAAGTCGACGAAAACGCATCACGTATCGAATGAGAAGCCATACGTGACGGTTCGCGATTTGCACAAGTCGTTTTCGGGGAAGCCCGTACTCAAAGGCGTATCGCTCGATATCCCGACGCGTCAAATCACGGTTATCATTGGCGGGAGCGGATCGGGGAAATCGGTCTTGCTCAAGCATATTTTGGGGTTGTTTACGCCCGATTCGGGGCAAGTATGCGTCGATGGACTCGAGTTGACGAAGGCCTCTGAGCGCGAACGCGAGTCGATGCGCACGCGGATTGGTATGCTGTTTCAGGGAGCGGCACTTTTCGATTCGATGAGTGTAAGGGATAACGTCGCGTTCGCGCTACGCGAGCGACGCCATGCAGTACCGAAGGCAGAAGTCGATGCTCGCGTCGAAGAAATCATGGCGCGATTGAAGATCGACAATATCGCCGACGCATGGCCCGAAAACATATCGGCAGGGCAAAAAAAACGCGTCGGCTTGGCCCGAGCCATTATCACGCGGCCGAAACTCATGATCTACGACGAACCGACGACGGGGCAAGATCCGATTATGATTCGATACGTCGACGATATGATTTTAGAAGCGCACGACGAATTCCAATTGACGACGATCGTCATCAGTCACGATATGGTGTCGACGTTCAGAATTGCCGATCAAATCGCCATGGTTTATGATGGGGTGATTGCCGCACGCGGAACACCAGCCGAACTCATGGCTTCGCCCAATAAAGAAGTTCAGGCGATGATCCACGCCCAAATACCTCGATAGCTGCTGATGTCGCCTTGCAATTTGTCTTTTCATCGGCGTGGGCGCATGTTTATTTGGCGGAATGTGAAGAAGTCATGCGAGAAAAACAGTTCGGTGCGAGGAAATGGTGGTTTCGGAGCGAGGAAGAAATATATCGCGAATTTGAATCGATTGAGAATTATGCTAACAATACGGCATCCGTTGTACGCATCGTAGCGCCCAAGGGGTAAAACGTAATGGAGTTGAATACGAGCCAGATATGACGAATCACGAAGATTTGATGGCAGCCGCTCTAGAAGCAGTTGAACAAGCCGAAACGCGCGCCAATGGTGCGCAATCCGCAGAATTAGACGACGGCAATGCCGCCGATTTGTCGTCCGATGCACGTTCAGAATCGGGCTTGGGCGATACGGAACAAGCCGCGGCGTTCGATCTCGATATCGATCTCGACCTCGATCTCGAATTGTCGGGATCGGATTCGTCTTTGCCAAACCTCGGTAAAGACCTCATCGCCAAGCTCACCGCACAAAAAAATGCCAAAAGCGATGCGCCCACAGTCGCCGGATCCAAAACACTAGCCGCCGATAAAGCGCAAAGCACGCAGCCCAGCTCAAATCCCGCTTCGGCAAGCACAGCTGGAACGCAAGCAAGCACAGCTGGAGCGCAAGCGATCCCCAAACCCGCGCCAAAAATCGTTTTGCCCCAGATCGGAGCCCTAAAATCGAAGCCAAACGAGGCGCAGTCCGCGCAAGCACAAACGCCGACACAAGCCAAATACATGATGCTCGAAAACCTCGTGCAGGCACAAAAAGTTCGCATCGCTTCGCTCGAAAACGAAATCGAAGAAATACAGCAAAAGTCTCAAGCCGTTTCGGCAGCCGAAATCGACGAGCTCCACGCGCAAAACAAAGCACTCAACGATCGCATCGTTCGCATTTCTGCCGATTTTGACAATTATCGCAAACGCGTTTTGCGCGACCAAGATCAAAATAAAGAACAAGCCGAGGAACGGATCGTCACTGGTTTCTTGCCCGTCATCGACAATCTCGAACGCGCTCTTAACCACGCACGACAGTCGAACGACTTCGAAAAGCTGCTGCAAGGCGTCGAAATGACATATCGACTCTACTTGCAAACGCTTGGAAAACTCGGTTGCACGCCATTCGAAAGCCTCGGGCAGAATTGCGATCCCAATTATCACGATGTCTTGCAACGCGTCATCGATGACGAAAAAGAACATAATACAATTGTTCAGGAGCACCTAAAAGGGTACATTATGCACGATCGCGTGTTGCGCCCAGCCCTAGTCGTCGTGTCGCAACATTCACAAGAGCCAACAACAGACAAAATAGAGGATTAGCCTATGTCGAAAATCATCGGTATCGATCTCGGTACGACGAACTCCTGCGTATCGGTCATGGAAGGTAATAATGTCGTCGTCATTGCCAATCGCGAAGGATCGCGAACGACGCCATCGATCGTCGCGTTTTCGAGTACCGGCGATACACTCGTCGGACAAATGGCCAAACGACAAGCGGCAAAGAATCCCAAGAATACCATTTTTGCCGTGAAACGCCTCATCGGACGAACGATCGATGACCCAGAAGTCGTGCGACTCAAGTCGCTCGTCCCTTTCGATATCGTGCCCATGGGATCGGGCGAAAGAAAAACACCTGGTGTCAAAATCGGCGATAAAGAATACAGTCCGCAAGAAATTTCTGCGCTTATTCTTTCGCAAATGCGAGATATTGCCGAAGATTATGTTGGCGAGAAGATCGATCAAGCCGTCATCACCGTGCCGGCTAACTTCAACGACGCTCAGCGCCAAGCGACGCGCGATGCCGGTCGCATCGCCGGTCTCGACGTTTTGCGCGTCATCAATGAACCGACCGCCGCATCGCTCGGCTACGGTTTCGGCGAAGATCGACACGAAACGATCGTCGTCTATGACTTGGGCGGCGGCACATTCGATATCTCCATCCTGCGCCTCGGCGACGGCATGTACGAAGTACTCTCGACCGTCGGCGACCCATTCCTCGGTGGCGAAGATTTCGATAATCGCATCGTCGAAACTTTGCTCTCAGAATTCCAAGACGAAAATGGCATCGATCTGCATCACGATATGTCGGCCATGTACCGCATTAAAGAAGCCGCAGAATGCGCCAAACAAGAATTAAGCGTCGCTCGCGAAACCGAAATCAACCTCCCATTCCTCACGATTAAAGACGGAGCCCCACTCCACATGTCTCGCACTATCACGAGAACCGAACTCGAAGACCTCACACGCGATATCGTCGAAAAAACTATCCCCATCTGCCAACAAGCCCTCGACGACGCACAACTCACCGCTAAAGATATCACACAAGTCGTCCTCGTCGGCGGTATGACGCGCATGCCACTCGTTCGCGAACGCGTTCAACAATACTTCAATATCCCCATCAATACCGACGTCAACCCCGACGAAATCGTCTCGATCGGCGCATCCGTCCAAGCCGGCGTCCTCAACGGCGATGTCCAAGAAGTCGCCCTCATGGACGTCACCCCACTATCGCTCGGCATCGAAACAATGGGCGGCGTCTTCATGCCTCTCATTCCTCGCAATACCCCCATTCCATGCGAAGCCTCGGAAATCTTCTCCACCACCGTCGATTACCAAGAAATGGTCAACGTCCACGTTCTGCAAGGCGAACGCGAACTCGCTAGCGAAAACTACTCCCTCGCTCGATTCGAATTGTGGGGCATTCCCCCTCTTCTTCGCGGTATGCCGCAAATCGAAGTCTCGTTTAAGATCGATGCCTCGGGCATCGTCTCCGTCTCGGCACTCGAAAAGACAACCGGACGCGAAGCCAACGTCAAAATCGAAGCTTCAGGCGGTTTGTCGGAATCCGAAATCGATACGATGATCGCCGAAGCCGAAGCAAAGCGAAATTCCGACGCCGAACTCCACGAACGAATCGACAAAATTAACGAAGCAAAAGGACTCGTCTATATGGCAGAACGCTCCCTCAAACAAATGGGAAGCTACTTGCCCGAAGATACCGTCGCTCAATTCCAAAACGCTATCGCTCAACACATGGATTACCTCAATAACAATCCAAACGATATGCTCACCGAAGACGTCAAATCGACAATCCGCGAACTCGAAAAACTCGCACAAACAATCGCCGAAACCGCCTTTAATGCAATGAGCAATTAGCAGTTAGCAATGAGCAATGAGCAATGAGCAGTTAGCAATGAGCAATGAGCAATGGGTGATGGGGGGGAAGATGCGGGCGTAGTTTTTAGGGAGTCTTGGAAGATGGAATTGGTGGATGAAGTGGCAGGCATAGTTTGGCAGTGGAGGGAATGAAGGGGGCGAGCGTGATAGCATGACACCAAGCACGATATATCGCAAAGTGATGATCTTTAATTGGATAAAGCTCGGAATAGGCTTTCTCAACTGCCTCATCGCCATGATGATCGTCGGAGGAGCTTATCTCGTCATCACGCATTTTGAATTCGAAATGATGACGAATATCGCCATCGGATGCGGAGCGTTTTTATTCATCGTCGGCGCGTATTATATCACGATGAGCCGACTTGGATATAGCATCAGAACCGGGCAACTCGCCATTACGGAACGCGCCAATGCCGGAAACGACTTGCCGCCAAATCCGATCGAGTTTTCAAAAGATATCGTATCGAAGCGGTTTGGTTCGAATAGCAAATTCTATCTCGTATCGCGCGATATAGCGATCGTCATTCGACAATTCGTCAGAGTGATATCTCGCGGGTTTTCTGTCGACTCCGATTTGCCCGATCTTCGCATATCGCATCGATTATTGATATTGCTTAGTCATACGGCAATATATAAAGCAGATGATTGTTGCATTGCTTATGCACTACGAAAGCGCGATTATGAACTCAATGCCGCCATCGTCGATGCGCTTACGATACTGGCTCAACAATGGAATGTATTTATACGACGCGCATTTAAATTGAGCTTGTTCGTCATCGTCGGATGCATTTTTTTATTTTTGATATTCTACTTACCTGGACTCGCCGTTTCTCAATCGTTGAGCATCAGTTCGTTGCCGTGGATGGGGATATCGTTCTTGCTCATGTTGTCATTCAAGATCGCTTTCTTCGATTCATGGGTTCAAACGAAAATGACATGCGAGTTTCTCGATATTACTAACGATACGGCGATCGATGGAAAACTCTATCAGAAATTAGATTCGTGGTCGTCGATGTATGCTCATCTTCGGAAATTAGCTCAAAAGGCTACCGAAAAAGCCGAAAAAGCCGAAAACCCAACCGATGTAGATAATCATATCGCACGCGAAACGAAAGACGACGATGTAAAAGATTGTTGTAATGATGGAGATGATGAAAACAAAGTATTAGAAGATGACAATGCAAATGAATGCACTCATGCAAAAGGTCATTGCAATGAGTGCGATTTGGAGCAATCCGCAGACTATGACTCGTCATCGTCGAGTGATGAGCACTCGAGACTAGGTTGATGTGGTGTACAGGTGAGCGAGCAAATCGTGGCGACGGGGCGCGTCATGGGGGATTGGGAAAGCGAGCAATAATCGAGGCGGAGAAGGGATCCGTTTTCGACGTGGAGTTTAGGCGCAAATAATCCACGAGCTTCGGTTTCGTCCATTTCGTCGAGCATTTTTTGCGAAATGTGATCGAACGAACCGCGCCCGAGCAAGAGCAGAGTCGAAGCAATTGCATCGGTAGAGAGTGCATCGACGCCGTTTTGGATATTCTCGACGAATTGATCGTAGAGATCGGGGTTTGGGAGTGCAATAGCTCGATCGCGTTTTGGATCGAGTAGAACGGCAAAATAACGCGTTTTGTAGCCGGCATCGCGAGCAAAAGCACTCGGATCGGTCGTGACACCGCCCAAAACCATGTTGCCGAGCTTGTAGTAGACGATGGTATCGCCTATTTGAGCTCGCACGATAGCTTTTATCGCGCAAGCATAGTCGGGCGACTGCAGATCGATCGCCTCGTATTGCGTCGGGGATTCCCATGCAATGGCATCGTTTGTCGATCCCGAGCATCCGGTCAAGAATGACATCGTTTGTGCCACTGTTTGGTTCTCCTATATAGGTTACGTAACACCACATACACTTACATCTAGAATACACGATTCTATTCTGCAAGGGAAGTGAACAAAATGCGCTCGAACGAGACAGATCGTATTGGTGGTCGTAGATAGTTGGTGTAGAATGTGCCCATATTGCCCTCGGGCAATGCTGGGGGGCTCAAACGAAGTCGAAAACGCGGGAAGAATCGACCGTTTGAGCTCGGAAAGTGGACGTTCGTGCGCGTTTTGGTGTGTTGTGGAAAAATGTTCACATGAAACTGCAAATAATATTTTGTTTGCATGGCGAATTGTGCTAGAAGGCGCGAGTAATGCGTCGACGCCACCGATGTGGCGTGTAGAATGAGAGGAGAACGCATGAATCGACGAATTATTGTCATGGTATTAGCTGGTGTGATCGGTAGCAGTGGCGTGGCCTTGGGGCAAGAGACGAAGCCATCGCGGACGATAAATTTAGTGTATGACGATTCGGGTAGCATGATACGGCAGGGGAGTACGTATGTGGATACGTGGTGCCAAGCGAAATATGCGCTCGAAGTCGTGGCGTCGATGTTAGATGATCGCGATGTATTAAATGTATATTATATGAGCGATTATGACAGCGGAATGGCAGCGCCGCCGCGCATACGTTTGCATGGTAGTCAGAATCCGCAAGTGGTGGCAGGCAATGTGTCGACGGTGCATCAGATGGTGACGCCGTTTGGAAATACGCCGTTTAGTGCGGTACGGAAGGCGCATCAAGATTTAAAGCGAGCGTCGAGCGATGAACGTTGGCTCGTGGTGTTGACCGATGGCGAGTTTGAAGATGGAAAGATGACAAATGACGCGGTGGAGTCATACTTTCAAGAGGTCGTGGCAGGTGGTCAGGCGAAGGTGATGATGCTCGCGATGGGGCCGATGGCGGCGACGATACGCAGCGATGAACAGAAAGGTATATATTTCGAACATGCGACGTCGACGCGCGATATATTGCCGAAATTGACGGCGATATGTAATCGGATATTTCAACGCAATGCGTTGCCAGTGCAACACGAGAATGCAAAAGTTGGAATTGAATTTAGCGTTCCAATGCGAGAGTTGATCGTATTAGCGCAGGGCAGCGAAGTGACGACGGCAGGGCCGATCGTGGCGGCAGAAGGAGAGAATGCGCCATCTTCGGTCGTACAAGTGAAGTATTCGGAGGTATCGTCGACGCAGAATCCACCGAATGCAGTCGTTGCGCGCGATTTAAATGGCATTGTCGCGACATATTTCGGACCGTTTGCGCCAGGGAAATATACGATCGAAATAGCGAAAGCCGACACGGTCGACGTATATTACAAGCCCAATGTATCGATTGCGGCTTATTTATATGATCTAGACGGCAATGAAGTGACCGATAATGCCGACATCGTCAACGGCAAGTATGTGTTGCGATTTGGTTTTGTCGATGCGAAAACGAGAGCAAAAGTCGAAGATACGTCGTTATTGGGGCGTATCGATTATGAAAGCGTCGTGACGAATACGCCGATCGATGGAGCTGTATCGACGGTCGAGGCGAAAGACAATTCGACGATAGAGATACGGGAAGGTAGACTCGACATCGCCGTGAAGGCACAATATTTAGAATACAACACGGTGAAGACGTCGTTGACGTTTGACGTGTTTTTCAGGAATGAGTTGGAGTATCGGGTTGAGGAAGTGCCCGAATATAAGCTCACCGATGATGGATATGTGAATTTCGACAAGCCGGTGCGGTTGTCGGTGCAAATGAAAGATGGCGACAAGGCGATCGATTTGACACCAGAGCAATGGGCGGCGATGGGGTTGCCAAAAGTATATACGAAATCGGGAGAAGGAAATTTTCAGATCGCGAAGGGGGAAAAGATCGGGGAATTTCTAGTCAATTTGGATTTCGATGGCGTCGATCCGTTTGAAGTGAAAGAGACGGAAGCATCGTTTTCGGTGAGTGGTGGGTTTGAAAAGGGGAAATCGTCGGCGGCAGGTCGCGTCGAGGCGACGGTATCGATAACGAATGAGATATCGGATTGGGCGCGTTTTTTGAGATGGATGGAGCTGAATTGGAAAACGGCATTGATGTGGCTCATCGCTGGCATCATATTATGGGGTTATATGCCTTGGGTGAAGAAGCGATTTGGGAAGATCGGTAGTCGTATGCCAGTGACGAAAAAGACGGTTTTTAGTACAAAAAATGATGACGGAATTGCAAAGTTTTCGAAGGATGCGATGTCGGTGATAATGCCGTATCGAGCGGAGACAGGTGTATTGAATCTGTTGCAAGCATTTCCGAAGGTATCGCCACTGACGTTGAAATTGAAAGCAGCAGGAAATGGCAATATATATATTATGAATTACAGGGATGTCGATGCACGGTGTGAATTTGCTTCGAAGAAACCAAGGGATCATAAACCAAAGAAGCCATTCACGTTTCGTCCGAATTGCACGATTACTTTTCGAACAGAGAATGACAAAGGAGAAAAAGAAACGTATTCATTTTCGATGATGTCTACGTCGAAATCGAAGAAATGATATTTTGGCGATATATGCCGTCGCGGTCGGAGGCTTTATTTCGTCATGTGTCGCATGAATGGCATATCGGTTGTAGGGATGGCGCGATTATCGTGTAAAGTGCGAGTTTTTTAAGCGTTTTGAACGCGAAATAATGCGTAGCGTTGGAGCGTTACGCGCGGCGCGATGTGTCGCAAGACGATGAAATTATCGTAGATATTGACGCGTCGCAGATAGTAGGAAAATGTCAACGTCGTAGAAAGAGCAAACGTCGTAGAAATAACCCATAGACGAGTATAGAGAAAGGAGAGCGTATGGTAGCCCCAACATTGTTAGTCGGCCTTGGTGGAACGGGATCGAAGATCGTATGTCGCGTAGCGAACATGGTGTCGTCGGATCAACGGAATCGAATAGGATATGCCGTATTTGATACGGATATCAATGAATTGCGCGGTATCGAGGCGGCGAATCCGTTTGTGACGTGTATTCAGACGTCGACGAATTTATCGGTGGGCGAGTCGTTGAACATCGACGAACATGCCAGGAATGAGTGGTTCCCGATGAACCAGATATTGGACAGCAAGACGTTGACAGAGGGAGCGGGGCAAGTACGCGCGACATCGCGATTGGCGTTTGAGATGGCGGTTCGCGCTGGTTTGATGGACAAATTGCATTTTGCGATTGAGAATTTGTATAAAGTCGAATCGACGAATGCGGAACAGGCGTTGCGCGTGGTGATCGTCAGTTCGTTGGCAGGCGGCACAGGTTCTGGTCTTATCGTGCCGGTTGCCTTGTATATACGCAACTTCTTGAAGACGCGCTTCCAGCAGAGTGCAAATATCATGCGCGGATTTTTCTTGATGCCGGAAATATTTTTCGAGGTCATACGCGGGCAAACGGAGCGCAACAATTTAATGTGCAATGCGTATGCGACAATCCGCGAGCTCGATGCGTTTTTGATGAAAGGCGATGGGACGTTGAATGAGAAATACATGACTTCGGTGAAGTTGGATTTTCCGCGCGTTGGAACGGATACGTATGATGAATATATGGTACGTCCGTATGATTTTTGCTTTTTGTTCGATGCTCAGAATACGGCGGGGCGCAAACTCAATAACTTCGCGCAATACATCGAGCACGCGGCGAATTGTATATATTCGCAATCGATAGGCCCGATGAACAAGCGCAGCAATTCGTCGGAAGACAATACGATTCGCGATCTGTGTGCGCAACGCGGTCGGAATCGATATGCCGGGGCGGGGTCTGCGATGCTCGTGTATCCGGTCGAAGATATTAAAGAGTATATCGCGTTGAAATGGGCTCAGCAGACGATATCGGATCAGTGGTTGAAATTCGATCGGATATATATGGGCAAGGTCAAAGAGTTGCAAAAACAGCGAGCCCAAGGCGTCGTCGTGCAAGAAATCACGGCTGCCGACGATTATTTGCAAACGGTCGACACGCTCGATAGCCAGAAAGACCCATTTGCAATATCGATATTGGATCAATGCAAGTGCTACGATGAATCTGGATTGAATCGGACGGGTAGCCGAGTCGATCAATACATCAATGCATTGTTTGATTATGTAGAGCAGCAGGGGAATTTGGAGTGTAGTGCTCGTGCAGATGCGACCAAAGCGATACAGAGAATCGAAGGTGGAAATGATTCGGGGTCATCGATCCTAGATGCAGATGCGAAAGTGCGGTCGTATAAAAAGTACGTCGATCAATTTTGCAATAGTGCAACGTCATCGCTTGCGTATACGATATTCCGTGCGCAAGGCGAGAAAGTGACGAAAGAGAAAAAGGATTACCAACTCGAAACGTATTTGCGTGGCACGGATGGATCGTTTATGCACCCCAATGCCGTCCGTTATTTTTTATATCAGAGCCAAAAGACGATCGAGCGCCATATTCAGACGTTATGCAATGACATCGAAGATCATGAAGCGTTTTTTAAGGGTTTTGATGGTAATTATGACGATCCGAACACCGAACAAATAGAAACAGTTGAACAGTTTGTGGCGAAAAAAATACCGATTTACAATAGGCTGAGAAAGACATTGACTCAAGATCAGGCTAATATAAAGGATTGTTTAAGTGGATTTGTTGAAATAATAGTAAACTATCACAAAGCGAAATTGAAGTTGGGGGTCTTACGCGAGGGGTTAGACTATATCAAATCGTTGATTTTGTCGTTTGAGTCGTTTTACAACACGTTCGAGGCGAAGATCTCGATGATCGAGCGCCGAATGAATGAAATATCGAAGCGGTATCAGAATTGTGCGGGCAAAACGACGCGATATATTTGTGCATCGTCGAAATGCATGAATACGCTATCGGACAAGATACCGTACACGGGGAGCGCGATACGAATCGACGGGGATTTGGCAGACGAAATCTATTCGAAGGTTCGGATTTATGCGCAATTTGACGAAGACGAGCGCCCCGGAAATGGCCGTTATTTCAACGAATTGTTTGATGAAACGATAATCGGTTATTACAAGAAGAAGATGATGGAATCGTATGGATCGCTCATCGACATGGATATCATATCGGCGATGGAGCGCGAAATAGAGATCGAAGAGGGAGAATACGATCCAGCGCGGATTTCGCAGATAACGGAAAACATCATCTATAACACGCGCAAGATGTCGACGCCGTTTATCGAGCGTCCGTTGGGCGAGCAAGTTGAACCGATATCGGCGTGTACGTATCATCCGAGTATTGATCCGCACGATGATTCGCCGCGCGCAGGATTGATAGCAAAGGAATTGAACAATTACGGTGGGACGCCCGATAGCGATATCGGCAAGAATATGATTATATTCTATCAGTCGATATATGGCTTGCGAGCGAATCGATTGTCGAAGTTTGCACCAGCGCGAGAGGGGATTTGTTCGGAGGGAATGTATCACAAGGCGTATTTCGAGCTCGTGCGCCAAATCGTTCCGGCATTGAAAAATATTCCCATCATTACGCCGCATATCCACAAGGGTTGGCACTTGGTGGCAAATATGCCAGACCTCGACGAAGTCGATCAGAAAGACCAAGAAATGCGGATTTACAAGGCATTTTTGCTCGGTCTCATCTATGGGATTATCAAGCAGAAGCCGGTATCGTCGCGCGACTTTTTATACAAATTGGAATTGAGTGGATCGGCACCTGAATCGTTTGTCGTGTCGAATCATACGCCATGCGATTTGTTCTACGAGGTTCTCGATGCATTGACGATCAATCCGCTCGTCGTCGATCGGATATTGGACGAAGTGCAGCGTTTGATGAAGAAGGAGCTCAATTCGAAAGTATCGTTTAAAACGAGTCAGATGTGTAAGCTTTTGAAAAAGTTTTCGGTGACGGAATACGAAGCGAAAAAGAAGATGGTCGTTCGGTTTAAGCTGAACGATGTCTCGATATTTGATTTTCCGTCGTTGTTGTCGGTGTCGTCGCCCGATAACGCGTTTACGCTCGATATGGGGACGGATATCGTTCGCGTTGCGCTCGATATATTCCACGATTACATTGCATCGATGACAGACGCCAATCACGTCGATGAAGTGTTTGGCGAATTCGTCGTAGAGCAATATCGGCAGTTTACGAAGACGCGCGGAAACTTTGAGCTTTATGACAATTTGATATGGTTTATGAGCGAATTGAAGCGCGTAGCGATCGAGTATTTGCGACACCTCGATTTGGACGAGAATGCACAAGAGATCGAAGACATTGAAACGGCGCACGAATCGAAATCGATGGAAAGTTCTGGTTCAGGCGTAGAAGGTTCCGAATCGGCAAGTGTAACCCCAGGCGATGCGAATGAAGATTATGGCGAGGACGAAACGAACGAAGTCAACGATATCGCGGGAGACAGCAACGTGCGGGCGTCGTCGAGTGAGCCGATGATATCGTTAGCGGAGCACAACGCAGAGGTCGAAGAGCTCAAGAGTAAACTGTCGAAGCAGGATGAAGCGATTGAGAAGTTGACTTCGATGGTTCAATCGTTGAGTCTCCAGATGTCGAAGGTTCGCAGTGATGATGCGGAGCAAAAGTAATCGTCGTGTATACGCTTATCTTTGTTGACAAGAGAACCGCCGATGCGATGGCGGAATATCGCTTTTTGTTTCGTCCGTTTGAATTGGCAGGGCAAGTGGCATTTTGCCATTGGAATGCCGATGGGCGGACGGCGGAGGATGCGATCCCCGAGTTACCGATGTTATTGCGCGGGAAAAAAGAGTACCGTGCCATCATCATCAACTCGGATGCGCTGTGTTCGGACGAACGGATACCGCGTCCGGACGACAAGAATCCATTTGATTATACGTCGGTCGATTTAGAACGCGGTGCGCATGAGAGTCCGATACCGTTGATACGATTGACGCATATATTGGCGGGTTATGATCCGTTGCCAAAGCGACAATTCAAGGCGATGATCGAGTATTACGATGAAGAGAAGCGTTGCATGATGCACATTGCGCCAGAAGTATACAATGCGCTTCGGCATGAATCGGTCGACGATGAGGATGGCAATGTTGAAGAATTGGGCAAGCCCATTTATATCGAAATTGAGCCAGATGCCACCGATATAGAGAAGCATCGAGAACTGTATGAACGGTATCTTTCATCGGAGGCGCGCCCGTCGGAAATCTTGCTCATGTCGTTGAGGAAACGCCGGGCAGAAGACGAAAAAGAAGAGACGCTGGGAGCTTGGCAAGTTCCGATAGAGGCGTTGAGTTCGTCGTTTTGGGAGAAGAATCGGTATCCGTCGTGTTGTCGATTTTTGTATGCAAATGTCGATTTATCGGATGCGATGAAAGCGGAGCGCGATTTGACTTCGTTTTGGTTTTCGGCGGTATTATTGTCGACGAATCGGATTCCGACGGCGTATATGCAAGCGTATCGATTGTATACGATAGGCGTTGGCGTCGATACTGGAGAATTTGAAAGGCAACTTTGCGAACATATTGCATTACTCGACAAGGCAAAGGAATACGTCGCGGAGGCGATGAATGAGATCCCAAAGGCGTCGCTTGGTAAGAACGAAGACATCGTCAAGCCGCAGCATATACCAGTCATCATTGAGCAAGACGACACGCGTAATGTGATGAGCAAATGCGACGCGACGCATGGTGCGAATCAGAAAGATGCGTTAGTCGAGGATGAGGAGAAGGAGCTGGATGCAATAAACGATGGTGTACGCGATCCGCGTCGAGCGATAGATCGCGCGGCGAGGTCGATGCGTGAGCGGGTCCGTTTGTTTTATGGTAAAGCGTATGAGTTAGATGAAGTTCAATATGAACAGTTAATACGCGATATCGAGGAGCGCGAAAAGAGCGTGTTAAAGATGCGCCCCAAGAATTATCACGATGAGAAGAAGATAAAGGAGATGGCGGAGCAGACCAAGAAGGACTATGACAGGAATCGAGGCGAATTGCTCGGTAGTGGAACGAAGATGAAAGTATTTATCGCCGTTGCATGTGTGGTCGTATTGGGGTTTGTGCCGTATTTACGAGATATCATCACAGGTTATCGCGTTGTAGATTTGGTATGGCTATGGGCATCGTTGATGACGCTTGCGGTCGTCGTCATCACGCTGATCGGCGGGTATTGGGGGTTAAACATACACGAGGCCAAGGAGAAAGATTTGATCAAAAACATCGCCGAAAATGCCAAGGAAAGCAAGAGTGCGAATGAGAAGACGCAAAAAGAGTATACAGATTTCTTTTCCGAGGCATGTACGTTGATGTATGCAAATTCTGTATTGAATGGTGCGAAGATTTGCGAAGACAGCGCGAGTCAGTGGCGTCGGAAATTATATGAGCATGCGAAGGCGATAGAGTTTGCACGTAGTCGGGATGAGAGATGGTTATTGGCGTATGATAAGCGAGCCAACACCGATGATATCGTGGCGATACTCGAGGATTTCGATGTCAATGTGGAGCCTGCGGCGAATCAATTATATCAGCTCAAGCCCGATATCGATGGCGACAAGATAGAGATAAATCGGAGTGGCGAGATGCTAGATGCGCCCTATCGATTTATCGGAAGCGTAGAGATCGAGCGCGTTGAAATATTTGACGAATTCGAAGGAGTCTGTGGATAATGGAAACGATAGGATTTATAGATGCTATATTATACAGTCTCCCCTTTATTCTCTTATGTATATGTTGTTATAAGTTGAATTTATCAAAGCCGTATCGATATCGCCAATTCTTGTTGCCGATAGCATCGATAATCTTTTCGTTTTTGATCATCTATGAAATAGATCAGTATAACACTTACATACAAGACGAAGTTCAGCAGAATGCTTGGTTATATAATTTCCTCGCTTCAAACGACATTAATGTATTAAAGTCGCGCTTAGTATATATCGTGAATTGTGCGATAGCATTGACATTTTTGCTCATCAAGGGCGTATTATTGTTGTTATCGTGGCATTGGTGGAAATCGGATGAAGTTGCCGAATCGACGTCGGGTCTCGTATATGAGCCTCGGCGTGGGGTATTGCCGCATCGCGAGACGGTGTATGAACGTCGAGATCGCGGAACCAACCTCGACACAGTCGTTGAAGCGGAAGAAGAATCTGAAGAAGAGAAGTCGGAAGAAGGGAAGTCGAAGAAGAGGACTGTTCGAGAATGGTGGGTATTGCGCCCAGAATATCGAGGATTTCGATTTTTATTTGGCGGATTTTACATTGCCTGTTTTGTGGCATCGTTTTTGTTCTTCTTAATTTCGAATTTGAAACCAGAATGGCGCGTGTTTTCGGCGGTATCGTATCCGGTATTGGCGATATTGATGCTTGGAGAATTTAAATCATTTTTAAGTGGTTTAGATCACATAGACGAAGTGAAGGAGGCTGAAAGCAAAAAGCCAAAGAAAGCGTATAATCCGAATTTCATGGCGTTGCGAAAAGAGATTCTCGACTTATATAGCGATCGTCCATTGCACGATTTGATCTTGGATTCGGATGAGAGCGATGCCGGTGTATTATTACGCGATATTGAAGAATATATTAATCCGCAGTCGAATAAGGATGGTAGCATAGTCGTCGACTATTTCAATCTTTTGCGTTCGCAGAAGCATGAGCTCGATATGAGTTATATCGAGACGACGCTAGCGTTGATGAATGGGAAAAGTGCGATATTCTTCAATCCATTTTATCACGATTTGACGGATTATTTGCTTTTGCCGATGGCGCGTTCGTTATATCGCAATCGAAAGTGTTTGATCATCGTGGGTCGAAATTCAGCTGCAGATGATGTGATATCGTGGTGTGAATCGGGAATAGAAGAGTTTTTTGGAACGAAAGCGCTTTGGCAAGTAGGGATATTGTCGGCAATTCCGAATAACTATGACATTGGAGTGTTGAAGTTTAGCGATATCTATCGGCGAGAAGTCCAAGTTGCAAATGCTGATTTCTTCAAAGATGTGAGCTTTATATTTTTGGTCGAGCCATCGAAGATATTGTCGACGGGGCAGATGGGCTTGAGCTTATTGGTATCGATGTGCGAATCGGACGATGAACCGATAGTCTATTCGGCATGTGACCGAAACTGCGATGGCTTAGTCGATTCGCTGTCGCATGTCCTTCGTACAAAAATCATCGACGTATCGGCGACGCTACAAAACCGCGCGACGAATTTCTACTTTTATTGGGCGTCGGAGGGTGTATCGTTGCATCACAAGATCGTGCCCGATATCGCGCGTTATTTGGGGCTTGGAACGTCGATGAACGTATTGGCGCTAAAGCATCAAATACGACCTGCCAAATGGATGGGTGGGGATAAATTCCCCGTGCACGATATCAAATGGATCGATGGGCAGTATTATGGTCAGTTGTGCCATGCAGCAATGTTGCCAAAGGCGCAAGCGGCTTGGAATGAGGCGTTCTTGGTCGAGCCCAATTTGTGGCAATTGGGCGTGATTGAATCGGGTAACTTCGTCGTCGAAGATGAATTTTGCAATCTCTTTGAAATGAGTCGTCTGTTTTCGACGCGATATCACAAGGAGGGAGCAATACACGTCGTAAGCGAGCATTATATGTTGCGCGATTATATGTTTGACAATATCGATGCACTACTGTTCGACCCGAAGGCATTGCCGACGATCGTGCCAGATTTTGCGCGCACGGAGCGCAATCTCGTGCTCAAGCTGATCATGAAGATGAGTCTTGCGCCGCTGAGCGAATTGGATATCGCAAAAGAATTCGTATTGGGTGGATTGATATCGGGGCAAGGCGGAGAGATTGCAGATGACCCGATATCGCTGATGAAGCAATTGTTTGAAAAGCACTTCGATATATCGGGGGGTATTAATAATAAATGGGTTGAAGAGAAGCAGGCGAATCCATTGCTGAGCAAGCCGGTGCGTTATTGCCGAATCGCAGAAGAGAGCTCGTTATCGGAATTTGCCAAGAAGTTGCAAGCGGCGACGTTTATTGCCGAAGACGAGAGCGGAGAAAAGCATTTCATCGGTGCGCGTTTGTTTGGTCACGTCTTCCAAGCATTTTTGCCAGGTCAATTTTTGACATCAGAAGGGAAATACTATCAGGTTCAGAGTATTACCGCCGACAGTGGCGTCGTCGTTCGTCGAGCCGCCGATCACATCCATAGTCGTTTATATTATCGCCAACTTCGCAAGACGAAGATAACGGAATGGCGAGCAGATCAAGCCGTGGCAAGCCAGCGCGAGATGAGCATGCATTTAGATGATCAGTTGTTGAAGATACGCACAGAGCGCGGCTTTGGCGATATCGAGATATCGACTGAAGGCTATTTGCAGATGGATGATTTATCGGATATCGTAAATGCAAAGAAATTCGTCGTCAACGATATTCCGGTGAGAAAGTATAAGAATAAAGCATTATTGAAAATCATCTTGCCCGAGACGACGTTCGATGTGCGCTGGACGATATCATTGTTTTTCAATGAAATATTCCGGACGGTGTTTCCCGAGGGGTATCCGTATATTTTTGCGACGCTTCGCGCCGATATGACGGATGGTGTCGATTTGGGGCATTTATCGAGCATTTGCCGACCACTCGAGCCTTGCAACTGTGATAAAACGACTGCTGAAGATGAAGAACCGAGTCATCATCGATGCGTTTGCGATTGCATGGGTATCGATGAAGATGCAATTGTCTTTGTCGAAGATAGCGATATCGATCTTGGATTATTGACAGCCGTTGAACGCAATATTGAAAGGTTCTTTGAATGGATGGCAGATTTCTTGAATTGGCACTTGGGCATGGTCGAGGCGCCAGTCGATGAAGCGATTGCCAAGCTAGAAGAATCGATCAGAAAGATGAAGTTGCGAATCGAGCGCGGCGAACGGATCAAGCAAGAAGCTTCGGAGCAGGAAACGTCGGAGGAAAAGATCGGTCTGTGGCATCGTTTTGTGAAATGGGTCAACGGTCTCTTTAGCTCAGGAACGCCCGCAGGAACGGGAGGCGACGCAGATTCGGAGGTGACGTTTGACTCGACACAAGTCGACCTAGAGCAGCTCGAAAAAGACGAAGCTCGCCTTCGCGCTTTGCGCCAAATGTCGTTGTATCAACGTGAAGGATTTTTGCACTTAGGACATGAGGCGTATCCGGAGCAACTGTCGATCGAGGCTGTGTTGGATTATTTGTCGAAGTTTGGATTTGACAATAGTTCGATAAGCGCAGTTAGAAAGGCGAACGATAAACACGATGAGATATTGAATGGCAAGTCTTGATCACTGGTGCATCGATCTACGCGAGCGGTAAATATCGGTGCGCGGATTTGGTTAGGCCATGCGCCTGCCATATAGCACTCGCCATTTGATGATTGGTGCGCTATAGTTTAGAGAGTTGTCTCGGCCAATGCGAGTCGTGCAAATATCTTTGATAGGAGGACCCGATGGAGCGAGGAGTGATGCTAAAGCCATTTCGATCACAGAGCGAGAGTTTTAGAGCTTTCAAAGACGATGGTATGTACTATGTCGACAAGACGAGCTTTATTCCCTACCTCATCAATATGGGAGACAAGATATGCGTCGTGACGCGCCCGCGCCGTTTTGGGAAGACGCTCATGTTGCGCACTTTGCAAACTTTTTTTGAGTATCGCTTAGGAAGTGACGGCGAGCCCATCGACAATCGTCCCTATTTCGATGGACTCGCCGTCATGGCAGCGGGCACAAAAGTTCTCGCTGAGATGGGGCAATACCCCGTAATATCGTTGTCTTTTAAGGACGTATCGGGCGAAACATACGAGACGATTGTATCGATGCTCAACGATGCAGTGCGCCGGGCATGTGTTACAACGGGTCAAATGCTTATGTCTTCGGGCAAATTGAGCCATACACATCGAGAGTGGCTACAGACCTTTATCGACGGAAATGCTAGCCCAGATAATTTGGCAAAGTATTTGGCACTTTATACGCAATGGCTCAATGATGTCACGAATCGCAAGACCGTCATACTACTTGATGAATACGATGTTCCACTACAGAAAGCTGCTATCTACGACAATCGGCACCCAGGAACAGATTTGTTTGAACAAACCGTCCAGATCATAGGACAGTTTATTTCGTCGGGCTTCAAATCGAATAACAACCTCGCCTATGGCATTATTGCAGGCTGTATGCGTGTGGCAAAAGAATCTATCTTTACGGGGATGAACAATCTAGGTGTAATTACAGTGATTGATAACATTCCCGATGAGTACTGGGGATTTACAGAACCAGAAGTAAGAAAGATGTTAAAGTATTATGATCTCGAAGACCAGTATGAAGAGATCGAGCATTGGTATGATGGTTATGAATATAGTCATCGTAAAGTGTTTAATCCTTGGAGTTTGCTCAATGCCGTTCGCGGCTTCGTGAATGGAGATGGCGACAGAGCGATTCAATCTTATTGGGCGAGGACGAGTGGTAATGATATTATAGAGGAGATGATTACAAGTAATCCGAGTCACCGTCATACGCTAGCGCGTATCATGGAAGGCGAGCCATTTTGGGCGCAAGTATTTCAAGATTTATCGTATCGCGATTTAAAAAAGCGTCCCGAAGCGATATGGAGCTTCTTGTTATTTACGGGATATTTGAAATCGATAAAACTACGCCAATTGGATACGGGCAATTGGGAGGCACTACTGACGATTCCCAATATGGAGATTCGATCGGTTATGAATCAAGCCATGCAACACTGGTGGCGGGATATCAAGCTGTCGGGGTATAATGCACAGCCCTTGATGGAGGCATTGTTATCGGGCGATATAGCGAGGATCATCGGCGAAACATGTGCCATCATGGATGACAGTATCAGTGTAAATGATGCCAAAGAGGATTTCTATCATGGAATGCTTGTTGGCGTATTGCGTACATTGTGCAGAGTAAAATCCAATCGAGAATATGGAGAAGGTAGACCCGATATCGTCGCTTATATGGGCAATAGTGCCATCATACTCGAGCTGAAGTGTCTGTTACCATCGGTTGTAAACAAATACACATTGGAGCAGCAATTTAAAAAAGTGCCCCAGATGATGAACGAATTACTAGATGAAGCTGAAACGCAGATACGATCGCGTTATTATATCGAAGGCCTCATGTTTGAGGAACCCAATATTGCCGAGGTAAAAGCATACGCCATGTGCTTTTGCAAGAAGCGATGTGCCGTTAGAGAGGTCGAGCGACGTTGACGACGTGAAGCGCTCCGCCTTTATCGCTTGCTCGTCTGTGCAACATGTCGCCATGAGCGCGTCGCTCAACGCCGCCCTTGATATACGCCCGCGCCCGTGGGGCGCGGGTGCGGTATGCTACGTAGCGGGAACGGTGGGCGGCTCGGTGCAATCGATCGTCATGCCGAGTTGGGTAATGTGAGCTTTAATAATTTCGAGTTTTACAAAGTCACAGTATTTTTGCTTGTCGAGACCGTTGACGTCTTTGAGCATATCGGTGAACGATGTGACTTTTTTATAATTGAGCTGGGCGAGTGTTTCGTCGGCTGATAAAGTCGCTTTTTCGAAGGCGTGATCCATGGCAGTGACATTGGACGTATCCCAAAGGAGTTTATGTGTGAGTTTTGCGCCGTAGAACATGCCCGTCATCGTGGTCAGCGTTTTGGGATTGGGGATGCCCATTGCCACGGTATTGTCGAGTTCTAGGTGTTTGAGTGCGTATTTGCCGAGTACGACATTGCCCAAGCGTTTGATTTGTTTGATATGGGGTGCGGTGTCGTCGATTTCATCGCCGTTTTCGTAACCAAAGCCTTCGATTTTGCCCTTTATCGAAACTGTATAATCGCCTTGTTTTGCATAAGCGTGTTTGGCATTGGCGCAATCGGCTATCTTTTCGCTTTGGCTGTCGTCGCCCCATTTGACATCGAAATCGCAAGCGGTTGTCGTCGCGCCTTGCATGGGGATGGTCAACGTCGCACCATCTTCGGGAATTGTGACGACGAATTCAAATGATTCGGAGGCGCAACGCCCATCGTCGCGGCAAATGTTGCCGTCGCCTAGCAATCCACCGTTGCAATTGGCGGCGTCGGTGCAACGCTTTTGACACAAAAATCCAGCGGCAATGTCGCAAAATTCGCCCGTCGCACAATCTTTGTCTTCTTTGCACGAAACGCATTGATTCGCACAATTGGGACCGCAATCGATGGCATTTTCGCCTTCGTCGAGTCGTCCGTTAAAGCACGATGTCGTGTTGCAGATTCCATCGTGGCAAACTTTGCCATCGGTACAAGCTGTTTGTGATACCCATGTGCCATTATCGCACAACCGCGGCACGCCTTGGTCGTCGCATCGTTTTTCGCCTTCTATACATTTGCATGCTCCCGCCTCGCACGATTCGCCGGCACCGCAGGCGACGCCATCGTTCCACGCGCCATCGGTGCACGTATAGACTTTGTTTTGCTCGCATTTTGTCGTCGTTTCGGGGCAAACACACGCGCCGTTGCTACAGACGAGACCAGAGGATTCGCACTTGACGCCCGATTTCCAATCGCCGTTTTCGCAAACTTGGGTGAATCCTTCGCTACAACGCTTTTGTTCATTGGAGCAAACGCATTTGCCATCGACGCATGATTTTTCATCGGTGCAAGCCCCCGATTTCGCGAATTTGAAATCATTGCTACAAACGTAGAGATAAGCAGGATCTTCGCCACATTTGACCGAGTTTGGACGACAGACGCAATCGCCGTTGACGCACAATTGATCGTTGGCACAAGCCGTTTGCGCGACCCATTGATGATCGACACACAACTCGGGAACGCCATTGCCATTGCAACGCCGCGCATCGTCCTTGCAGACGCAAGCACCGCTTACGCACAATTCATTCTCGGCACATTGGATTTTTTGCCATCGCCCGTCGTTGCAAGCGAGTGAGAATGATGTATCGTCGCTACAAGCCGTCGCCGTACCTTGGCATTTGCATTGCCCGTTGTCGCAAACTTCGTTTGCTCCGCAAGCCGTTTGCTCGACCCATTGTTTATTTTTGCAGATCCAAGGTTTGCCATTGTCGTCGCAAATGCCCTTATTTTCTTGAGCGCACCAACATTGCCCAGCGTCGCAATATTCATCGGAGGCGCAACGATCGACGACGTATTGCGGAATGCCGTTGGCATCGTTGACGCAACTCGTGACTTCGTTATTTGGCGAGCAGAATGCGGGGACATCGGTGCGACAAAGGCATGTACCCGAGGCGGCGTCGCAGAATTCATTTGAGCCACAAGGCGGTTGTGACGCCCATGCGCCATTGACGCATAACCATGGCATGCCGGCAGCATCGCACATGCGAGCGCCGTTTTGGCAAGCGCAATAGCCGCGCGTGCAAACTTCATCGGAACGGCAAAGGCCGTCTTCGAACCAAATTCCACCTGCGCAGGCATTCGGTACGCCATCGTAGCTACAAACGCGCTCGCCATCCCAACACGCCGCCGCCGTATTGCATACCGTTCCGACGAGCCATCGTCCGTCGCTGCACGTATTCGTATAGCCTTCGTAGCAGACTGTATCGCCGTCGGTGCAAACGGAATCGACAAAACAAGACGTCATCTGAACACATGCGACGACGCAAAGCGCCAATAATCCAAGCTTCTTCATCATTGCTCCTTCGTATGTCTTATGTCTTTGGATGACGACGCCATATTGGTCGTTGCCATCGACTTCATTGCGACGCCTTTGTTTATGCAAATATTTTGCCATGGGTTGTGGAAAGTGACCTCACATCCTGGCCCTGACCTCACCCCCGGCCTGTCGGCCCCCCCCTCTCCATAAATGGCGAGGGGAAATAAACATCTGCCTACGGCAGATGGCTGAAATTTGGCGAGGGGGAACTGATGCCCTCCACGGCGGGCGTTTGACCTCACC
>SAMEA104315420__coassemble_301_pt1 | contig 38185 bp, 20 predicted proteins | sample SAMEA104315420__metabat2_high_PE_047 | metagenome-assembled genome bin SAMEA104315420 (sample SAMEA104315420) | gut metagenome | biome: Monkey gut; feature: monkey-associated habitat; material: faeces | place: China | collected 2013 | reverse complement strand
AGCGGCGTATTGGCGCATGCCAATAGCCGCTGGGGGGGAGACTTCCCCCACCACCATTGAAAAATTGACTTCAAAACGCGTCATTTTCGGCCGAGAGCAAAGCCGATGTAGTCGAATGCCGATTGCTCTTTCGAGAGTTGGATGGCTGCGGCGGGATCGACGAGTTTTGGGCAAACTTCGGTGCAGTAGCCAACCGAGGTGCATGACCAGACGGCCGAGTCTTGCCCCATGATGGCGCTGCGCAGGCGTGCGCCGGCGTCGCGGTTGTCTTGCCGGTAGCGCCATAGCAACGTGAGGGCGGCGGGCCCGAGAAAATCGCGGTTGAGCTTGTATTGCGGGCAGGCGGCGTAACAACATCCACAGTGAATGCATTGCGCAAATTGACGGTACTTTTCGAGTTGCTGCGGCGTTTGCACGTTGGGTTTGGCGGCTTGGGCGGCCTCTGGCGCGGCTTGGGCGTGTTCGGCTTTGCAGGCGTCTTGCAGCACGATAAACGGGTGGACGCTTTCGAGTTTTGCGATCATGTCTTCGATGTCGACGACTAAATCGCGCTCGATGGGGAAGTTTTCGAGCGGCTCGATCGCGACGATGCCGCGTTTGGCGAAATCGCGGATAAACGTTTTGCACGCTAGGCGCGCGACGCCATCGATCATGACGGCACACGAACCACAAACGGCCATCCGACACGACGATCGATAGCTCAAATCGGGCGCTTGCAAGTCGCGTATCGCATTGAGGCCGTCGAGAACCGACATTTCATGGCGCCAGGCGATTTCGTATTCGACGAAATGCGGCGCGTCGTCGGTCTCGGGGCGATAGCGCAGTATCTTGAAGACGATCTTTTTTTCATCTCTATTGTCGTTCATCGTCGTGTTCCTCGTCGTGATCCTCGGTTTGCACTTTGCCATTTGTATGCATTTCGCCGCCATAGACGCGTCTGCCTGGTGCCGATTTGGTGATGCGCACGGGTTGCGAAGCGATTTGCGGTGCGCCGTTTGGCGTTGGCGTTGCAAACGAGTGGCAGAGGAAGTTGTCGTCGTCGCGCTGCGTGCATTCGGCGTCGATGCGTTGGTGGCTGCCGCGCGATTCTTTCCGCCAAAGTGCTGCATGAACCATGCATTCGGCGACGTCGAGCGTAAACCCGAGCTCGCACCAATGCATGAGCTCGAAATTGAAGACGCGCCCCGATTTGTCTTTGAGATCGACGGCTTTGTAGCGCGATTTGAGGGCGGCGATTTCGCGCACGGCTTGCGACAAGCCCGTTTCGTGGCGATAGATTCCCGCGTGTTGCTCCATCAGGGCGCCGAGTTCGCGGCGTATCTGAGCGCACGATTGGCCTTGGTCGACGACGTCGAATTGCGCCATGAGTGCATCGGCACGGCTGAGCGCCGCTTCGGTCAATGCGCTTCGATTGGGGGCTTGCGTTTGACGGCAAAACTCGACGGCCATGTCGCCGGCACGATGACCATAGACGAGCGTTTCGGTCAGCGAGTTTGAACCGAGGCGGTTAGCTCCATGCAGGCCGTTGCAAGCGCATTCTCCGGCGGCAAATACGCCACAATGCGATGTTGCCGTATCGATATCGGTGCGGATTCCGCCCATCGTATAATGGACGACGGGGCGCACGGGGATGGGTGCAACGGCTGGTTCGACGCCGACATAAGACCGCGCCAATTCGCAAATCTGTGGCAAACGCTCGTCGAGCTTCGCTCGCCCTAGATGGCGCAAATCGAGATACACGACATCGCCCAGGGCCGTTTTTGCCGTGCGCCCCTTTTTAGCTTCGTGCCAAAAGGCCTGCGAAAGGCGGTCGCGCGGTCCGAGCTCCATCGTCTTGTTTTCGGGGTGACCGAGGGGCGTTTCGGGGCCCAAACCGTAATCTTGTAAATAGCGATAGCCATCTTTATTGACGAGTATGCCGCCTTCGCCACGCGCCGCCTCGGTGATGAGAAGCCCACAGCCCGGGAGCCCCGTCGGGTGGTACTGCACGAATTCCATATCGCTTAGCCCGATGCCGTGGCGATAGGCGATCGACATGCCATCGCCCGTGACGATAGTCGCATTTGTCGTGTCGCGGTAGGCTTGCGCAGCACCGCCCGTGCACAAGACGACGGCTTTGCATACGATTAGGCGATAGTGCCCATTGTGCAAATCATACGTCAAAACGCCGCGAATTGCCGAATTATCTTCGACGAGGTCGACGACGAAATGTTCGTCATAGCGCACGATATTGTCGAACTGCGTCGACGTTTCGTAGAGCGTATGCAAGATGTGAAAGCCGCTTTTATCGGCGGCAAACCACGTGCGAGGCACTTTCATGCCGCCAAATTTGCGCACACTAACTTCGCCCGATGCCTGCCGGCTCCAAGGGCAGCCCATGTTTTCGAGCCAAATGAGCTCTTGCGTAGCATGGGCGACGAAATCTTCGACGACATCTTGGTCGCAAAGCCAATCGCCTCCCGCCACCGTATCTTCGAAGTGATTGTCGAGCGTATCGCCACTTGCGACGACGCCTGCGGCGCCCCCCTCGGCGGCAACCGTATGGCTACGCATCGGATAAACCTTCGAAATCAAGGCTATCTTCATTTGGGGCGCTTTTTGAGCCGCCGCAATCGCGGCGCGTAACCCAGCCCCCCCTGCCCCAATGATGGCTATGTCGGTTTCTATGACTTCCAATTCGTTTCTCCCTCTAGATCGAGTCCCATGGGCCATCGATGCCCACAGTCCCCTATAACTCAATCTCGCGGGATTCTATTCATCTATTTTTCGCGCCCCAGAACATCGAGGCTAGCTTGGACTCGGTCGATAACCGCGGCGAGGCGGTAGCCGCCGATGAGGTTGGAAACGGTGCAACCGGCTTGTTTGAGAATGCGCTCGGCGAGGTATCCGCGCAAACCGACTTGACAATAGACGACGATGGGGCGAGTTTTATCGAGGCTAGACAAGTGTGCACGAAGCGAATCGAGTGGCATATTCGTCGCGCCCTCGAGGTGGCCGTTGGCAAATTCGCCAGGCGTGCGCACGTCGAGCAATAGTGCGCCCTCGCGAACGGCATGACGCCAAGCATTCTGGCGAATCGGCGTCGACAAGCCGTCGAGCACGTTTTCGGCCATATATCCGACCATATTGACGGGGTCTTTAGCCGCGCTAAATGGCGGTGCATAGCACAATTCTAGATCGGTCAAATCCGAAACCGTTGCCCCCATCGAGATGGCCGTTGCGACGACGTCGATGCGTTTATCGACGCCTTCACCGCCGGCGGCTTGCGCACCCAACACTTTGCCATCTTTGCCAAAGATGAGTTTGAGCACCATTTGCTGGGCCCCTGGGTAATACCCCGCATGCGAAAGTGGATGCGCAATGACGACGTCATAATCGCGCGATTCGGCGATGAGCGTCTTTTCGTTCACCCCTGTCGCCGCGAGCACGGTGTCGAAGACTTTGACTATCGATGACCCGATAAAACCGCGCTGTTTGGTGTGTTTCCCCGTCATATTGCCAGCAACGGTGCGCCCTTGGTGATTGGCAGGCCCTGCCAAAGCTAGCGACATGGGCTTTTTATCGCCTTGTCGGAACAAGCGAATCGCATCCCCGACGGCATAAATATCTGGTGCACTCGTGCGGAGCTCGTCGTCGACGACGATATAACCGCGTTCGTCGAGCGCCACATCACTATCTTTTAAAAATGCCGTATCGGGCGCAACGCCTATCGCCAACACGACGAAATCCGAATCGACATATCGGCAATCCATTAAACGCGTCCGGATCCCGACCTGCTCGCCATGCTCATTGCAAATCGGCTCAAATCCCTTCACGCCCGACCCGAGTTGCAACTTCACGCCGCGTTCGAGAAGCGCAAATTCGGCAAACGACGCAATATCTTCGTCGAAAGGCGCCAAAACTTGGCGTGCCGCTTCGATCAACATCACATCTAGGCCCGCTTTTTTGAGGTTCTCGGCGATTTCTACGCCGATAAACCCACCGCCGACGACGATGACCTTATCTCCGCGCGATTGCGATTCCATCGCATGTCGAATGGCGTCGACATCGTCCAAATTGCGCAACGTCAGAACGCGTTTATCGTCGATTCCGGCAATTGTCGGACGCACAGGGCGAGCCCCTGGCGATAATAACAACTTATCGTACGATTCTTCGTATTCTTTGCCATCGTGGCGAATGCGCACGACGTGTCGTGCCGCATCGACGCTTACGACCTCACTCTCGACGCGAACGTCGATACGAAACCGCGTCTGCATCGACTGCGGCGTCTGCACCAACAGCTGCGATCGGTTCTCAATCGCGCCCCCCAAGTAATAGGGCAAGCCGCAATTCGCAAACGAGACGTACGGCGAACGCTCGATTAACACGATTTCGGCATCCTCTTCGAGACGACGTAGACGCGTCGCCGCACTCGCTCCACCAGCGACTCCACCGACGATGACATATTTTTTCGACATAATAGTCTCCTTTATGTTGCGCATTTTTCTTGCGAAGTTTCGTTGTCGTTTTGCAATCCCAATTCGTCCAATTGGAGGCATTGCGTGGCCAATTCAAACACGATCTCCACGTCGTCAAGGGCACACAACGCTTTTTCTTTTTTCTCTCACCATCATCGCACGCGCAAACCCGACGCCAAATGCGTTTCTATGCGTGAATTCCTCAGCAAGTTCATCTTCAATGGGCAACACGAGTATGAATTTGCAATGCCAACCGTCGGGGTGTCGTCATCCGCCTTCCCGATGTCATGAAATATTCTAACATACATATACATTTGACCAATGTCTTTGTACTTAAATGCCCAAGTTTTAAATCAATCAGAACAAAACATTTTAATATAAAATGATTAAAAACCAGATAAATATTGAAATCTTGTGTTTCAGTATTTATATGCATCTGTCGTTGCCCCCTCCCATTCGCGCCTGTTCCACGTAATACACACGCTCTCTTTCTGTATCGAGCCGCATGATCTGGCGCAAATGCGACCAACTCAATTGGCTACACAGTGTGTAGCATTTTTGATAATCGGGAAAAGTGAGGTAAAATTGCCGGCAGCTCTTGAGTTCTACAACCGACATGCCACTGCCTTGTTCATGGTTCAATGCTATGGCGCGTTTCGGCGTTTTTTTAACGCCCCATTGCCTGCGGCAATACGGGCTTTTGGTGCCCTATTTTGCCCTTTGGGCTCAATACGGGCACTTTGCACGGCTATGTGCTCGGGCGTTCGCCCTTGTGCGCATACGCCGTGCATTTTTGGTGCCTACGGCACGTCGACTAGAAGCAATTCAATCCGAGATTGACTCGCAATTGGAAGTACTCATCGCTCAATGCAAAGCGCGTGAGTTCTTCGATGCGTTCGTCGTTCGTGAGTTTCGAAACGCCGATGGCCTTATCGCTTTCGCGGATGCAGGCACAAGCCATTTCGAAGTCGCCGCTCATGAGCAAACCGACGCGGTCACACGTAAAGTCGACGCCTTTGAGCCACGACGACGTGTTAATCGGTTGCTTATTGATCTCGATCTGACGCAACGACTGCTCGATTTGTTGTCTCGATGCCACATCCAATCGCGTAAACGTGTTGATAATGGCCATTCCAAGACCATTATTGACTTGTCTGACGCCTCGGAAGAAGCAAATCGAAGCCTCGAGAGCCGCTTTCAAATCGGCCGAACGCCAACCGAATCCCGACATGAAGTACGATTGGAACATGTGGAGATTACGCGCGAGGATAAATCTCAAAGCGTGCGTATCCATGCCAGAGAGCATGCGTTGCGCCACGATAAACGCGTTGTAGTTGACGTTAGCGATGCGCATACCGTGATCGAGAACTGGGCTGACGTAGACTTCGGGCGCCGGCATCACGCCGAGCATCCAAGCGATACGGCTATAATCGCGAACGAACGGCGTTTCCGCCATCGTCTGTACGATATCGCGTTTCTTGCTACGCTTTTCGATACCAGCATCTTGATCCTTTCTATTGACAAACGCCTCGGAGAGGAATTTGCGGCACTGCATGAAGAAGCGCGTCAGCTCCGAACCGCGAATCGTCGGGTGCGTGAGGAGGTTCGTGCAATCTTCTGCCGTTAGGCGCTGGACATCGGTATTGTAGAGGAAATCGCCCAAACCGCTTTCGTGATGTGCAACTTCGTCTTCGCGAGCGAGCTGTTTTGCACACGTGATATCGGTAATACACCATGCTTTGTCGTACTGCTCGGATCGATAGTACAAGAAATAGAGTTGGCGATAGAATTTGAGCTCTTGCTCACGGTTCATATTGTTGCCTTGGAGGCGAATGAGCGTGCGCGTTTCTTCGATCGCTTCGTCGGTATGATCGGGCATGCGGATGTAGAGTTCAGCCAAGATATTGTGCAATTTCTCATCGTTCGGATCGATGAGGCTCGCTTGCTGGAACGCTGCAATGGCGTTATCCCATTCATTGAGACGCGAGCGATAGATTTCGCCCAAACCGTACCACAACAATTTCAACGTATCGCGGAAGGCGTCGGGGTCTTCGTCTTTGACACGTTGAATCATCGCCTTGTAGTTGCTCTCGAGCGTTTCCCAATCGCGCGAAGCCGTCAAGATCTTGTCGATCGACTCGAAGGCTCGCAATTTGCTCACGTTCAAATCGAGCGTCTTGTTGAAGTATTCGACCGCTTTGACGTCGTCTTGGAGCTCGTCGCGATAGATAACGGCAATCGCATAGTAGAATTCCGCCACCTTCTCGTCGTTCTCTTCGTTCTCGCACAATTTCTCCATAATCGAGATCGCGTTTTCCCATTGCGCTGTCGCGTGGTAAATGGCGAGCAATTCGTTGAGAACAATGCGAGAATTCGGGAGTACTTCGAGCGCACGATAATACGTTTCGATTTGACGTTCTGGATCGCCAATTTTCTCGCTGTAAACCTTGGCAATTTCCATCAACTTGGCAAATTTCAAGTTCTTATCTTCGATGCGTTCGACGAGGATATTCATGTAGTAGACGAGCGCTTCCCAATCTTGCATTTCGTCGCAAACTTCGATGATGAGTTCGAGCGACTTCGTCTGCGATCCATCGGCTTCGAGGATGCGTTCCAGGAGCTGGCGCGCGAGCCCCAGTTCGCCCAACGCTTTCTTCGCCACGGCGCAGTTGTAGTAGATTTGGATGTGATCGGCGGGTTGCAAATCGTCGGCGAATTTCTCGAGCAAGACTTGGAGCATGTTGTAGGCACGTTCGTAGTCTTTCGCTTCGAGCAATTCTTCGCCCATGCCCATGAGCGTCGGCGGGAAGTCTTGGTTGAGCTCATACGATGCACGATAGAATTCGAGCGCTTTTTCGTGCTGCATCAAATTCTGGCAACAGTAACCCGCTTTGTAATTGAGGACATAGAGCTGAGCCGCATCTTCGGTAAACGCCACGCCATTGATGACGATTTCGTAGAGAACGAGAGCTCGCGCATAAGCCTTTTCTTCGAGGTATTTCTCGGCCAAAGGCCAAGCGGCGGCAACGCAACCCGGTTGGAGCGTCAACGCTTCGTTGTAGTACGCATAAGCATTGAGTGAATCGTCAATTTTATGCAACGAAACATCGCCTAGCATGCAGTTGATTTGCGCTTTTGCATCGAGTTCGCGCGTAAATTCGACTTTCTGCTTCAAAATGCGAATGAGGCTGTTCCAATCTTCGTGGCGTTGATACATCGCCGCGAGGACATCGATAGCCGGCATATAAGACGCATCGATATCGAGGCAGATTTTGTAGCGCTCTTCGGCATTCTGATCGTCTTCCAAATTCTTGTCGTAGATCGTACCGATGCGGAAGTGAACGGCAACCGCCTCTTGCATATCGGAAATGCAATCGATGACGCGTCCCAAGTAGTCGATCGCGCTAATGTAGTCTTCGCAATGCTCATAGAGATCGGCCAAAGCATAGAGCGCAGCCACATCGCTCGGAACGATTCCGATAATCGCTTGGAACGATTCAATCGCATGATACGCATCTTGGAGCTTGTCGCGATAGACGACGCCCAAATCGCGATACAATTCGACGTGATCGGCTGGATTCGGCAAAATGCCGATATGCGAATTGACGATATCGATGAAGTCTTGCCAGCGTTCGACGATCTTATACATGCGTTCCAATTCGACGAATGCCGGAGCATACGACGGATCGATGAGCATGACTTGCGTCATACTGGCGATCGCATTTTCGATGTCGTTGAGGTGGTGTTCGTAGACCTGCGAAACCTTCGTATAGATCGAGACGTGTTGTTCGGGCTCTTGGAACGCGGCGAGCTGATATTCGTAGACTTTGAGCAAATCAGTCCAGCGTTCGAGCGCGATATCGAGGCGTTCCAAAGCGATGAGTGCTTCGGCATGCGTCTCATCCATTGCGACAACCTCGGCATACGAAGCCGCGGCCTTCTCGTTATTCTGGAGCATGTTCTCCCAAATCGTACCAATTCTAAACCGAACGGCGATCTTCTCCTCGACGTCGTCGAGGACTGCCATCTCGCGTTCGAGAATGTCGATGAGTTCGCTCCATTGCTCTGCCATCTCGTAGATACGCGCCAACTCTTTCATGACGTCGAGGCGCTCTTCCGAGAGCTTAAACGCCTGAATATAGCATTCGATGGCCTGACCAACGTCGCCGATCTTCTCTTCGAAGACCTTGCCCAATTCCATATAGAGCGAGACGCGATCGTCGGTAACCGTCGTCAACTCTAGGCGCTTCGACAAGATATTGACGAGTTCATCCCAGTTTCCGAGTCTCCAATAGATCTCGGTCATGGCGGCCAAGGCATCGAGGTTCTTCGGATCTTGATCGAGGACAAAGGCGAAGTGATTCCACGACGCCTCGTTATCGTTGAGGTGGTGGAAGTACCAGCGAGCGACGATATTGTGCAATGCCAAGACGTCGGCAGGCGATGTCGCTTGGGCGATCATGCCTTCGAACTGTCCGACGAGTTCGCCCCACGACCCCGTCGCTTCGGCGAGTCGTTGCAATTCCGCCATAAAGTCGGCGTCTTTCCAGTTTTCGGCAATCGCCGATTGGAGCACGACAAACGCCATTTGCGGCTGTTGGAGTTTTTCTTCGGCGATCTTCGCACCGCGTTCGAGCAAGCTCAATCGCAACGCTGCATCGTCGACAATATCGGCGCGTTCGACATAGGCGCTGAGCAACTCTTGCCAACGTTCGTGGTTCGTATAGAGCTCTTCGAGCGTGGCAAATACGTCGTGACGCGATGCATCGAGATCGAGAATTGCTTGATACGCCGCCGCCGCCTGGTCGATATCGGCAACTTGGAGCTCCCAGATCCCCGCAATTTGCTTGTAGAGCGCGACTTTCGTCTCGAGATCGTCGGCATTATCGATCTTCGCATGAAGCGTATTGACGACGTCTTCCCAGCGACCTTCGCTTTCATACAAGCGTTCCAATTCGTTGAGCGCCTGCGCATGTGTCGCATCGAGCTGAACGACATAGAGCCAAATGTTGATCGTATCGTCGACGCGCCCCAAGTTATCGAGCACGCCAGCCAATTTCACGGCGCAAGCGAGCTGATCTTCGAGATCGAGTTGATTGCTTTGGAGGATTTCTCGCAAGATCTCCGCCAAATCATCGGGATTGTCGAGGACTTCGTCGAGCGCTTCGATGGCACGCAATGTCTCGAGATCGGTCGGAACGACGTCGTGTGCATTGCGCCAGTAATCGAGCGATCGCTCGTTATCTTCGAGTTTATCGCGATAAATGCGACCGAGTTTGCGATACGTTTCCAAGTGCAAGTCGACGTCTTCGGCGGCGAGCGGAACTTGTCGCTCGACGACTTCGGCGACGTCGGTCCAGCGTTCACAACGCTCAAACAAGACTTCGAGGTTTTGGAGGGCAATCAAATTGTCGCCCAAGACGTCGAGTACCTGATACCACAAATCGATGGCATCGTCGGTCTTGCCCAATATCTCGCTATTGAGTTGTGCACGTTTGCCCCAGAGCTCCACGCGCTGTTGATCGTCTTGGCTCGCCGCCGCCTCTTTGTCGTAGACTTCGTCGAGCGATTGCCAATCTTCGCGAGCTTGGTAAATCGCCTCTAGCGACAACAACGCATCCCAATATCCCGGATCGAGGTTGAGAATTTCGTCGTAGGCAGCAATCGCCGCGTCGCCATCGCCCAAACTATCGTTGAGAACGGCGCCCAAACGCATATAGAGCATGATGCGTTGATCGTCGGAATCGACGACCGGGATTTCGCGGCGAATGATTGCCACCAAATCGGTCCAACGCTCTTGACCCAAATAAATGCGATCGAGGGCTTCCAAGCTCTCCAAATGTTCCGCGTCAAATCCGAGCACGCCTAAGTAGCATTTTTCGGCATTCTCGTAGTCTTCCAAATGGTGATCGTAGGTCTGCGCCATGCGAAGCGTGAGATCCTGCTTGATCAAATCGTCGTCGCAAGCCGCAATCGCATTGCTGTAGTATTCGGCGTTATGCGTCCAATCTTGGATGATTTCGCTCAATTCGTCGATCTTCGACAAGCAGAGTTCGTCGCCCGGACGTTCGCAAAGGGCACGACCATATATCGCCAATCCCTCGGCGATGAGGCTGAGCTGATTGAGATAGACGTCGGCAATTTCGATGAATTTGTCGTAGCGATCGTTGTGATCTTCGATGTGATCGACGAATTGCAAATCGAGGTTGACGAGCTCTTCCCAAGCTTCGTTATCGCGATAATACGCCTCGAGAATCTCGGCGATTTGTGCACATCCATGACCCGCCGTAAACATGCGATACAGCGATTCGATCGCCTCGGGTTGCCCCGGCACGATCATGTGCATCTCGTTATAACTCGCTATCGCTTCGTCGTAGTTGCCCAAATACATCTCTTGGACCGCACCCATGCGATAGTAGCTTCCCAAGCGCTCCTCGTCGGTTTCGGCCATATCGATTTCGGTGCGCAAGATTTCTGCCAATTCTTGCCACTGTTCGGTCACCTCGTAGAGGCGATCGAGTCCACGAATGGCGTCGACATCGTTGGAATCCAATTCCAATATCTTGCGATACGCTTCGATAGCCTTATCGGGCGCCCCGAGTTTTTCTTCATAGACGAGTGCTTCGTGTTTGGCGACGATGATCGCCGACGTCGAATCACTGCCCAAATCGGCGATGAGATCGTTCAATTTCGCGACGAGTTCAGACCAGCAATCGCAAAGCTCTGCCAACGATTCGACTTTCTGCCACGACTCATCGCGCGTCACATCGCGCGACAAAGCTCTAAACCAGGCATCGAGCGATGCTTTCGGGTTCTCGAGCATTTCTTCTTCGACGATGCCGATCGTTCCCAATAGATTGATCGCCTCTTCGTTGTCGTCGCAACCCGTCACGAGAACTTCGTAGACTTTGACGAGCTCTTCCCAACGAGCCAAGTTGTGGTAGACGGGAACGAGGACTTTTGCCGCTTCGACGGCAACTTCACCACCCAAAGCCACGATTTCTTCTAACGAAGCAATGCTCTGAGCATGGTCCGGTGCCATTTCCAACACATCTTTGTAGACTTCGATGGCACGCGAGCAATCGTCCATATTGCGATACCAGCACTCGGCCTGGCGGAATTTGAACACGACGCGAGCTTCTTCATCTGTCTCGATCGCCTCGCGGCGCTCTAAGATGTCGAGCAAATTCGTCATGTCATTCGTCGCCAAATAGAGTCGATCGAGTGCCTCGAGCGCCGCTGCATTCGTCGCTTCGATATCGAGAATGCGCTGATACGTCTCGATAGCTCCGACGTTGTCTTCGAGCTTCGTCTCTTGCAAAACGCCCATCTTGAAGAGCAAATCGACGCGCGACGCATCGTCTTCGACGTTCTCGAGCTTCGCCGTATAGACGTTGAGCAATTCGGCCCAATCTTCTTTCCCCAAATACAACCGTTCCAAGCAATCCAATGCCGTCGGCTCGCCTGCTTCATCGGCCAAAATATCGGCATGAATGGCTATCGCTGCATCGACATCGCCCAAAATCTCTTCGTGAATCGAAGCCGCTTGGAAGAGCAATGCTTTGCGCTCTTCGGGCATTTCGACGAGTTTCGATTTGGCCGTCAAAACTTCGGCGAGCTCGGCCCACGCTTCTTTCTCGCGATACAACTCTTCGAGCGCGTTCAAGATCTCGAGATCTTCGGGGTCTTTTTCGCGAATCTCGACATACGTTGCAATCGCGGCATCGAGGTTTTCCAAGTGTTCGCGATAAATCGACGCCACCATGCACTTGATGTTCTTTGCCGCTTCGACGTCATCGGCGTCGACTGTCGCCTCGTTCATCACGCCGACGAGTTCGTCCCATTTGCCCAATACATCGGCATAATTGAACAACTGCTCGATCGTCTCTTGGCTACGCAAGTCTTCTTTCAAACTACGAGCATATGCTTCATAAGCTTTTTCGTGATCCTCGCCGCGTTGCTCATAGAGCATCGCCTCTTCGTGCAAAATGTCGCGGCGGCGTTCGGGCTCGACGATGACGCGCAAAAGCTGCTCATCGGTCCAGCAACGACGTTGCCACGCATCATTCGCATCGTAAATCGGCAACAATATCTCGGCTATCTGCTCGACAATCGCACCCTCGCCTTTTTCGAGCATCACTTCTAAGCCGCTTATCGCCATTTCGTGCGACGGATCATGCGCCAAGATATTGCTATAAATCTCAAATGCGCGATCCGACTCGTTCAAATGCTCGCTCAATATCGATGCCATGTGGCATTCGATTTCATCGCGCGCCGCTTGATCTTCGACGAGTTCCAATCGACGTTCGCAATTGGCTACCGCCTCTTCCCAGCGTTCACACGCCACATAGAGACGATCGAGCGATTCCATCGCATCGGTATTCTCTGGGTGCTTCTCGAGGACTTCGAGCATCGTATCGATGGCGCCTGCATTATCGCCCAACGACGCCTCTTGGATCGATGCAATTTGCATGTTGATCCCGAGTAAAACTTCGTCGTCTTCGGTCAATTTCGCTTCCGCATGCAAAACGCCAATCACGTCTTCCCACGATTCCAAGCGGATAAACGTCTCTTTGAGGTAATTCAACACCTCCTGATCCGCACCACCCACTTCGAGCCCGAGTCGGCCATATTCGATGGCCTTGTCGCGGTTACCGAGCTGCGTCTCCCAAAGGCTACTCAATTCGAGCGCATACTGCGTCAACAATTCGGGGTTCTCTTCGCGCGATATCGATTTGGCTACGCCTTCGAAGATTTCGATGACTTTTTCCCATGCTTCGTAGCGCTGTGCCAAATCCATCAACACTTGCTTGACGATTTCGCTCGCAGGCGCACTCATCATCGCCTTTGCCAAGCAATCGATCGCCCCTGTGCCGTCTTCCAAATATTCGCTACAAATCTGCGATGCGCAAATGTAATAGCTCAATTTATCGGCAACATTGGGCAAAACATCACCCAAGCGAACCAATACCGATTTTAATTCGGGATATTTCTCTTGCGTCGCATAAACTTTCGACAAAGCACGAGCCACTGTATCGACGCGAACTTCTGCTTCGAGCAATGCCTCAAGCCCAGCTATCGCACCTTCGTGCGCGATATCGATCAACAATATATTATCGTAGCAATCGACGCTTGCGTCGTACTCCGACAAATGCAAGCGATAGACTTCGCCCAACTCAAACCAAAGCGCTATCGCTTCTTCTGGGTCGATTCCCGAAACGCTGCGTTCAACCCAAAAGGCGACGTCGTCTTCGCGTACCAATTTGGCACCATAGACGATGCCTACCATGCCTTCTTCGTTCTGCTCGGTTTCTTCGCGCGACTCCGTAAACGCACTGCCAACGCCCAATAATTCGAGCTGTTTCTCGATCACGCGAGCCAAATCTTCATACGATTCAGTCTCGGCATACAAGCGATGCAATTCGACGAGTGGACGACCATCTTCGGGCAACAGCTCGCAGACGCGCTCATACGACTCAATGGCGCCCGTCTTGTCGTTCAAGTGATTCTCGTGGATACGTGCTCCGCTCAAAAGCGTTTCGGCGAGCTCGGCGGGCGATTTGGCGAGTTTCATGCGGCGCTCGTTGACTTCGAGCAACTCGTTAAATCTGCCCTCGCGTTCCAAAATGCTCTCCAAGGCGCCAAGCGCTCGGATATCTTCGGGATCATCGGCGAGCAACGATTCAAATATCTTCTGCGCCTCAGCCGCTTTATCGAGGTATTCCAAGCACAAACAACCAATGCGATAATTGAGCTCGCGCTTAAACGCCACGTCGTCTGTCTTATCGAGTTCACTTCGGAACAATGCGACGACCTTTTCGGCATTCCCCGTCTTGCCCGAGCTGCGAACCAATCCATCGTATGCCTGTTCATAGCGAATGTTGTCGCTCACGACTTTCATATACCAAGCATAAGCTTGATCGTCGTTTGCCAACTTCGTCTCGAATAATTTTGCTAAACGCAAACCATAAGCCGAACGCTCTTCGATGTCTTCGCTACTATTATAGAGAATCTCCAACATCTTAGCCAAATCTTCGTATTTCGAGCGATTCTCATAGTAGCTCACGAGTTCTTTGGCTGCGACGGCATCGTTCGCATCGATCGTCAAGATCTTCTCCAACGTCGCCATCGCGCGTTCGCTATCGCCCAACGAATTGGCATAGACATGAGCCGCTCTCAACAACACCGATTTCTTGTCTTCGTCGTCTTTAAGCGTCTTCGACAATTGTTCGAACAATTTGACGACTTCGGGCAAATTGTCGTTTTCGGCATAATACGCCTCGAGCGATGCCCAATCGCGCTCTTCGATGAGCAACTTGCGCAACGCATCGATACCCTTGGCGTATGTCGGATCGATCGCCAAAACGCGACGCCACGTCGCAATCGCATCGACGTTGTCGTTCGCCTTATCGCTATACAACGCACCCAATTTCTGGAGTGCTTGGAACTGCTCGTCTGCATCTTCGGTCAAGGCGATGCGATGTTCCATAATGCCCGCCAAATCGCTCCAACGCTTTTCGCTCTCGTAGAGCGATTCCAACGACGAAATCGCTTCGGCATTGTTCGGATCGCGTTCCAAGACGTCTTTCCAAACGTCGATCGCCGCGCCATTATTGCGCATCTTCGTCTTCGCAATATCGGCCATTTCTCTGAGCAATTCGATTTGATCGGGCAACGAATCCATCCGCTGCAATTCCCGACGATGAATGTCGAGCAATTTTTCCCAATCTCGACGCTCCGGATACAAAACTTTCAACGCCTCGATCGACGCCTCGTGCAAAGGCTCAACCGACAACACGTTCTCGAAGTATTTCACCGCATCGACTTTGCGATTCATCTTTTCGAGATAAATCATCGCGATGCGATAATAAAAGTCGACTTTCTTCTCGTCGTTGCCGTTTTCGGCTTGCGTATCGAGCAATTTGACGAGCTCGGGCCAGCGCCGCATCTTCTCGTAAATCTCGACCAAGCTCTCGAGCGCAGCTCTATTCCCCGGAGCAACCGCCAAAAGCGCCTCATACATCTTGAGGACCATCGACTCTTGCTTCGTCTCATCGCGATAAATGCGTATCATTTCCTGATAAATGTCGACTTTTTCTTCGACTTTATCGACCGCATTGACGAGCTCTTTCGACAAAACATCGACGTATTGATTCCACTTCTGCTGATCGCGGCTCAAAATCGCCAAACGCCATTTCAAACCCACGTTATCGGCTACCTTACGGCTCGTCTTGCGCATCATTTCGACGGCGCGATCGAGTGCCTTAGCGCTCAATGCATAATCGGCAACGCGATGCGCAACTTCGACCGCAACCGCCGTCTCGTCCGACTCCGTTTCCCGAACTTGCGCCTCGATCGTCTGCTCCACTTTGCGCCAATTCCCCGTCGCAACGAGTGCCAAATCTTCCACGATCTGCGCATTCTTCGTCGATTCGAAATGGCTCAAGCGTTCCTTTCCTTCTTCGATCTCCTGCGTTCGGAAACACGCTATCCAGCCCATCGTCTCCGATATCGCCGCCGCCCCCGCCTCAGAAGCATTCTCAAGCGCCACCTTGTGCGCCTCCATAATGCCACTCCAGACGTCGGGCAAGCTCGTCACCAAGCGCGACAATCGCTCATACAACTCGCGGGCGACTTCGCCATCGCCGTTCAATATCTCGCCCCAGACCTCTGCCAACTGAATATCGCCAGGGTTGTGGAAATCGACGATGCGAAGAGCCTCGACATAACCGTCGATCGTGCCCAAACCACGATAATAATCGACGCGTTCCGTCCAATCCATCGACGATAAATCGACTTGCTCCGTCGTCGACGCCTGCGGTTCGTCTGCGACTTGCACCGATTCCTCGCTCTCTGCTGCCTCGACATCGACTTCGACCTCGACGTCGTCCGATGTCTCTACCGCGTCGGGTTCTACCGCCGTCGATGACTCTACCGATTCGGATGAGTCGGACGTTTCCACACCGGCGGCCTCAACCGTCGTCGATGCCTCCTCGGCATTCTCAGGGTTCAATCCTTCTTCATTCCTGATCTCTTCGCTCATGCTAATCCCCTATTCGTACACACGAACCATATATAAGCGCCCCAGCTACAGTCGCAACCGCATCCATGACGCACCTAAAACTTCGACGATCTATCGACCCTTTGCTCTAGGTCGCAAAAAGCCAAAATATCGCCGTCTTGTACTACACATCCCATAATTGTACAAGTTTTGACGCCTTCCCTTTCTTCAACCCCAAAACACACTCGCCATTATCGCACATTCCCCCACACAGGCGACCCAACCTTCGATACAACTTCAATGCGGCAATTATCGTTAGCACCTACCCCACCTGTGATTATTCCCCAAAAAACGCAATTTTTCTCCTAAAGGTCGCTTTTTATTTCTACTTTTGGTATCCACCACCACGAAAGCGACGCATTCCGTACGACAAAACCGCGACGCAACATGACCGCCCGTTCTGGCCCACTCCGGGCCGCGTTCTTCGAGCGCCATCCCCCCACATGGCACATCGTCGGCGACGACATCAAATGACCTCTTGAACAACGATTATTATGTCTGAAAAACGAAAAGTAGCCTTATTTTCTACGAACTTCTGCCCCTATTCCCAAACTTTCGTCTACGACGAAGTCACGCACCACGAACGCTACATCGCCGACGTCTACACCATCAACCGAATGAACGCCGACCGCTTCCCCTACGATCGCGTCTTCGAATTCGACAACTCCCTCATCGGCTCCATCGAAAAGCACTTCTACCGAATCTTCCTCTACAGCCCATTCCGCCAATATCAACTCAAACGCGGCAACTACGACCTCATCGCCGCGCATTTCGGCCCCGGCAGCCTCTATACGATGCAATTCGCAAACGCCACCAACCTGCCACTCGTCACGACTTTCCACGGCTACGACGTCCCCCTGCTCATGACCGCCCGCCGCTTCCACCCTCAATTCTGGCGCTATTGGTACTTCAGCCGATGGATGCTCAATCGCATCGACCGCTTCTTAGCCGCCAGTGACGAGCTCCACGACCTCCTCGTCGAACTCGGCGCGCCCCCCGAAAAAGTCAAAACGTGGTGCCTCGGCGTCAAAATCCCCGCCCTCGACGCACCCCCTCCGCGAACGGGCAAAAACCTCATCCAATGCGGAAGATTCGTCGAAAAGAAAGGTTTCATCGATACTCTGCAAGCATTCGCCAATGTCCGCAAATATTATGCACAAAACGGCCGCACTTTCGACCTCCATCTCTCCCTCGTCGGCGACGGCCCACTCCTCCCACTCTGCCGCCGTTACGTCGAACGCAACGACCTCTCCAACAACGTCTCATTCCTCGGCGCCATCCCACAAGACGCCCTCTTCGAACGCATCACGCAAAGCGACATCCTCCTCTGCCCCAGCGTCATCGCACGAAACGGCGACCGCGAAAGCGGCATCCTCGTCGCAAAAGAAGCCGGCGCCCGCTTCGTCCCCGTCATCGGCACGCGACACGGCGGCATCCCAAGCATCATCGACGACGGCAAAACGGGCTTCCTCGTCGACGAACGCTCTCCCGACCAAATCGCACAAAAAATCATCCAACTCCTCGAAAACGACGAACTACGACGCAACATGGGCATCGCCGCCCGACACAAAATCTCCACCGAATACGACCTACAACAACGCATCCGCGTCCTCGAAACGCACTACGACGAAGTCGTCGACGAAAAACGCGCACAAACGCACTAACGACACATATCTACACCACCTCGGGTCGCCCTATTGCCCGTTGGGCAATACGGGCTCTCCTTTTTTGCCAGTTTGCGCATCTACGGCGTCAGCGTCGCCACGCGGGCGGCGGGAACGTACCAAAGTACGCCCCCTTGCCCTTGGGCTAGCTTCCTTGTATCTGCATCAAACTGACAAAAAATGAATTATATCGCCCTATTTCGCGCGTTGCGCTCAATACGGGCTCTTTCGACACCCTATTGCCCGTTGGGCAATACGGGCTTTGGCTACGGCTATGTGCTCACTGCGTTGCGCGCATACGCCTACGCTGTCGCCCTATTTCGCTAGCGCTCAATACGGGCTCTTTCCGCGCCCACAAGGGCGCGAAGCCACCAACATTCACCACAACACAAGGAATTCACATGCTCGGCGCCATTATCGGAGACATCATCGGCTCGCGTTTTGAATGGGACAATCACCGTTCAAAGAACTTTGATCTCTTCACAAAAGAATGCTTTTTCACCGACGACTCCATCATGTCGCTCGCCATTTGCGACGCTTTGCTCCATACCAAAGCCGATTATAGCGATCTCGGTCAAAATGCCATTCGTTCGATGCAAACTATCGGGCGACCGTATCCAAATAGCGGCTATGGTTGTTCGTTCTATCATTGGATATATTCCGACGCACCGCAACCCTATAACAGTTTTGGCAATGGTGCCGCGATGCGCGTCAGCGCATGCGGCTACGTCGGCAATTCGATCGACGAAGTCAAACGGCTATCTAAAGCCGTGACCGAAGTCTCGCATAATCACCCCGAGGGCATCAAAGGCGCAGAAGCAACAGCCATCGCCGTATTCCTCGCTCGAACGGGCAAAAGCCTCTCCGAGATTCGCGACGCTATGACGACGCATTATTATACAATCGATTTCACACTCGACAGCATCCGCAATTCATATGAATTCAACGAAACTTGCCAAGATACCGTTCCACAAGCACTCGAAGCCTTCTTTGAATCGACAAGCTTCGAAGACGCCATGCGTAACGCCATTTCTATTGGCGGCGACAGCGACACACTCGCAGCAATCACGGGCGGCATCGCCGAAGCCTATTACGGCATACCAACGAGCATTAGAGCACAAGCCATCGCATTCCTCGACGATACTCTGCTCGCAATATTGAAAGAATTCGAAAAACGATTTCCTCCAAAGATTACAAACTAAAATCATTCGTCGATCGTCAATGAATCTGGCATTTTCTGCTTATACATATTAATCTGGCATTTTCTGCTTATACATAAATGATATGGATAACTCGCGTACCAAAGATGACAACGACAAAACCTCTTCGAGCACATTCAAATCATAAACGCGTTTGCAACGACGCACGACTTCGACAATAAACAAATCTCAAGTGAACATCAATCCACGATCGACTTTCTCGCAAACAAATCGAGAAAAAAACGACACAATCGCGGAAAAAATCGTTTTTCTGTGCGCCAGAAATCGAGTAATCGTTGTATAAGTGTGCCGCAAATGGTCGGTTTGCGACGCCTTCCGTTTGCTTCGTCACTCGGTTTTGCCAAGGAGGTTTTTTTGAACGCTGAACGTGCAGAAATTGGCATCGATACGACGCAGATGCCGCCAAACATCGCCTGGCATCCCGATTCGAGTTCTTCGACGGTGGCGGGCTCTATTTCTTATCGCCGCGGTCGCATGACGATATTCTACCACGTCGTCGTGACCGTCGTCTTGAACATCTTCGTCGTACTCATCTTGCTCTGGAATGCCAAAGTCATCTTTCAGGATCTCGATCTCCCCGAAATCCCCGTGATGGAGATCGTCGGATTGACGGCCTGCGGATTGATCTTTATCGCGCTAGGGCTCTTTTTCATCTATCGCGCCGTGCGAATCTTGACCGATCGCATCCAAATCCATCTCTCGCCCAGTGGAATCGATTGCACCGAAAAGTATTGCCACATCGAAAAGGCATATCACTTCGCCATCGACGACGATCTCCGCATCGAGCGATATGTTGCCTTTATTGGGCGCAACCGCGAATTCGATAGCCTGGCGATTAAGTCTGGCAAGACCGTGTTCCCATTTGGTGCTCTTTCGCCATGTGGCTTGCGTTGGCTCGAATCGACACTTCGAACGTATATCGAAACGCATAAACCCAATGCGATCGGCAAAGATGGCGACGCAACCGATTAATCTCGCGATTTGCCCTCTTGTCGACGGCGAATCCGCCCTCGTATATTCAAAATCAATATGATCGTCAGGGCAATGGCACCGCCATAGAGAAGAGCTCGTGGCATGAGCGCCATGGCACCGCGTGGCTCAGTCGCTGTGTCGTCTTCCAATGGCGAACACTGGCCATCGTCGCTCGAGCAACCGTTTTGTGGCGATTTAAAATGTGCCGATTTTAGCGTGTTTTCAATGTGCTCCAACACATCGGGCGATGCGTCGTCGATCCCCACATAGACGAAGACTTGGACGAGTTGCGATCGATATGGATAGAGATATGAAATCTGTCGCACGGGCGACGATATCCCAAAGCGATCGGCAATGCCACTATCGCGACGCAAAACTTCGAATCGCGCCATCAGTGCCGAATTCGGGCTATCTTCGACGATTTCGGCACCGACGACTTCGACGTTTTTCATCCCAGCGAGTGCTTCGCGCGACTGGATAAGATGCCGTTCGAGCGCAGGGCGCGTCGCCAGATCATAGCCGTCGTTGACGGTCACGAGTATGGCGCCGTGCCCAGCGATGATATAACAAAGCCCGCCCGTTCCCGCCGATATTTCGTCGCGACACGGCTCGAGTTCTACGCCCTCGAAATTATCGATGCGCAAATCGCGCCCGTCGTAAAACGAATCTGTTGCCGACGACACGCCGTCGACGGCATCGGTCGTTTGCGCTTGGACTCGGTGCGTTCCGATTCCCGCCAGCAACAAACAAAAAATGCAAACGATGGCTCGGGCGCAAGTTTTCATCGATTCACCACACGACTACGCCGTCACGAGCTGTTGATACACGACGCGCAAATCGCGTACGACATCGCAAAAGCGCACATAACGACTGGCAACGTCAAACGACGTACACCAACGTATGACTTGGCAAAGATCTTTGGGGATACTCGGGGCGATCTGCGTCAAATCGGGAACATCCTCATATTGCTCGATGATCTTTGCAACGTCGACATTCGTCGATTTCTCTTCGTCAATGCCGTCGTATGGCACTTTTCCGAGCAACATATAAACAAGGCTCATGCCAAAGGCGAATATATCGGATTGCGCATTGCTTTGCTGCAAATTGTATTTCAATTCGGGCGCAATAAACGCCACATCACTCGCGTGAATGTGATCGATCGAATCGACATAGAGACTCTGACCAAAATCGTATATGACGGGCGTCATCACGCCCGATCGATTCTCGAAAACGATATTACTCGGCTTGATATTGCCGTTGATATAACCCGATTGATGGGCAATATCCATCGCTTCGGCTAGCAATATGCCGATTTGTGCGACGACTGCGGGCTCGTATGCGCCATTTTGAGCGATGCTCTCGGGCAAAGGTTGACACATGACGTTATCGGCCAAAAATGCACATTCATCGGGATATGCTTGGAATATGCCTTGAATATAGGGACTTTTTTGCGCCAATAAATCGCTACGGCGCACGCCTTCATTGAAGACGGCTTTTTCGATGGAATTATGGGCATAAAAACATTTGAGGCAGTAGAGTTCGCTCCCGTTCGACGTCGTCGAAACGCAAGCGACAAACCCTCGAGCATGCTCGCGGATCATGTGATGTATCTTATAAATACTCGCCAATTCACCAGGGAGCACGACACTTCCACGATAACGGTCTGCCGTCTGCGATTCGCACGAATCGAGATCGACATCGTCATCGCGTCGTTCTGCCACCGCGATAGGGCTTTCTGCAACACACTCCGATGATTCTACCGCTTGAACCGATGGATCGGCGACATCGACGCTTGGTGGCGCAACGATGGCGTCTTGTGTCAACGCACGAACTCGATCTTCGCCCATTTCTGTCGACTGTATCGGTTGTGCCGATGGCGCAATCGTGTGATTGCCATTTACCGATGCATACATGCCACTTTGAGCCGCTTGTATGGGTTGCACCGGCTGCGCTCCGCGATTCAACGACGCATTCGCGCCGCTTTGCGTCGTGCCGCTGGAATCTTTCGCAACCGACGACATCGATTTTATCGGCAATTTGGGCAATCCCGGTTTTGCCGACAAAACAGAGGGCTGCTGTTTCGCCCCATCGGCAACTTGAGCTATCGACTGCGACACCGATCCCGTGCCCAAGTGTTTCACGGGTTGCGAAACCGATCCCGTGCTCGCATGCACAATCGGCTGCGAAATCGATCCCGATCCAGCTCGCATGACGGGTTGCGATTTCGACCCCATCGTGGCATGGACGACGGGTTGAGAATTCGAAACGGCCGGCAACTGCCCCGATCTTTGCGCCGATGGCGAAGACCCCGTCTTTCCGCTGTGATAGATAACACTCGATATCGACGACAACGCCGGATGATCGTCGAAGTTTTTGCGCGAAGCATCGATCGATAGATTGGCACTCAATTTGAAGTTGGCGCCGATTTTCTTCACGGCTTTGAGGAGCGAAAGCGCATCCCATTGCCGCTCTTCGGGGCGCGTTCGAAGCCCAGCACTCAAAATTGGCACGAATTCGGGCGGAACCGAGGCGGGGAACCAATCGATGCCCGAGCATTGTTCGTAGAACGTCGAAAACTCTTCGATCGAGCTCAAACGCAAGGGCGGCTCGTGGGCGAAAACGCAATACATCGTCGCACAAAGGGCAAAGATATCCGACGCTTGCGTCGCATTGTCGAAATTTCGGTATTGCTCTGGTGCCAAAAACGGGATAGCCGTCTCGATATCGAGGTCTGCCGTGTTTTTCGACGACATAAAATTGAGAATACGAGGCGACAGTCGCGCTCCTTGGCAATTGAGAATGATTTGAGAAGGCGAAATGCGTTTATGGAGCGTATCGAGAGAATGCGCCATGGCGATGGCATCGATGACGCCTAAAAACAGCTCAAGCGCTTCTTTTGGCTCGAAATAGGCGCCTTCGTTCAAAAACGTCGCCAACGTCGGGCCTTGGAGCAATTCCATGACCGAAAACGTCAGCCCGCACCGCGTCTCGATATTGGCGACGTGCACGATATTGGGGTGATTGAGACGAGCCAGCGCGCGGAACGATTGAATAAACCCCTTACGCTTCTCGCCCCACGTGCTCGCCTCGTCGTCGCCAATGAGGAATTTCACCGCATCGTGGACATCGAGACGCGTGTCGACGCATTTGAGAATTGCCGTATCGCCCGAAACGTCGAGGATTTCTTCGACGTAATAACGATCGAGCAATGTACTGCCTATCGGCGGAACGTTCTGCATCTTTGGATTCGCTTCAAACTGACGTGTACGAGTCATCTCATCGCCTTTTGGAGCCCACGCACGCCAAACATGCCCCAAAAAACCGCCCAAATTTAAACGAATACGCCGACGAATAAAAGATCTATTTGTCTATTTGCCAAAAAGCGACCGCAATGCAATGCGCTTTTCTTCGCCAAACGTCAGCTTTTCCATCATTCCCAGCCGCATATCCATGACGAGTGGCGCGATAAAGCACGACGCATCGCAAGTCTCCAAATCGACGTCGTCTTGGCGCAATTCGCAAATCCCTCGCATTTCGCACGCTTCTCCCGATTCGTCTTCATCTTGCCAACGATGCGCCAAGCCAAATGTCCGGCATTTGATCGGTCGAGCTCGATAAATTCGGCACAAGCCATCGTCGTCTAAAAAAGCACACATGCCAGGCGCATGAGGCGCCTCGTTCAATACATTCGGATATTGCTCCGCGATGACCGCTGCTTCGGCTTGAGTTATCGTCAAATCGTCGATACAACAAGCACAGCAACCGGGACGACACCGAGCACACGCCCCATGCGCCTCGAAATTCTCTTCGACCTTGGCCGCCAACGCATCGACCTGCTCATAAAACAATGCCATCGTCTTGGCGATTTTTTCGGGCACAAAGCCATTCTGCTCTTTGAATTCTCGACTCACCGTTTCTTTAGCCATCGTCGTTCTTTTTCTCCTATACCAAACAATTTGCGTAGGCGTATGCGCGCAACGCAGTGAGCACATAGCCGTAGCCAGAGCCCGTATTGAGCGCTAGCGAAATAGGGCGTCCCCCAATACCAAAATAGACATCGCTCGATCAAAGGTTTATAAGCGCTGGCACCCGATGGGCGCTGGCAAATGCCGCCCGCGTGGCTGCTACAGCGCCTTTGCAAATATGACGTATGATTTGAGAAATACATGGAGGATTCGATGAAAACGAGATTTGGGGTGGCGTCGATCAATGCGCTGGCAGGCGATTGGTCGGAGCAAATGGTGGCGATTCGGCAGGCGATTGCGGCGGCTCGCAAGGCGGCGTGTGCGCTCGTCGTCTTCCCCGAGCTTGCGATTGGTGGGCCCGATTTGCAAGACGTGTGGCTGCGCCCCGACACGAGCGTCTATGCCGAGCAAGTTTTGACCGAGCTTATTACCGAAACGGCTGGATTGACGGTCGTTTGCGGGCTGCCGATGGCACACGATGGGCGCTTATACAATGTTGCGGCGGTCATTCACGACTGCAGGCTCATGGCAATCGTGCCAAAGCGGTATTTGACGCCAAACGATGCCGAATTGCGCTGGTTCAGTGCGTGGGACTTTTCCAAAGGCTCGAAATTCCACCATGGCGCCGTGATGGGCGCGTGGAACTCGACGATTGCCGGGCTCGAAGGGCTCGACATCTGCGTCGGCACACTACAGAGCCATCCGACGCCCGCGCGTGGAGCTATCGTCATCGAAATGAACAATCGCCGGTTCGCACCGAATTTATATCGAGAAGAACTGTCGCTACGCTTAGAATATTCGAAAAAACTCGGCATTACGCTTATTCGATCGAATATCCTCGGCAGCGACGACGGCACGCATATCTACGATGGAGGCGGCTTTATCGTCACGCGTGGCAACATGAAAGCCCTATGCCCGCGCTTCGTATTCGACCGCCCGTTTGTCCTCACGACATCCGACGACGAAATCCCCAACGGATTCGACCCATCGCTGGCGCATTTTGCCAAAGCAGGCAGTAGCCCAAAACACGCCGACGACTACGCGTTCGCCGAAATCGAGTTGGCGCTTGCGCTCGGGCTCAACGATTATATGAAGCGAGCCCATATCGAAAAGTTGTGTCTGGCGCTGTCGGGGGGACGCGATTCGGCGATGATTGCCGTGCTCATCGCCCGCATGGTCGCTCTCAAACACGCACAACTCGACGAGGTCGAACAAAAAGCCATCGTCGGGCAAACGCTCGTGACGGCCTATCTCCCGAGCCGACATTCTTCGTCTTCGGGCACGCAAAAAGCCGCGCTCGCCCTTGCACAAGAACTCGGCTTTTCGTGCCCCGTTATCGAGATTGCCGACATCGCCACTCACGCCGTCTCGACGATCGAATCGGTCGCCAATCGCCAACTCTCCTGGGAATCCGACGACCTCACTTTGCAAAACGTCCAAGCTCGCGCTCGCTCCCTCGTCATTTGGACACTCGCCAATGCCAACAATGCCATGCTCCTGACGACGGGAAACATGAGCGAGGCGGCTGTAGGCTACGCGACGATGGACGGCGACTCAAGCGGCTGCCTCGATCCCATCGGCAACATTCCCAAAACGCTCGTCAGTCGTTGGCTCGAATGGGCACGACAATTCCACAAAATCGACGCCCTCGACTTCGTCTTTGCCCAACCGCCCTCGGCCGAGCTACGCCCGGCACACCAAAACCAAGCCGACGAAACCGACCTCATGCCCTACCCCGTTCTCGATGCCCTCATCGAGTGGTTTCTCGTGCGACGCATGACGCCCAAAGAAATTCTACAATGCGCCAAAAACCAACTCGCCAACTACTATACAAACGCCGACGACATCGAAAGAGACGTCAAACGATTCATACAACTCACCGTGCGATCGCAATGGAAGCGCACGCGTTTTGCCAATGAATTCATCATTTTGCCCTTCAATATCGCCCCCGACGACGGCTTGAGATGGCCTTGTTTACAAGCGCCGTTCAGGCGCGCCGTCGACGAGATGGCGTGATTTCGCGTGGTGCACGCTACGAATTCTTGACTTCGACCATCGTGCACCACTTTTTGCAGAAGCAAATGGCATAAGCTGTGGCATCGCTAGCCAGCGGTTCGTGAAATAACACCGACCGCTGGTATTTGCGCGATTGGATTTGTCGCGTAGCCTCTTCGATCTTCGATTGGCAAAGCATGTCGACCAAATCGACTTCGTCGACATCGCGATGGCTCTTTTTGGCTTGTTCGAGAGCCTTAGGCGTGACGCATTTGACTTCGATGATAATCGCCGCATCGCCGACGATGGCGACGATATCGGGTCGGCCTTCGCCGTATTCGTCGTTCGATCGAACGATGGCGCCTGTTTTCAATAATCCGACGAGCATGCCATGATAAAACGCTTCGTTATAATCGAAAACACTCGTGCTTTCGTTCAATAATACGCGCAACTCGCGTTCGGCGACTTTAATATTCTGCGTAAGTAATGAATTGATAAATCTATGCGCATCAAAACTCGGTATTTTGATATCTTTCCACCAATGTTGCATCGCCTGATTCATCACCGATCGAATTTCAATATTGGGAATCGTCATCAATGCTTCTAAATTATATAAATTCGTTTGGCGGATTTCTATCGATTTCAAATACCCCGTGTATAATAAAAAACTCCATATTGCATCGGATTTCACGTTCAAATCGCGATACGATAAATCGCGATAGAGCGGAGCCCATATCGGATCGCCATCCATGATTCGAGCCAACGTATTTCTTTGGTCGGGATCGTTTGTAATGACATTGTCGATGATATCATTGCTGCTCGTGCGAGCCCAATACGATTGAATCGCACTCTGCCCTTCGCCGTTGACAAGACCTCGAATGGCATTCAATAAACTCCACGGATTATAGACTTCTCGATTGCTATAATAATACCCATCGTACCAATGTTTGAGCCCTTCCATTTCGCTCGACAAGTTGTAATAATCGAGCATCTTTTCGACTTCTTTTTGTGTAAATCCCCAGTATTCATCGGGGATAATACTCGTGACGGTAATCACCCCAGGGTTATTCATACCCGTAAAAACCGATTCCTTTGCCACGCGCATGCAACCCGAAATAATACCAAATGCCAAATTGTCATTCGACTTAAATCCGGCAGAAATAAAACAACCGACGAGGGTGACGACGTCGTCGAAAATCGGACTGTCGGGATTCTTCATATCGTGAATGACCGCTTTCTGCAGTGGCACGTCGTATTCATCGAGGAGAACGACGGTCTGTCGCTTCGTCACCTTATTTAACCATTCCATCATAACGCTGAGGAATTGACGCAACTCGGCTTCTGTCGCCGTTCTATCGAGATAACGCTGAAATATGCCGAGTTGATTGGGGCACAGAGCACCACTCTTCTTGATCATGGCTTCGAGTGGAATACATGCATCGCACACGGCTCCACGCATTTGCTCAACGACCTTCTCATACGTGCCCCCCCACACGTCTTTGAACGACAGCGATATGACGGGGTATTGCCCCATGTGCTTGAGCACATCGTCGCCCGCCGACATGACCTCGAGACCTTCGAAATAATGTCGATTATCGATGGGATTCCCTTCGTCGTCGAGGGCATATTCGAAAAACGTCTGTAGCGTGCGCAACATGAGCGTCTTGCCAAACCGACGTGGACGCGTAAAGACGCAGATTCGCCGACGCTGTGAAATCAGATACGGGATAAAGCCAGTTTTATCGACGTAATAGACGCCGTCGTCTTTTAACCCCTTAAAACTCTCGGGGATCTCTGCAAAAGGCAATAATCGTTGATGAGTCGTCATGTCCATTCTCCTATCATTCTTTGGGGCTCAATCGGGCATTGGGCTTGTGCCGATCCACGTAAAGACATTTTTTTCGCATCGCAAGATTCCCTCTTTTTGCATCTTCGACAACTCGTTCGAGAGCGCACTCCGTTCGACGCCCAAATATTGAGCGAGTTGCTGGCGATTATAGGGAATTTCGAGGGTATGCGATTTTTGGGCACTCATGGCATCCGACAAATACGCCACGATTCTCCCTCGAATCGTCTTGGGCGCCGTATGCATCGTGCGTTGTACGAGGTGGAGGTTACGACGCGCACATATTTCTAGCAAATTGCGCATCAATACGGAATGCAAATGACAAGGCAACTGGCGCGTCGTCATCAGTGCCGAGACGTCGATAAAAACGACCGACGTCGCTTCGCGAGCCACGACGGTAAACGGCAATGGCTCGCTTCCTAGGCATGCATAGGGCAACGCGAAATTGACGCCGACTTCGATCACCCCCATAATCGACACGTTACCCCAAATATCGCCGTGTTCAATGACCGCCGCTCCGCGCACGACGACACCGCACTCCCGTGTCGTCGCCCCTGCTTGCACGATGATTTCGCCCTTGCGATACGATTTTTCATGCGCACAAAGCGACTTGAGAACGACGCGAATGTCGTCGCGTGCGATACCTCGGAATAATGGCGTCTTGGCGAGTATATCGAGCATTTTCTCTCCAAAATGTTGTTAGAACAACAGATCGCAAATCGATGAACGCATAAGATTGCGCGACACGGCGCCCAATCGCCACGCTCTCGTCGGTGTGGGTGCATTCGACATCTGTCGCATGGGTGCCAATTCGATAGCAACACATCTATAATAGGAGAAGAAGATGGATAATAAAATGTTTTGTTTTCAATGCGAGCAAACGGCGGGTTGCACCGGATGCAAAGGCAGAGCGGGGGTTTGCGGAAAAACTGCCGTCGTCGCACGGCTGCAAGACGAATTGACTGGGGCACTCATCGGGCTCGCGCAAGCGCTCGAATCTTGCCCCGAAGCCGTCGCCGAAGTCGCTCGACTCGTGCTCGAAGCCCTATTTACGACCGTCACCAATGTCAATTTCGACGAGTCGACGATGCATGCTATCATCGTTCGCGTCAAGGCCGAAACGGCGCGTTTGGGCGGCGAAGCCGCAGATTTCGACGTCGAAACGATTTGGCAAACCGATGAAGATACGCGCAGTCTCAAATCGCTCGTATTGTTCGGATTGCGCGGAATGGCAGCCTATGCCTATCACGCCATGGTCTTGGGCTTTACCGACCCGAATCTCGACGCCTTTATCGCCAAATCACTCGCCTGCCTCGGGCGCGAATCGTCGCACGACGTCCTCATCCCGCTCGTGCTCGACGTCGGCAAATACAACCTCATTTGCATGGAATTGCTCGATCGCGCCAATACGACGACTTATGGCAATCCGAGCCCGCAAACCGTATCATTTACCATCGAAAAAGGGCCTTTTATCGTTATCACAGGACACGACCTCTACGATCTCAAATGCCTCCTCGAACAAACCGAAGGCACCGGCGTCAACGTCTATACGCACGGCGAAATGCTCCCGGCTCACGGATACCCCGAATTGCGCAAATATGCGCATTTGAAAGGCAACTTCGGAACGGCGTGGCACAATCAACAACGCGAATTCGACGCCATCCCAGCCCCCATCTTATTCACGACGAATTGCCTCATGCCTCCCAAACCGAGCTATATCGATCGCGTATTTACGACCGAAGTCGTCTCTTATCCGGGGCTCACGCATATCGGAAACGACAAAGACTTCTCGCCCGTCATCCAAAAAGCCCTAGAACTCGGCGGATACGACGCCGAACACACGACGCCAGGGATCAATGGCGGCACGAAAACCGTCACGGGATCTGCACATCACGCCATTATCGGCGTCGCCGACAAAGTCGTCGAAGCCGTCAAATCGGGCGCTATTCGCCATTTCTTCGTCGTCGGCGGCTGCGACGGGCAACGCTCCGGGCGCAATTACTATACGGAATTTGCTCGCCAACTCCCCGCCGACACCGTCATCCTCACTCTGGGATGTGGCAAATACCGCTTCAACGACATCGCTTTCGACTCGATCGGAGGCATTCCGCGCCTCCTCGATCTCGGGCAATGCAACGATGCCTTCGGCGCCATCAAAGTCGCGCTCGCGCTTGCCGAGGCTTTCCAATGCACCGTCAACGAGCTTCCGCTCTCGCTCGTGCTCTCGTGGTACGAACAAAAAGCCGTCTGCGTCTTGCTCACACTACTCTACCTCGGCATCGAAAACATCCGCATCGGGCCTTCGCTTCCGGCGTTCATTTCGCCCAATATCCTCAATTTCCTCGTCGAGAAGTTCAAAATTGCCCCCATCTCGACGCCCGAAGCCGATATCAAAACGCTCATGCGCACGGCATGAAGAACGGCCCGCCCTAGGGCGGGCTTGAGCGCGGCGTATGCGCGCAAGGGCCAACGGCCCGAGCACATAGCCGCGCCAGTGGCGCGTATTGGCCACGCCAATAGCGCCACCACTGCCGGCGTATTGCCCACAGGGCAATAGCCGGCAACGGCGCCCGTATCGCCAACGGCGATAGGGCGACCCCAAACCACATATACCACAAGATCTTTGAACCAACCGCAATGCTATGCCAAGCATTTGCAAGGAGGCGCGGCTTCGGCGGGGGCGGGCAACATGCGGTAGGCTTTTTTGCTCACAATGCGATAGGCGATAATCGTGGCAACGCCGGTGATAACCCACGATATTGGGTAGACGACCATGAGCGCTTCGAACGATGGATAGATGGAGCAAACCGTGTAGATCCAGAGCAAGCGGAAAGCGCACGTCCCGAGTACGGTGATAATCGTCGGCGTCATCGAATAGCCTAACCCGCGCATCGAGGCGCCGGGCAGCTCGTATGAAACGGCAATCGGTTCGAGCAAGAGAACCCAAATGAGTCGCGTCGAGGCGTAGTGTGCGACGCTCGGATCGTCGGTAAACAATTCGATAAAGAAGCCTTGTGCTCCGACGAAAACGCCCGCAAATACTGCGCATAGCGCGAAACTGCTCGCCGAACAAAGGACGAGTATTTTTTTGCAACGATCGTAGTGATGAGCGCCGTAGTTTTGGCTTGTAAACGTGACGGCAGCTTGTGTGAAGCCCGACACGGCGAGCCAGGCGAGGCATTCGTAGACGACGGCAGCCGCAGAACCGGCGACGGCGGCAGATCCGTGCGTATTGATGGCGGCTTGAATGAAAATATTAGAGAACGAAAAGACCATCCCCTGGAGGCCGGCGGGTATGCCGATTTGTAGCGTCTGAGTGAGCACGCCGCGTTCTATGCCGAGTTGCCCGAATGTCCATCGGATCGGTTCGTCTTCGGTGGCTAGCCAATAAGCGACCATCGCGGCACAGATATAATTCGAAATGACGGTTGCAATGGCAACGCCATAGACGCCCCAATCGAAGGCGACGACGAATATACAATTGAGAATGGCGTTGAGTATGCTACCGAACAAGAGGCTGATGAGCGGGCGTTTCGTATCGCCCACACTGCGCAAAATCGCTGCCCCAAAGTTGAAAAACATGAACGCCGGCATGCCGAGGAAATAGACGCGCAAGTATGACGTCGCCAAGGTGAGAATATCGCTAGGCGTTCCTATCGCTTCGAGCATCGGACGAGCCGCAAACATGCCGATAAACATGAGCAAAAAACCACTGATTATCGACAAAAACTGCGACGTCTTGACCGTTTCCTTCACTTTTTCGTCGGCTTTTTGACCGATATAACGCGCGATGACGACGTTTGCACCGACCGATATCCCGACGAAGAGGTTGATCAAGAGATTGATGATCGGACCGTTGCCGCCGACTGCTGCCATCGCCTGCGAACTGACGAATTTCCCCACGACCGCCACGTCGACCGAGTTAAACGCCTGCTGAAGCATACTGCTCAGCGATAGCGGCAATGCAAAAAGCAATATCTTTGGCAACAAACTACCGTGCAACATGTCGATGTGATTCGCGGCATGTTTTGCAACATGTTGATGATGTATGATATCGTGAAGATGAAACATCTCTTGACCTCTTCTAAGAGGTGCTACACGTAGAAATAGCCGCCCTGCTCACATTGCGGTATGCAGGGCGGCCATCGCGCACCAAGTACGACTATCTATGCGCTTATTCGCCAATTGTCAATCGATGATTAAATTTATTTAGATGATTTCGTGCGTTATTCGATTATTATTTATTATTTTTCAAATATATCGAATTATATTCGATAGCATTCCGACATAATGAGACGCATTCCAAGTGCGACGGGCGCATATACATGGGCATTTCGATAAAAGCTACAAAAATGCGCCTTGAATATTATTCAAATCCCGATTCGCTCTACCACATCGCTGATTCGACACACCACAGCGCCGGCTTCGATCCGCGTCGACGAAACTCGGCTATAGCCCCCCCACACACCACAGCGCCGGCTTCGATCCGCGTCGACGAAGCCTGGCTATAGCCCAATAGTCGCCACCAATCCGATTCAAATCCCGATTCGACACACCACAGCGCCGGCTTCGATCCGCGTCGACGAAGCTTGGCTATAGCCCAAGAACGTGCCCGCGTTCGCACCTTCGTAGGGAATTTCGACGCGCAATTTCATAAATTCGACGGCGGCAATACACATGCCCGGGGCGATGATATCGCCCTTTTTGCAATACGGTTCGCCGTTTGCCGTCGTATAGATGAGAAACCCCGAAACGGGAGCATCTATCGAAAATACATGCTCATCGCCGATTGCCGAATTATCTTCGCCCGATTCTGCATTTAATCGATCGATATTCGACATTTCGTCGCGCTCGATATGCCCGATTTGCACGCCAACGCCCAAATACGTGCCACTGGCGACGTCGGCAACATACCGCCCAAGCTCGCCTTCTATCGTTATGGAGAATATTTGCCCCAATCGACAAATCGTCGCAATTTCTTCGACGCCAGAATCGATCGTTCGGGTTTTATGCGATATATAGCCGACGATGGGCGACAAAATGCGATGATCGCTGCGAATGCAAGGGAGTTTCATCGCCCCGATCCCCCTTCGACGCTATAGCGTATCGTCGATCGATTCATCGTCGATGTCGTAGATGACGACCGTATCGGCACTCGCCTCGGAGATGAGCAAAAAGTTGACCCGACTCGTCTTGAAAAGAGCCAGAGCCGTCGGCGCCGCGCCGACGCCAACGCTCACGTTCGAAAGTCCCGATCGCGTCGTAAATTCAAACGCGTCGCCGCGCTTGAGATTGATGGCGTTCTCGGGCATGCGAATGCCAAATATCGCCGTCTGCGCATCGACCCTAGCCGGATCGGCAAGCGTCTGATTGTACTCAAACCGCGTTTTTCCATACATCTGGCGCGGATCGTCGACACACGTATTGCCGGCGACGAGACGACGATTGACATAAGTCGATTTGCTCGTCACGATCCACGCATGATTGGCGCGGATTTCGTAGTTCAACCCCGTCGAAAAACATTCTTCGGTCGGGATTTCTGTCGCATCGGCCGGGTTCCCCGTCGGCGCGAGCGATAAGACGTGCGGGCCCACCGAGACGACGCTCCATTCGAAGTTGGCGTTGCCAAATTTCGCCCTGCAAGCCTCGGTATTTTTGAGCCCCGATCGGCTATTCAAGACGAGCCGATCGCCTTTGCGAGCCCCGAGAAGGCAAAAATCCATCAAACTGTGGAAATTGCCATCGACGTCGAAATAGCCATCGGTGCGCTCGGTCTTCTCGAGCACGCCTTCGTATTCCAAGCGCCATGTCTCGGATTGGATAATCGGGTCGTAGACCGCCGTGCTCGGCAATCCCGTGCTCGGATCGGTATCGCTAAGCGCCTGAATCGACGTGTAGTACAAGATCGCCGGGCGCTGGCGCAACGTTATCGTCGGCAAATCGGTTTCGGTGCAAATGCGACCAACGCAACGCACCGTGCCCACATACGATTCCTTCGCATCGTCATCCGATGGGCGCATCGCCAACTCTTCAAACGACTCGCGCTCTGCCCCATCTTCGTAATGCGTGAGCTTCTGATGGATGAGATACTCGGTCACCGACCCATTCGTCGAAGAAACAAACGCAATGGCGCGTTCTGCGCTCACCGTATGCGAATTTTTCTTATAAACTTGTTGCGTCCGTATATCGCCGACGACGTCGAGCGCCAATCGACCAACTGGAATCCCGACGACGCGATGCCGCGGATACCAACCCGATCGATCGATCGTCTTCTCGGTCTCCAAATCGACGACGATCAATTGCGAATCGCCCGGATCGAGGACATAGAGCCAGCGCCCCTTCGGATCGATCGATATCGCACCTCGCCCCGTCGACGTCGTCTCGACTTCGCTCCACCAATTCTTGCCATAGCAAGCCAGCGATTTCGATTCGCGACATACCCCCGATGTTTCGACCACAACACCACTCTCGGCACTTTCGTCGTCGGTCGGCCAAAGGCATTTCGCATCGTCCCGATCGGCGTTGCCGTCGCCATCGTTATCGATTCCATCGGCACAAGTCCCCGCCGTCATTGGCTGGAATCCAGGCGCCTCCGATGCATCGTTCGACGATACACACCCCAGATCAAGCGCATCGATCAAACCATTGCCATTGTTATCGATCCCATCGTTGCACTCCCCAACGCCATACCAGCCAACTTGAATATCTTCGGGCGTACTCGCTCCTTCACTGCTCCACGGATACCAACACGACGGATCTTGCGCATCGATCAAGCCATCGCCATTGTTATCGATTCCATCGGAACACCCAAATCCAGCACCTATGCGGCGCAATTCACACGGATACGTCGTCGATCCATCGAGGCACGATCCCGCCTCTTCGTCAAATCCCAACACCGAAATATAACGGCGATCGGAATACGAAACGTAGCCGATGTTTTTCTGCGTCGGATGCTCGACGTATCCAGCCAATCGCCCATCGAGTTTCCCCGATTCGCGCCACGTAATGTCGAGATCGTCTTTTCGAAGCTTACACGATTCGGTCAAAACGCGCGATCCCTTCCCGCAATCGTAATCGATCGTGAGTTTGCGTATCGTTCCATCCGAGAAAAAGACGAAATATCCCCCCTCTTGCGCTCGATAAATTATCTTGCGCGGCGTTTTATCGGCTTTTTGCCACGCTATTTCTCGCGATTCTAGCTGCGAAACAATCGATATATCGTTGTGAATCGTGCTCACGAGAACGACAAACGCCCCCTTGTCGTCGCCGGCCAACGAATGCGGCCGCTCACCCGTCGAAATCGATGTCGCACCAGGAACCGATTGCGTCGTATCGATCACTTCAAACGTCGATTTTCTCGGATAAAACGGGATCAACGCCAACGATGCAGTCCGCATATTGGCGGCATAAACCGTTCGCGAATATGCCCCACCCGCCGTTTCGCAAGCCGCCTCATCGAGCGCCTCATATTGACCTCCGACGAGACAATGCGAACTGATGAACATTTCCCCCGGCATGCCCAACGCCGAAAGCGACGACGTATTGTCGTCTTCACACGCCGAAACGGCAGTCAAAAGGCTTATCAAGCATACCGCTATCTGATGTCGGCGCATTATTTCTCCTCCGCGCTATCGCTCGCCGTCTTGGCTTCAAAAAACTTCTCTTTCAAAACGGGCGCACTCGGATCCGAAACGTCATATATCTGATGTCGGCGCATTATTTCTCCTCCGCGCTATCACTCGCCGTCTTGGCTTCAAAAAACTTCTCTTTCAAAACGGGCGCACTCGGATCCGAAACGTCATACGTCCAAATATTGTCGTCTCGGAACATGACGACATAGAGCTTATCTCCGCTCAACGCCATATCATAAGGGCTCGCGCCGGTCTCGGCAACGAGCACGATCTCCATCGCACGTGGATCGATCACATACATGCTGCTATCGGTCGCCGATGTCGCATATATCATCCCCGTCGCGCCATCGCCCACCCAAACCATCCGAATAAAATCGCTCGGCAACATGAGTATATCGGTCAATGCCGCCCTATCCGACGTCGCCGACGTATAACTCAATCCCGTCACATCGAATTTCATCAGCGATTTCGGATACTGATTGAGCATGTACAAATTCTGTTTCGACGGATCGACGAGCAAATCGCGCCCCTGATACACGCCATACCCCGACGGAACGCTTATCGCCTGGCTCGCATAGAGCCCCAAAACGCGCCCTCTCTCGTTCAATGCCGGCGATACGACGACGAGATTCGACGCCGCTCTCCCCGCAAAAATAAACTGCTCTCCCTCGTAAAGCGTCGACACCGTCCCACTATACAATAGCGCCGCCGACTCCCGACTAAACGAAACAGCCCCCTTCTCGTCCTCGTGCACCGTCAACATCGTCGTCCGCGCATTGCGCAATTGCGCCACCGCCAACAAATCGAAATCGACGCGCTTCTTCTGCGTCGTCCCATCTGCATTCGTTTCGTCATATTCGCGATAACTCCGAGTAATCGACACATGCGTCGGGTTATCATCTAATATCTGACGACATTTCAGCAAACTATCGGAATTTTCTTTGGCAAGCGGGCAACTTATCGAGCTACCATCGGGCGAAATTTCAAACCATACGAGCGCATCATCGCCCCGCGTGACCGTATACCCACGCCGTGCATCGTGCGACAACACGATATTCGTCCCGAAACTCCCCATCCGCTTCGACCCCGGCAAAACCTTCTTCGTCTCCAAATCGACGACGTAAATCGCACCACCATCGTTCGCACGATAATCGAGGTCGAAATTCGAACCCACGACATAGGCATAGCGCCCACCAGGATGCACCGCTATCCCCGTCGGATACGCCACGACATCGAGGTCGCTCGGATCCCCAATGAGCTCCGTCGCACATCCCACCGGAATGACCATCGCCAACGCCAACAGTAATGGTCTCAATATTCGTTTCAACACACCCTCCACGACATGCCAATAGCAGCCTCACTACGCAGACCGCCCAAAAATCGCGCCAAACTACACATAATAAGCCCCAATCTCAAGCGATAAACGCCCAAAATCCGCGCACTCTCGCAAAAAACCGCCCCCCTCGGCTCTTTTCTTCACCACCCACGCCAATTCTCACTCCGCACAAACGCACAAACACACAAACGCACAAACCCACAAACAACCTACTCTTTTTCTCACAACCCGCGCCAATACTCGCTCTCCATTCGCCTCCCTCGCTCGCAAAAAACCAAAATATGTTGGCTTTTTCCGCATTTGCTGTTAAACGCCCGCCGTCTGAAGTCGGGCATATCGTCGCTGCATGGCTGGAATCGGCCATGGAGAGGAAAGTCCGGGCTCCTTGAGGAAGGATGATCGCTAACGGCGACCGAAGGTGACTTCCGGGAAAGTGCCACAGAAAACAAACCACCGTGTTCGCACGGCAAGGGTGAAACGGCGGGGTAAGAGCCCACCGGTCGCGCGGTGACGCACGACGCATGGTAAACCCCATCCGGAGCAAGATCGAACAAAAGGCGCTACGCAAGTAGCCGGTACTCCTCAGCCGCGTCCTTTGGGTAATGATCGCTCGAGGTGCAGAGCAATTTGCATCCTAGATGAATGACGATACCGACGTGCCCCCACGCTCGTCGCGACAAAACCCGGCTTACCGCCCAACTTCAGACTCCCCCGCACATCACCGCCAACGCATCCAATCCGATGCTCGGCAAATTCATACGCGCTCTGTTGCGCCCTATCTCGCGCTTTGCGCTCAATACGGGCACTGGGGCGCCCTATTGCTGCGCAATACGGGACGCCGGCTCCGGCTATGTGCTCACTGCGTTGCGCGCATACGCCTACGCTATCGCCCTATCTCGCGCTTTGCGCTCAATACGGGCTCGGGGGCGCCCTATTGCTGCGCAATACGGGACGCCGGCTCCGGCTATGTGCTCACTGCGTTGCGCGCATACGCCTACGCTATCGCCCTATCTCGCGCTTTGCGCTCAATACGGGCTC
>SAMEA104315420__coassemble_295_pt1 | contig 38416 bp, 31 predicted proteins | sample SAMEA104315420__metabat2_high_PE_047 | metagenome-assembled genome bin SAMEA104315420 (sample SAMEA104315420) | gut metagenome | biome: Monkey gut; feature: monkey-associated habitat; material: faeces | place: China | collected 2013 | reverse complement strand
GTGGACGCATGAGCCATGTCATGCAGAAATACGCGCTTTCTAGAGAACTATTTTTTTATTTTTTATGAGATCTTTGATCGACGGCTGAATAGCCAACACAACTGTATTATTGTACCAATCATTTGCCATCTATGCGAGGAAATAATCGAGATGACTCAATCACCAATAGCCGGGCGTATGCGCGCAAGGGCCCCAGCCCGAGCACATAGCCGTAGCCAGAGCCCGTATTGAGCCCGCAGGGCGAGATAGGGCGACTCAAAGCCGATATTTATTTGCCACAATTGCGCGATATCGTATAGAACGACCAGTGCCCGATTGTTGGTGTTTGTGGGCGTTTGAGATAGCGATAAATGGCGAGCGATGGCGATTCGACGACAAAGAACGGCGGTTTTGAATGCAGTTTTGGGGGGCTTTTTTGGGGGCGTGTTTTTGACGTCGTGTGCGCAAGAAGCGACGCAAGCGGGCCCAGAGCTCCATGAGCAAGTTGCGCCTAAGGTTGCCATTGAATTGCCAGCGCCTCCCGATTTCGACGGTGCCATGGCGGCGGCAAAACCCGTCGACGGCATTTATTCGACGTGGGGACTGATCTACGACAAGCAGAAGTTGATCGACAAAGTCGTCAGAGTGCGCGGCAAAATCGTCGAAGTTTCAGACGACTGCCCAAACCTCACGAAACCGCGAAAACGCAAATCGCGCCAAGTCGTTTCGAAATGCCAGTCGCTTTCGGTCGTCATCGCGGGCGACGATGACTTGCACACCATCCGCGTTACGGGCTATCATCCCTATTACCATCCGCATTTTAAGGTCGGAATGGAACTCGATATTACGGGGCAGTATGTAGAACAGACGCGCTTTTTGGGCATGGTCTATGTCGAACCCGATAATGGGCTCATCGTCGCGCATCGCCTCCATGGCATGGGCGTCAATCGAGCTGGGAAATTTACGACGAATCGGAATGAGCTTTCGCAGATGATAGCGCGTGGCGAACTGCTCGAAATCAAGCATGCGATGAAGGAGACGGATTGATGGCTGGAAATTTGCTCGATGCCCTCAAACACGCAGGACTCGCCGATGCAAAAAAGGCGAAAAAAATCGAAAACGAAAAAAAACAGCAACAACACCGAGACCTCAAGCGCGATGCAGCGCATACACAGGCTAGCTCGGTTCCGCAGCCAAACACAGATCACGATTTCATCGCCATCGAGGGCAAGGCGCCCCAGGCCCAAGATCTACGCGATGCGGCGCGACACAATGCCGAGGCCCATGTCGCCGACCGACTCAAACAAATCTATGCGCAAGCGGCGTTGCGAAATGTCTTTGGGCGCAAAAAATTCTACTTCGAAACGAGCGACCACTTCATCGAATGCATTGGCCTGAGCGATGTCGCCTATGCCCTGATCGATCGCGGTAAATATGCCATCGTCGCAAACGATGCGATGGACGATTTCATCGTCGTCAATCGCGCGACGGCACTCAATCTCGAAGCCGTCGATAAACGGCGCGTCGCCGTCCTCAAACGCCAAGAATCCTAGCGCTTTTCGCCATCATATTACACTCACACTGAGAAGGAATCATCATGGATAGATTTGTCATCGAAGGATCGCATCGCCTCAGCGGAACGCTGATTCCGGGCGGTAACAAGAACGAAGTTTTGCCTGCGATTGCCGCCAGCCTCCTCACGCACGAAGAAGTCATCCTCCACAACGTGCCACGCATCAAAGACGTCGAAGTTATGTTGGAGATAATTCGGGATCTTGGCGGCGAAGCCGAATTTTATGATGATAACGACCTAAAGCTCTGCTGCGCTGGCGTCAATCGCACGTCGCTAAGCCCCGAATTGTGCCGCAAAGTTCGCGCCTCGATTTTGTTTGCCGGCCCCATGCTCGCGCGTCATCACGAAGTCCATTTGCCGCCTCCAGGCGGCGACGTCATCGGGCGTCGGCGACTCGATACGCACTTCTTGGCGTTCCAAGGCTTAGGCGCCGATATCGACATCGGCGATGCCTATCACGTCAAGGCAAAACACCTCATCGGTAGCGACGTCTTCTTCGACGAGCCATCGGTCACGGCGACCGAAAACGCCATCATGGCGGCGGTGCTCGGGCGCGGCGAAACGACTTTGCGCAACGTCGCCTGCGAGCCGCATGTCGAGGGGCTCTGTCGCATGCTCGCTTCGATGGGAGCCCATATCGTCGGCATCGGTTCGAATACGCTCACCGTCCACGGCACGGGCGGGCTTCACGGCACCGAACACACCATCGGTTCCGATTACCTCGAAATCGGCTCCTATATCGGGCTCGCAGCCACGACGGGTTCCGAAATCCGCATCGAAAACGTTCGGCTCACCGATATGCGCATGATCCGAATGATATTCGAAAAACTCGGCATCCGAATCATCCCCGATGGTTCGGCAATCATCGTCCCTGCCGACCAAGAAATGCGCATCCGTTCCGATTTACACAACGCCATTCCGCAAATCTACGACGCGCCGTGGCCTGCATACCCCACCGATCTCATGAGCATCGCCATCACGACGGCAACGCAATGCGAGGGCACCGTCATCTTCTTCGAAAAGATGTTCGAAGGCCGAATGTTCTTCGTCGATTCGCTCGTCGCCATGGGCGCTCAAATCATCCTCTGCGACCCGCATCGCGTCGTCGTCGTCGGCAAAAGCCAACTCTACGGCACTCGGCTCGAATCGCCCGACGTCCGCGCCGGTATGTCGTTGCTCATCGCTGCCCTCACCGCTCAAGGGCAATCGACGATATATAACGTTCGACAAATCGATCGCGGTTACGAACGCGTCGATGAGAAACTTCGCGCCCTAGGCGCAAAGATCGAGCGCGAGCACATCGATTGAGATTCCCCCCTCTTGGGGGGGAAGACGAAAGCACGCGCGGCTGAGGCGCAAAGATCGAGCGCGAGCACATCGGACAAAAGCACGCGCGGCTGAGGCGCAAAGAACGAGCGCGAGCACATCAGACGAAAGCACGCGCTCCAGACGCAAAGATCGAGCGCGAGCACATCGGACAAAAGCACGCGCGGCTGAGGCGCAAAGATCGAGCGCGAGCAGATCAGACGAAATCGAGCGCCCACAGCGCCGTGTGGCGAACCCAATCGGTTGCGTGATCGTGTGCCAAGCGCTCCAATTCGCCGCGATAGGCATCGTTGCCCGTATTGGCTACGACGATGCAAGCATTGCGCACGATCATGCTCGGGTGAGCATCGCCGAGCGGCGATTGCGCCAAGCGCTTCTGGATCTGTTTGCCGCTCGACGTCAATATATCGCCCAAAGTCAATTCAGAAAGCGGTGTCGTACCCACGGGGCGCGGCGCCGCTCGACGTACCCAAGGGCAATTGGTCTGGCAACTGTCGCATCCCCACAATCTAGCGCCCATCGCTCGAGCCATTTCTTCGGGCACCAACCCCCGATGCTGCGTCGACCAATACGATAAACAACGCGATACATCATAACCCGACTCGCTCAATGCCCCCGTCGGACACGATGCCACACACCGACGGCTCCCCCGTTTGCAACATCTCATGCAACCCGGTGTGCAATATCGCAAATATTCTTCTATATTATCTTCAAATTCCGAATTTTGTTCACCACCGATTCGAACAATCGATTCTCTTTCTTCAATCAATTCTCTTTTTTCAATCGATTCATTTTTTACAATCAATTCACTCGACGCAATCGATTCACTCTGCGCTATCAATTTTCTTTCTTCATTCGATTCTATTTCTTCATTCGATTCATTTTTTACAATCAATTCACTCGACGCAATCGATTCTACATTTTCAATCGACTCTACTTTTTCAATCGATTCACTCTGCGCTATTGATTCTATTTCTTCGTTCGATTCATTTTTTACAACCAATTCACTCGGCGCTATCGATTCTACTTTTTCAATCAATTCAATATTTTCGTTCGATTCTACTTTTTCATTCAGTTCTACTTTCTCAATCAATTCATTCGACGCATTCAATTCTACTTTTTCAATCAATTCACTCGGCGCTATCGATTCTACTTTTTCAATCAATTCACTCGACGCATTCGATTCTACTTTTTCAATTAAGTTTCTTTCTTCAATCGATTCATTTTTTACAACCAATTCACTCGACGCATTCAATTCATTTTTTACAATCAATTCACTCGACGCATTCGATTCTACTTTTTCATTCAGTTCTACTTTTTCATTCGATTCATTTTTTACAATCAATTCACTCGGCGCTATCGATTCTACTTTTTCAATCAATTCAATCTTTTCATTCGATTCCGTTCTGTCGTTCATTTGCGTTCGAACGATCGGTTTCGTTTCGCACGCCAATATATCGCGATATGGCATTAAATCGGCTTCGACGAGCACTTCGCCCAACATGATATGCGACCCCAATGTCGGGTGTATGACCATGCGATTGAACCCAATGTGGCCCATTCCAGCCCTCACCGCCCACTCGCGTTCCAATATCGGCGCCGTATCGATACATATACGCCACGCCCCTAGCTGTATCGAATCCGATAAAAAGTCGCAGAGTCGCGTCAAGCGTTCTCGGAGCACTTTGTGATAATCGCCACATACGCAATAACGCGCAAAACCGCCTGCAATGGCACAATCGGGCATTTCGTCGAGCGCCACAGCGCACGAAACGATCGTCTTTGGCCGATCGCCGACGCCAAGCCCATCGAAATGCGAACGGCAAGAGGCGTTCCGAGCGAGGTAGGCTAGATTTGGGACAGATTGGAGTGCGATGCCGTCGAGGGAGCGGTAGGTGAGCGATTCGCCCACGCGTGCCAAACCAACGGCATCGATACCGACCGATGCGAGGAACGCGCGATACGAAGTGGCAAAACCGCTTGGCAATGCGCTCAATAACGCAATCGACATCTAATGTCCGCCACCGCCAGCGGCAGCGGCACCGCCGGCCTCTGGAGTCGCCGCGTCATTGCAGACCGTCAAACGACTCTCGGCGTGCTTCACAATGGCATCGGGCGCGAGTTCCACCATTGCCGCCGAAACGACCGAACCATTGGGGCAACCGACGACGCTCCAAGTACGCGAATTCGTCGGCGATAACGGCATGGCAGCCGTCGCCATAAACCTCCGCGATCCGATATCTCCTGGAACTCCATCCAACGAAACGGGATCGGATGACGAATAGCCATATTGGTAGACGTGCGACCCTGAACTATCGAATCTGAGATCTTTCCACCCATCTTGCTTGAGGTCGTCGGCCGTTATCGACTTTCGCTCGCCAATCGTCATCTTCCCTTGCGGAACGTATTTCCAACCACTCGTCGGGTACACGTATTGCGCCTTCCTAAATGGGTCATTGGCGAGCAAATGCGGCGTGTGGTAATACAAAACGGCGCTATCCGAAATGGCCTTGAGCTTCTCGACCGCCTCGGCATCTTTGCTCTCGTCGATGTAGTGCGTAAACGCCGGAATCGCAATCGCCGCCAATATCCCAATAATCGCCACGACGATCATCAATTCGACGAGCGTAAACCCCGCTCGCATGTTCTGCTTCTCTATCTTGCGCATATCTACCTCCGAAGAAGCCCCCAAAACTCCGCCATTTTAACGCATTCTACGCCAAACGCAAAATGCGAATCGCCCCCGTCGCCCCAGCCAACTAAAAAACGCCAGGTCGCGACGAAGGTCTATGCCACTAATCGAGGTCCATATCGCGGTCGCCCGTGTTAATCGTACGGAACGAACGCACCGACTGATTATACGCCTTCACGAAATCGGGGTCTGCCGTCAAATCGATGCGCCACACGCCACCATTGCGATACAGCGTGTAATTCTTCTGCCGCTCTTTATTTCGCTCTTTGTCGAAATACACGATTTCGACCTTCGCCTTGCCATCGATCATATAATCCAAAAACTTCGTCGAAGTCTTGCGCACCTCGAACCCGCCCTGCTTCGCCATGCGCCCCATCAACGTCTCCCACGTCCAAAACAGCTCCGACTTTTCATTCGCCGACGTCGACCCCAAATCGCGATTCAAGTTGCTGTCGTGCATCGCCTGCATCTTCTCTTGGATGTCTTTCGTAAACGTGCGCTTAAACCCCTTCAAATCGTGCTGTTGCGCCGCATAAATCGCATCGTCGAGCACGCCATCGGGCAGCCGCACAAAATCGCGCGGCGTCAGTCGCATAAAAAACAAGTACAGCGCAATGAGCCCAACGAGCAAAATGACGCCACCCACGGCCTTGAGCCACTTTGGAATAAACTGCATCGAAATCTCCTTTCGCTTTAACATTCGTGTTTGGACGCGCCCTATTGCCTACGGCAATACGGGCTTTTGTCGCCCTATTTCGCTATCGCTCAATACGGGCTTTTGTCGCCCTATTTCGCTATCGCTCAATACGGGCTCTGGCTACGCCTATGTGCTCGTGCCCTGCTAGGGCACTTGCGCGCATACGGCTACGCGTGTCGCCCTATTTCGCTATCGCTCAATACGGGCTCTGGCTACGCCTATGTGCTCGTGCCCTGCTAGGGCACTTGCGCGCATACGGCTACGCATGCGCCGCATTGCCATGGCTGGCAATACGGCAAAGGGCGTATGCTACGCATACGCCCCCCGATATACCCACCAAGAGGCGTATGCGCAGCACACGCCCTCGTTATACCATATTTCCTAGCGATAAAAAACTTAGTTCACCTTACCGCTACCACTACTGCTACCACCCGTTGCAAAATCCGTCGATACTTGTGTTTCGGTACATTTCCATTGGAAGTTGTCGATAATAACTGATGAATCAAGTACCTGATCGCCCGTATCCCAGATGTAGAAGTCGAGATTAAAGATTTCGCCAGGTACGACAGGCGCTTGCGTCGTCAACCAAGCCGTGCCACCTCCGCGTTTTCTCGAAGTATAATCATTCGAAGAAGCATAGTAATTCTCATAATACGCCGCCAAATCGTCCGATCCATCGACACATCCCGTGCCACACGTGTTCGCATTCGGATCGCATGCCATCACAGCAGGACATCCATTTTGTGAACTAGCAAACGGTAACCTACATTTGGGATTTGCACACGTCGTAAAGAAGGCGTTATTGACCGAAACGGGATTGCCCGCTTTGTCGAACGATATATTGCCATCGGGATTGACGCCTGCGATCGGTTTGCCCGATTCGTCGGTCAGGAGCGTCAAGAAGAAATCATTGAAGTGCGAACAAACATAATACGGATATTCGCGCGAGAAAAAGCGGAAGTCGAAGCTAAAGCCTTGGGCATTCTTTGGCGCACGCATTTTGACAGTCGCTAATGAGGCTAACGAGAATAGGCTTTCGATACTTTGTAACCAGAACTATATGGACTATTAGAGAGTACTTTCGGCGATTCTTTCTATTGTATTCTGTCACGTGAAATTTCTCCTCTGCTCTTGAATCTCACGAATGTACCGTGTATCATATCTTAATGATGAGTGGCAAGCACTTAGTTTGCAACTTTTGTTAAGGAGCATTGATGATGATCTTGTATAACAGTCGAGAGTGGGTTACAGAAAAGAGGCACATGTGCTATGAGATGGCAAATTTGCCGAAGAAGGAGTCTGGACTTCCATATGATATTTGGTTGGACTCTGCGGGATGCGATAGGAACGTGCAGCACAATTACCCTCGAATCAAGGTATCTGTGAATGGAGAACTTATACCTGTGATTTTGTATTCAAAAACTAAGATCGAAGCACAGAAGGAGTTCCTGAAGTCGGGCACAATTATTAATTGGATTACAGAACACTTTGAAACACTCCAAAATCATTGGAGACGAAAGCTCACGGATAGAGAAGCTTTGAATCTTCTAGCGAAATATTAGTGAATAATATGCAAGAATTAACAGTGACAGCAAAAATCCAAGTTATAGTAAATGATAATGAAGCATCGTTGCTATCTGCTACGACTAGTGCTTACAGAGATGCCTGTAACTACGTCTCAAATTATGTGTATCAAACGCGTATTCTTCAGCAATTTGCGCTCAATCAACTACTATATAACACGCTAAGAAAGAAGTATGGTCTAAAATCTCAGATGGCGCAGTCTGTTCTAAAAACTGTCATAGCCAAGTACAAAACGATTATTAAAAATCAAAACAGATGGATCAATGCTGTATTTAAACGACCGCAATATGATTTGGTATGGAACCGAGACTATTCTCTAACCCAAGAACGTTTTAGTGTGAATACGCTTGATGGTCGTTTAAAGCTCAATTATCATGCAAACGCAATGGAGGATTATTTCGATTCTAAGAAGTATCGGTTTGGAACTGCAAAACTTGTTCAAGTAAAGAAAAAGTTTTATTTACATATCCCAGTAACATCTACAGTCGAAGATACTCAAGTGTCTGATATTTGTCATGTGGTAGGTATTGATAGAGGGCTAAATTTTATCGCCGTATCATATGACTCAAAAGGCAATACCACGTTTTTTAATGGACGACAGATTAAGCAGAAACGAGCAAAATTTAAGGAATTGAGAAGGAGTTTGCAGAAACGCGGAACGGCGTCTGCACGCCGGCGTATTAGACATATAGGTCAACGAGAAAACCGTTGGATGCAAGATGTAAATCATTGCGTATCGAAGGCACTCGTTGACACAACTCCGTCTAAAACGCTATTTGTGTTAGAAGATTTGACAGGTATTCGCTGTGCAACCGAAAAAGTGCGTAGAAAGAAACGATATGAAACGGTATCATGGTCTTTTTACGATCTGGAGCAAAAGCTCAAGTATAAGGCTATGCGCAATCAGTCCATCACAATTAAAGTCGATCCTCGTTATACATCTCAGTGTTGTCCCAAATGTGGGCATATTGAGAGCGGTAATAGAGATAAAAAGCGGCATTTCTTTTGTTGCCGTAATTGCGGTTATTGTTCTAATGACGACCGTATCGGCGCAATGAATCTGTATGGTCTCGGATTAAGTTTTATTCACGACCAAACAGTAAATTCTGAACATGTTCAGAATTTAGGGGTTCAGTCAATAACCCCACGATGCAACGTCACTCTTTCTGGAAAGAAGGAAGCTAAAGGTAGAAGACGTAATAGTCGCATGACTACTGGACAGTTGCAAGCCAACCGCCTTTAGGCGGTTGGCAGTTGACTGCAAGCATGGTTACAAGCGCCGCAATGCGCGTTCGACGTCTTCAAATCGACGCCTTCACACGAGTCACTCCCCGTCTGCGTTCCGCCGCCCGTATTCCCAGTGTTTCCAGAGTTTCCAGAGTTCCCAGAGTTCCCTGAGTTTCCCGAGTTTCCTGTGTTATCCGAGTTCTCTGTGTTATCCGAATTTCCCGTATTGCTCGAGTTCCCAGAGTTTCCTTTATCGCCGCCATTATTCTCGAAGCCATCATCTTCCGAAATGGTCTTGTCGCCATCGTTACATGCACAAATCGCCATTGTGCCTGCAAATAAAGCCGCCCATAAGGCAATGCGTCTCGTAGCAAACATGATATCCTCCTATCTGTTCAATGAAATCGACGTGTTTGACGTTTAACGATACAACAGCATCATCAGTTCACCGTGCCACTGGCGTCGGCGAAGTCGGTTCCGACCGTCGTCTCAGTGCATTTCCATTGGAAGTTGTCGATAATGACCGACGAATCGTAGCGCAAATCGCCCGTATCCCAGATGTAGAAATCGAGGTTAAAGATTTGCCCAGGCTCGACGGGGGCTTGTGTCGTCAACCAAGCCGTCCCACCACCGACTTTCATTTCGGGGTCGTCGTCGCGGCTCGAATAAAAATTGGTATAGTAGGCGGCCAATTCTTCGTTGCCATCTTTGCACATATTGCCGCCGCACGACATGATCTGCTCATCTTGAGCCGCTTCGGGGTTTTCGGCATTGCACGTCAACATGGCAGGGCAACCGCTATTTTTGACGGGCATCTTGTAATTTCCACTACAGGGGGCATTCGTACACGTCGTAAAGAAGGCGTTATTGACCGAAACGGGATTGCCCACTTTGTCGAAAGATATATTGCCATCGGGATTGACGCCGGCAAGCGGTTTGCCCGATTCGTCGGTCAGTAACGACAAGAAGAAATCGTTATAGCTCGAACAAACATAATACGGGTATTCGCGCGAGAAGAAGCGGAAGTCGAAGCTAAAGCCCTTGGCCGTCTCGGGTGCTCGTATCTTGAGATGCAAACGCACCGAGTCGTAGATATCGGCTCCGCCCGATGGGCAATTCGGATGCGTTTGCAGGCGGTTTTCATGCGCCGTGCGATAAGGCTCTGGTATCGTTCCACCTAGGCTGAGTCGTTTATCGTCGGTGCCATGCGCTGCGAGCTCGGTCTTTACATCGCCCGCAATCCCCGACGACAATATGACAAACGTATTGCCTGATCGCGGTGCAATTCGCTTTGTCCCCTCGACATCGTACATGCCATCTTTGATATTGATCTGGCGAGCATCGAGCCCAATATTATAGACACTCGCCGGCGACACGCTATATTCGATGAGCCCTGGCAATCCCGATTCGGCAGTCACGACGTCGAGGCAAGCGTCGAGCGCTTTGGCGAGCTCGAGGGCACCCGTGGCCGAGACGTTGTCTTGGTTTCCGTATGTCCACGACGACAAATCGCTACAACTTCGATCTTTGATCTTGCAATCGGCTTCGACGACAGTCGTTTCGGTTCCGCATTGCGGTGCATCGTCGGGATCGACCGCGCCGTCGCAGTTATCGTCGAGCCCGTTGCCTTTGCATTCGGTTTGCCCAGGATGGACGAATTCTGGACGATTCGTATTGCACATGTGTTTATTGTCGCAACAATCATCGGCGACGAGTTGTTCTTCGCCAATTTCATCGACGATTTTTTTACAAATTGCATACCCATCGCCATCTTCGTCTTGTTCGGCATCGGGTATGCCATTGCAATCGAGGTCGAGATCGGGGCGGTCGATGTCGCAAATGTAGTCGTAGCTCGGCATCACCATGCCTACGCACTCGCTTCCCCATCGATAATAGCCATCAATCCCCTTTTTGCATTCGAATACACCCGCTCTACATTCGCCCCGATCGATTTCCTCGGGAGCACCAAAATAACACTGCATCGTGTCGCCTGGGGTGCATATACATTCGCCATACGTGTCGCAAATGCCATCGCCATCGCAGTCGTTATTGCCCTCGGCGCATGTGCATTCGCCATCGACGCATTGCGAGTATTCATTGCAGGCATTGTTGCAAGCGCCGCAATGCGCGTTCGACGTCTTCAAATCGACGCCTTCGCAAGAGTCGGGTTTGGTCGTCGGATCCCCCGTATTTCCCGTATTGCCCGTATTGCCCGTGTTCCCTGTATTGCCCGAGTCCCCCGTGCTATCGTTTGGATTATCGGGTTTTGTCGGGTCGTTTGCATCTTGAGACGGCGATTTTTGCCCAGAATCGTCACTGCATCCCCAAACACCCACGCCCAATCCCATCAGGCATATCGAACTCAAAATTGCGGCAAATCGTCGAGAATGACGCATCAGAACCTCCACATCCGAATCGCTAAAGCTCAAGAAAGAGCACCGACGCCAAAACCGCTCCGCCTACGCATCTGCGCGGCTTCGCCGTCGACAACTCCCCGACACTATAATGACTTATGCCACAACTTTCACCACGATAGCGAAATAATCGACACAATATGCCATTGCGTCTAATATGTATCTGCACCTAGCAATTCGGCATTTATTCCATCAAAATGAATCGATGCGTTTTTTTCCACTCAACCGCGTTTTTTCATATTCAAGACGGTGTCATGATGTACGTGCGGCGGGCAAAGACAAAAAAGCCCGCCCAGATGGGCAAAGACAAAAAAAACCGCCCAGCCGGGCGGGATTAAAGACAAAAAAGCCTGCCCAGGTGGGCAGGCCAATTGTGTTTTATTGTTGGATCATCTTTTTGATCAAGGCTTCGACACGTGTATCGACCCAAGTTTGTAGCTGAGGTTTGACTTCGGCTTGGATCAATTTCTTGAGGTAGCTACTGACGATTGCCGGCAACATTTGCTTCACGGCGGCGATGACTTCGGTGCGCAAAACGACGGGATCGATGGCGATTTGCTGACCTGCGGTAATGGCGGGTGAAATCGATGGAACGGGCGTTTTGGGCGTTGCGCTATCGCCTTGTTTGGCCACGGGAATCGAGGGCGACGAAGAACCGGGGAAGTTGAAACGACGCGAGTGTAGTCCGCTCGTCGTCGTGACGCCGCTGATGCTCGAATTTGGCACGGCTTGCGAGATAGCCGAAATGCTCTGCGACGACGAGACTTTGGCAAATTGCGACGAACTCATCTTGTTGATCGACGAGATCGGTGGAACGATGGGAGCGACTTGTTCGTGCGAAATGACGGGTTCGTGTGGCACGACCGATTCGGGCGTCGACTCGACGGCCTGGGCTGCAACGATATCTTGCGCCATGACGGCTTCGATGGTGTCGAAAAAGTCGGCCGTTTTGAACGGTTTGATGAGCACGCCCATGGCGCCATGAGCCCGAGCTTTATCGGGATCGAATTCGGCATACGTACCGCCCAAGGCGATGACGCGCGTCGTCGAACGAAGCGATGCCATCAATTCGTAGCTATCGGTATCGGGCAAAGTATAGTCGACGATGACGACATCGGGCGATTCCGACGCGATGACAGCTCGCGCCGACGCAGCCGAATCGGCGGTTAGGACTTTGTCGTCGAGACCTTGAAATATCCGTTCGCACAACGTGCGAATCGTTCTGCTGTCGTCAATGACGAGGACTTTTTTCATGCTCAAAACCTTAATACCGTAATATAGCGCGTTATGTTCGCGGGTTTCTAAAAGACCGAAGTCTACACTACGCACCGATCACGACAAAACTGCCATAGATCGCGATCCCATATTGCTACCACAAGCGGGCCATTTGATCAACAACGCCGCGTTCTTTTATCCATCGTCGCCCGCGTTGCAAAGCCATCGATCGAGGAATGCTCGCGGCACGGTATCGCCTTCGAATGCCCCATCGGTCGATGTCGCAATCTGCGATCGCAGGTCGTCGGGCGATATGCCCAATAAATGCGCCATTTGCGACACGGGCATCGGATCGTCGGTTTCGAAAGCCATGCGAATCTCGGCGCGGCGCCAAGCATGCGCCCAAGGGCGATCGCCCATCTTCCTAAAACTAGGCAACGCCAAAGCACCGCTTGCAATTCCCGCAAAGAGAAGATCGAGGAGTTGCGACAAATAATCGCGAACGACGAACGGCGGAATCGATTCGCCGCGAGCGTAGCGAAAGAGCGACTTCATCCCGACGACAAAAGCGCTATCGTCGTCATAAACGATCGGCGATTCGTCGTAGTTAAACCAAGCATTATCGCGCTTTCGCCGCGCATTTACGACCATCAAAAGGCGACGGCATTCCGATTCCGCCGCGATATCGCTCAAATCCGTCAATTTCATCATCGGCATTCCACGAGCTTCTAGAGTTCAGATGATGGCGACCGACGACGCCAAAAAGCGAGCTTAGAGCTCGAAATTGGCGCGTGTCGGAGTCAAAAACTACTTTGCATGGCTTTGTTTTTCGATCGCTCGGACGGCTTCGTAATTTGCGCCATCGCCCGACGACAAAAACAAATCTGCCGCCAACTTGAGCAAATCGCTAGCCATCGCGCGATCGGCGCTTTGCGCACGTGCGATGAACATTTCGGCCAAAGGTTGTCGCATGTCGAGTGCACGCCAACCGGCGAGCGCTTGCGCGAAGATATCGCCCGAGAGCGATAGCGATTTTTGGCGCATCCATCGAGCGAGTTCCGCCATCATTTGGAGATATAATCGCTTTTGTTGGGCAGTTCGAGCGTATTGGGCGGCATTTTGCCACGACTTGATCACGGCTTCATCGGTCGATGCATGGAGTGCGATTTCGCGCCACAAAATCGACGCCAAATGCGGATATCCCAATTCGTCGATGCGAGCCGCCGAGGCGAGCATTTCGCTCATGTGCGAATCACCCGAGGCGTCGCTGCGATCTTGCATTATCTCTAGGGCTTCGTATGCAGCTGTCGTCAACGCCCATTGTGCATTTTGCGCCCGAGCCTCGCAGTATTCATCCCACGCTCCCGAATCGCCACCTGTTTCGGTTGCCGTGCGTTCAAAAGCCATGAGGCAGAGTTGCCAATCGTCGATTTCGTTCCAAGCCCCGAGCCCCGACTTCATTTTGCTGCTTCGAAGCAATTTGTGCAATAAGGCATCGTGAGCTTCGCTCCCCGATGCCATGAGCGCGTAGCGAAATGACCGTTGCCACGACATCGACAAATCGCCAATATGGCGATAGACTGCCTCGTATATCGAAGAAAATTCGTCGCTTCGGTGCGTCATCGACATAATCGTCGATTGTGCGGCTAATAATTTGTATTTTAGGCTACCCGACGATTGTTTGGCATAGCCGGCTAGCTCGAATCCGATTTCGAGGGCCCAATCGTCGCGAGCCATGGCGTGATAGGCCTCGGCGAGTGCTGGGGCTAGGGCAGATTTTTCGTCGGGCGTCGAGGCGTTCCAGATACGCTCGCCGATATATGCCGCCGAGGCATGGTAGCCCAATAATCCGAGGGCGTTCATGGCAATTGCCGTTGCCGCAGGTGTGCCAGCCGGATCGAAGTCGCGCAAAGCTGCGCGCCATGGCAATCGCCCGACGCGCAGCCCTTGGTCGTAGGCATCGATTTGGTTGCCATCTTCGAAGACGCGAATTTCGAGCATATCGGTTTCTTGTTGGCTCATATCGCTCAAAGCCGTCGGCGATATGGCCGATTTGTGCCAATCGATGCGGATGCGATCGCGCCCGGGCAATCCAGGTTCTAGTATCGATTCTATGCGCGTTTTGAGCCCGTTGCCATTCGCTCCGTAGATCGATATGCGCACGCCATAGAGGGGCAAATCGGGGGCATCGAGCAATACGAAGGCGCAGTTTTCGGCATTGTGGCGTTGCGCAGCTTGCGCGCCAGGCCATTGTCCGGCGACGCGCGCCAAGGCGATTTCGTCGCTTCGCAGCGTCGTTTCGACGATCGTCGCAAGCCCCGTGATTTGCGACGCGAGGCGCGTTTCGGCGCGATTTGTCAAATCGACAATGCCATAGATTTCGCTCCCTTCGACCCAATCGTTCGCGCCGAGCCCTGTGGCGACAGTCGTATCGGATGCCGAAGGCGTCGACAATGGATAGACGAGCCGTTTGGGCATGGCATGGAGCCTGGGCGTGGCCGATGGATTGGGCTTCGATGCATCTTTTTTCGCATCATTTTTAGAGCGATTGGGTGCATAGAACTCGACGGCAGGTGTGCTATCGCGCAAAGACGATTGCGCGGCTAGGATTTCAATACGAGCACCGAACGGTTCTTTCGAAGCGATGCGCCCGACGAGTATGGTGGGTTTTGCGATGCCCTCGGACCAAGATGCACTGGGCAAAGCTCGAATCCACGTGCCCACGGCGAGCGATTGTGCCGAGTTGCCGACGAGATAGGCACCGCGCGGCACGTAGACGATGCCATCGCGCGTGCGCCCAGCGTCGCTGCGATACCCTCGTGTGCGTTCTACGTTCTGTATGCCGCCGCTTGTGGCACAAGAAACGACGGTAGAAAGCGACAGTATCGCTAGAAATAAGCACAAGATCCGCCATGAGCGAAACTCATGCAATCCCAACTTGTTTTTGCCGAATATCATACGCGGCGACGGCGACCTTCGCACGTCGCAAAACCGCGCGGCACTTGCGTGCATCCCGACGACGTGCACGCCGTCAGCGTCATTTCGGATGTATCGAAATTGTCGACGTCGACGTTGCGCAAGACGACCGATTTGAGCTCGGCAATGCCATCGACGTTGCGGATCGTTCCCTCGGTTATCGTCAGCGATTCGAGCACGCCATCGACGAGGTTTAAATCTTCGAGATCGCACGCCTTAAACTGGCAGTTCGAAAACTCGACGGCTTCGAGGTCTTCGGCATCGCGAATGGCACTCTTTTGCCATACGCAACCATCGAACGAGGCCTCGGCCAAGATGGCGTTGCGAAATTCACATTCGTGGAACGTGCAACCATTGAAATAGGCGCCTTGCAAATCGACGCCATCGAATGTCGTGCCATCGAATAAGCACGCCTCCCATTCCGTGTTTTTGCAATCGACGGAATGAATCCGAAGGGCACCGACTTGGAGCGACTTCAACGACGCCGAATCGAGCGATGCAGATTTGTCTTTTTGAACGAGGGCGTCGAACGTTCCGTTATCGGATGATTCGATCGCTTTGATGATTTCTTTTGAACTCATACTTTCTGAATCCGTTTATTGTGCACGAAAAAAATGTGCTCGGTGTTCGTGGAGCGAAGACAAAGCCCGCCTGCGCGGCGCATCATAGCGCACTCTATTGAGAAACGCAAAATGCGACATACAAACTGCCAAAATCTCCATCTTCGTTGATGACGGGCGCATATTCGACGATGCGCGAATCGCGCTTGCATCGAGCGATGACGCCTTCTTTGATAACTGGGGCGCCATCGCTACCGATCCCTTTGCCACATATCACTAGAGCAAATGGCTTTTTGTCGGCAATACACGCATCGACGAATGAATCGAAGCGCGAAAGCGCTGCATTGAGTGCCAAACCGCGAAGGCGCAACGCGATGACCATGCCATAACGCGCTTCGTACCGTTTGACGTTGTGGATCAATTGTTTTTGGTTTTTCGTCATGCTTTCGACGACGTCGGGTTCTTCGACGACATCGGCGCCTTTTTCGATTTGCGTGACGGCTATCGTCGGTGCGACATACGCCGTGCGCATGCCGCTTTCTTGGACGGCGGGGCGCGCATCGACCGTGACGATTTCTTTTTCGACGAGGGCTTGGGCTTGCTGTTGATATTTGCCCTTATTGCGCACTTTGTGCGCGGGTTTCGTCGGCTTTGTCAATCGTTGGACATTCGAAATCGCCATTTCTTGCGTAAAAATCGCAAATTCTTTTTCTTCGTCGGTAAGCGTGAGATGGGGTTCATCGTCGGTTTTGACGACCTTTTTAGGCGCTTCTTTCGCATTAAACTTTTTGTCGTAGATTTCTGCGCCGTTCATCGATTCCATGCAAGCGGCGAAGATTTCTTCGTCCGAGAGCCCCGATTTGTCGCTCAAATCTTCGTCGGTGAAGCGCAGAGAACGCTTTGCCTCGGCCTCTTCGCGTTCTCGCGCGATACGCCGCGCTTGCGCCTCGGCCTCGGCGCGCGCGCGTGCCGCGCGGGCTTCTTCGTCTTCGGATTTGCGCATATCTTGGAGCGTTTTGAGCCCCGAAAAAGCATTCGTCGCAAATCCCTTGCCCATGTCTAACGTCGATTTCTCATTCGATGATTGTTTTTTCTTTGCCATCTTTTCGTTCACATTCGATATTTTGATCGTCTAAAACTCACTTCTCTTCGCAAAAAAGACTTGGTGATGCCGATGCTGAGCAGTTCACCGACGGGGGCGAGATTATGCACGAAGAACGCCGCATTGTGCATTAAAAAAGCGCGGCGTATGCGCACAGCGTAGCGAGCACATAGCCGCGCCAAGAGCCCGTATTGAGCCCAACGGGCGAAATAGGGCGACAAAAGCCCGTATTGCCAACGGCAATAGGGCGACAAAAGCCCGTATTGAGCCCCGCAGGGCGAAATAGGGCGACAAAAGCCCGTATTGAGCCCCGCAGGGCGAGATAGGGCGCCCCCCTACTCACACGTATGCGACGGCGAGCAAGTCTTTCCGGCAGGGCATCCTTCGGTCTGTCCGAGTTCGTTGATGATGCACTCGACGCACACGTTATAGCGGCAAATGCGCCCCGTGCCGCAATCGGCGTCGAATTCGCACTGATTCTTGCAACACATGACGCCGCCTTGCTCGTTCGATGTTTTGACGATGTTTTCCGCTTCGCGCACGGAGTCCGTACCGCAATCCCAGGCGGGCGTGTATACGCGATGATTGAGTGCTCCGAAGTAGTCGATCGGATGCCCGATGCCGTTGCCAATGCAGTGCCCTTCTGTGCTCTTACACGCGACAGTACCGTTGGCTTGCAGCGAACAACCACATTCGTTTCTGAGCGCTTGGCACAAGTTATGCCCCGACAATTTGAGCGGATCGCACTTGTTACCCGTGGCGTAACAGCCGAAATTGCCGCACCCAAAGATGTCGTTCATGTTGAGCGGCACGCCGACGGTGTCGGGGTCGCAGTTGAGATTGCCCACCGACGATGTTCGCGTGATGAAGAGATAGGGCTCGTTTTGTGGCATGCCGTCTAAGATGCCGTTGCATCCGTATTCGGAACGCGTGGCGACGTCGCCGCGCCCGAGGCAGACGTGCCAGCCTTTGGCGCACAAATCTTCGACGTTGCACCCCGTGCCAGCTTGGTTTTCGCCGGTGTTGCCCGATTTGCGGTTGCAGCTCGGCCCTTCGTTGTGGTGAATGCCTTTCACGTTCCAGGCGCCGCTACACGCGGCGAGGTTGTTGAATTTGAGCAAATCGAGAAAGCCTTCGCGCGTGCCGTCCGAGCAACCGACGATTTCGGGGACGGGTTTGCAAGCGCCATCGCGGCATTCTTCGCCCAAATTGCACGCCTTGCCCTTGTAATTGGCGCTTTCGGTGGCGTCGGTGCACGTTCCGCGCGCGCCACAACGATAGAAGTTGCTCGAACCGTTCATTTCGCAACCCGTTTTGGGGTTGCCGTCGCAATCGGCATAGCCTGGGGCGCAGGCATCTATTTGACACTTGCCCGCCACGCAACTCGCCGTGGCAACATGGGCGAGCGTTTCGCAGTCGGTCGCATCGACACAACGGCCATCGTGCAATTTGACGCGAGCTTCGCAACCGTTGGCGGCGTCGCCGTCGGCATCGGCATAGCCTAGGGCGCAAACGCCGCAATCGCTCCAGTGCAATGTGCCCAAATCGACGCATGCCCCCGAACAAGCCTTTTCGCCGGCTTCGTCGTTGCAAACGAGTGGTTCAGGCTGTTTTTCGCGTTCGCAACCATTCGTTGCGTCGCCGTCGGCATCTTCATAGCCCACGGCGCAAACGCCGCAATCGCGAAGATGCATGGCGCTCAAGTCGACACACGTTCCCGAGCACTCTTTTTTGCCCGTCCCCGTGCATTCCGGATTCTCACCCGAATTTCCGCCCGGATTCTCGCCGTCGACTTTTGCTTCGCAACCATTGGCAGCGTCGCCATCGGCATCGGCATACCCTTCGGCACAAACGCCGCAATCGCGAAGATGCATGGCGCCCAAATCGACGCATGCCCCCGAACACTTCTTTTCGCCATCGCCCGTGCATTCCGGATTCTCGCCCGAATCTCCGCCCGGATTCTCGCCATCGACTTTTGCTTCGCAACCATTGGCGGCGTCGCCATCGGCATCGGCATACCCTTCGGCACAAACGCTGCAATCGCTCCAATGCAATGTGCCCAAATCGACGCATGCCCCCGAACACTCTTTTTTGCCCTCGCCCGTGCATTCCGGATTCTCGCCCGAATTTCCGCCCGGATTCTCGCCGTCGACTTTTGCTTCGCAACCATTCGTTGCGTCGCCGTCGGCATCTTCGTAGCCTTCGGCACAAACGCCGCAATCGCGAAGATGCATTGCCGACAAATCGATGCACGTTCCCGAGCACTCGACCTTCGGCAATTCACACGAATTCCCCTTTATCGTCGTTCCATCGTCGCTACAAGCGGCAAAGGCAAAAGCAAGACTCATCGCTGTGATATATCGAACTCGGTTCATTGTGCATCTCCCATAAAACCCAAAAAACCACCATGACTTATACCGAAAATGAAACTCATTGTGTATAGCCTTGTTTACAGAACTTTTCATTTGTATCATTTATATGTTGTATCATAGACGATATAGATATTTGATCGTTTTTATTCGGTGCGATTCTGCGATAGAGTAAACACTTGGCAATATGCCATCGATTTGCCTTCGATATATCTCGGTCTAGGGCACGGCGCCCCTACGATTCCAAATGACCAACAAAAATCGATTCCAAATGACCAACAAAAATCGATTCCAAATGACCAACATCATACAATAATACAATAAGATACAAACGAGTCCGAATCATGTCAGAATCCCATATACGCGTATTGTCGAGAGCGCTAAGCGACCAGATATCGGCGGGCGAGGTGCTCGAAAGGGCGTCGAGTGCCATCAAGGAATTGGTAGAAAATTCGTTAGATGCAGGCGCAGACGAAATTTTCATCGATGTCGAAGATGCCGGACGAAAGCGTCTTTCGGTCACCGACAACGGCATCGGCATGAACATGGAAGATGCCCAATTATCGGTTTTGCGCCATGCGACTTCGAAGATATCGAAAACCGAAGATCTACGCGCCATTACGACGATGGGATTCCGCGGCGAAGCGCTCGCGTCGATGGCTGCCGTCACGCGCATGTCGATGACGACGCGCGATCGCGACTCCGATACGGGAACGTATATGCACATCGAAGGCGCCGAAATGGTCGAATGCCGAGAATGTGCCGCGCCGCGCGGTACGCAAATCGTCCTCGAAGACTTGTTCTTCAATACGCCCGCACGCCTCAAATTCCTCAAAACACCCGCCTACGAAAACCGCTGCATCTACGACGTCGTCGAACAATTCGCACTAGCCTGCCCAAGTGTTCAATTCAAACTCACGATCGACGGGCGCACGAAATGCGACTTCCCCAAGCATCGCACGCTACACGAACGCGCACTTGCCGTGCTCGGGCGCGACCTCTACGCGCATCTCTATCCCATCCAACACACCATCCTCGACGATGTCGTCGTCGAAGGGCTCTACTGCTCGCCCGATTACTCGGCGACGAAATCCGGACGCATGTACACATTCGTCAATCGACGCATCGTGCGCGACAAATCGGTCAATTATGCCGTCGTCCGCGCATACCAAGAGTTTCTGCACGGCAACAAACCGTGTATCGTCTTGTTCCTGTCGTTGCCCGCCGACCAAATCGACGTCAACGTCCACCCGACGAAGCACGAAATTCGCTTCACATCGCCCGATACCGTATTCCGCGCCATCTATCGCGCCTTGCGTTCATCGCTCGAACAAACGCCATGGATCGCCTCAAGCGCCACCGATGCATCGTCCTACCTCCCCCCCGAAGAGCTCGTGCGACGCGCCATGGGGCTCCCCGATGCCCACCGCATCGAACAAAACGCCAAATCACAAGCCACACCGCCACCATCGCCCGAAGAAGACGCCAAGCGAAGCGCCGCCGCCCAACAAGCCGAGCGCGATTTATCGCTCTTCAACGCGCCTGTGCCCACCACTGCGCCATCGTGCGCCGTCACCGAACTCGCACAATTTCACATGCCCTATCAACGCCAACTCCAAATCCCCACCGCAGGCACATCACAGGGCGACGACAAAACATCGAGCGACAAAACATCGGGCGCCGCCTGCCAAACCGCCCCCAACCAGCCATTTGCCTACTTCTCCAACCTCTACTACATCGGCCAACACGATTTGACATATCTCATCTGCTCCGACGGCCGCGATCTCATCATCATCGACCAACACGCTGCCCACGAACGCATCAATTTCGAACGACTCAAACGCGTTGCCGACGCTCTCTTGCCCGCCGATGCACAACTGCTCATGTTCCCCACGCTACTCAACCTCGACACGCGCATGGCCCTCGTCTTCGAAGAATATCGCAACTTCTTCGAAAAACTCGGATTCCAATTCGACGAAATCGGAAAAAACGCGTATGCAATTCGCGCCGTCCCCGAGTGCCTCCTCAACTACGACTACGAAAAACTCATCCAATCCGCCCTCGTCGACCTCTGCGAAACGGGCCGCGCCAACCAGTTCGACGACATCCGCGACGACATCCTAGCCACCATGGCATGCCACCAATCGATACGCGCCGGCGAAAAACTCACACCCGCCGACGCCGCCGAACTCTTCCGACAAATGGACGCCACCGGCTTCCGCTCAAACTGCCCTCACGGCCGCCCCGTCCACTTCGTCCTCAGCCACGCCGAACTCGAAAAACGATTCCTACGCACAGGCTTCCCAACGCACCAATAAATGTTTCTGCGACTTTTTGGGGGCGCCCTATTGCCGTCGGCAATACGGGCTTTATCGCCCTATCTCGCTAACGCTCAATACGGGCTCTTCTTTTCCGCCCCTTTGCGCATCTACGGCGTCAGCGTCGCCACGCGGGCTTCGGGAACGTACCTGAGTACGCCCCCTCGCCACGCGGGCTAGCTTCCTTGTATCTGCATCAAATGGGCGAAAAATCTTTTTTGAATCGCCCTATTTCGCCCTGCGGGGCTCAATACGGGCTCTTTATCGCCCTATTTCGCCCTGCGGGGCTCAATACGGGCTCTGGCGCGGCTATGTGCTCGTTTCACTCCGCGCATACGCCGCGCTATTTTAGGGCGATCGAACGATATCGCGCGAGTCGGAGACAGGGCTACCGCATTTCCTTTTTCCATTGAAACATCATAGCGAGGGATATAATAAACTCGTCTATTCCCCATCTCCATTGATGGAGAGGGGGTGGCCGATAGGCCGGGGGTGAGGTCAGCGGCGCAATAATAAACCCGTCTATTCCCCCTCTCCATTGATGGAGAGGGGGTGGCCGATAGGCCGGGGGTGAGGTCAAGGGCGCGAGTAGCCCTGCAAAAGCTCCCATTCACATATCATATAGATAGTTCAAGCGATCATTTATGCCCGAATTTCATCACATACCCGTTCTACTCGACGATGTTTTAACCTATCTCGCGCCCGCCCCGGGCAATGCTTATCTCGATCTCACGCTCGGCGGCGCAGGCCACGCCAGCGCCGTGGCGCAAAAGATTTCGCCCAATGGCATCCTCTACGGATTCGATCGCGACCCCGCCGCGCAATGCGCCGCACAAGCCCGGCTCGCTTCGTTCCCCATCGAAAAACACTTTTTTCAAACGTCTTTTGAACATTTCGACGCGACGTTGCGCCAAGCCGGCATCGCCGATGCCGAGGCCGGCGGCGGATTCGACTGCGTCTTGGCCGATTTCGGCCTGTCTTCGCATCAAATCGACGACGAAACGCGCGGATTCTCTTTCCACGCCGATGCCCCACTCGATATGCGAATGAGTCAATCGGGACTCTCCGCGCGCGATTACCTCGCTCAAGTCAAACAAGACGAACTCGCCGATGTCCTCTACCAATTCGGCGACATTCGACAATCTCGACCATTGGCCCGAAAAATATGCGATGCCGCCGGGCGCGGCGAAATGAATACGACGTTCGACCTCGCTCGCGTGTGCTGTTCCATATTGGGATCGCCGCGCCCCGAAAAACCACACCCAGCCACTCGCGTTTTTCAAGCCATACGCATCGAAATCAACGGCGAATTCGACGCCATCGACGCCTTCTTGCGCGATATCCCTAAATGGATGAAAAACAACAGCAGACTCGCCATCATCGCTTTCCACAGCGGCGAAGATCGACGCGTCAAAGAAGCCATGCGACTTTGGCAAAACCCTTGCACATGCCCTCCACAGCTCCCAGTCTGCGTTTGCCATAAAAAACAACTCGGCAAAATCTTGACGAAAAAGCCGATCGAAGCCACCGCCCAAGAACTCGACGAGAATTCACGCGCACGCAGTGCAAAACTGCGAGCTTTCCAATTTATCGATCCAACACAAAAATAAAATCTCCCGCGCAATTGCGCGGGAAATAAAGCCGCCCGCGCCACTGCGCGGGATAGATCAATTGCCCAAACCTCGCATTAAAACTGCATTAAAATGCGATTTGGCGCGGTGCACGAAAAAATCTCCCGCGCTACTGCGCGGGATAGAGCAATTGCCCAAACCTCGCATTAAAATGCGATTTGGCGCGGTGCACGCGGGAAGGGAATGACATCGCGGATGTTATCGATACCCGTGGCATACATCATGGCGCGTTCGAAGCCCAAACCGAAACCTGCGTGTGGCACTGTTCCATAGCGGCGCAAATCGCGATACCAAGAATACGATTCCTTATCCATCTTGAGCTCGTCGAGGCGGCGATCGAAGTAGTCAAGGCGCTCTTCGCGCTGGCTACCACCGATGATTTCGCCGATTCCGGGCACCAAAACGTCCATCGCCGCCACCGTCTTGTTGTCGTCGTTCATGCGCATATAGAACGCCTTGATTTCTTTCGGATAATCGATGACTGCCACGGGACCGCCGACGATCTTTTCGGTCAAATATCGCTCGTGTTCGGTTTGCAAATCCATTCCCCAGAATACGGGGAATTCGAATTTCTGATGCGATTGCGTGAGCTTGTCGATCGCCTCGGTATACGTCATCACGGTCAACGTAGAATTGACGAGACGCGTGAGACGATCGATGCACGCTTTGTCGATGCGTTGTGCAAAGAATTCCATATCGTCGGCTCGGTGTTCGAGCAAATACCCGAAAATGTGCTGCAAGAAATCCCAGGCCAAAGCCGCATCGTCGTGGAGATCGGCAAAAGCGATTTCGGGCTCGATCATCCAAAACTCCGACAAGTGACGGCGCGTATTGGAGTTTTCGGCGCGGAACGTCGGACCAAACGTATAGACGCGCGTCAACGCCGTCGCATACGTCTCGACGTTGAGTTGACCCGAAACGGTCAAATGCGCGGGTTTGCCAAAGAAATCTTGCGAATAGTCGACTTCGCCCTTGTCGTTGCGCGGAATATTGGCAAAATCGAGCGTCGAAACTTTGAACATATCGCCCGCGCCCTCGCAGTCACTGCTCGTGATGAGTGGCGTATGGACCCAATAAAACTGGCGTTCGTTGAAAAATTGATGAACGGCCATCGAAAGCGCGTGGCGAATGCGAGCAACGGCACCAAACATATTCGTTCGCGGCCGCAAATGGGCGACTTCGCGCAAAAATTCGGGCGTATGGGGCTTGGGCTGAATCGGATACGAATCGGGATCTTCGACCCAACCGACGACTTCGACCGACGACGCCTGCACTTCGTGAGCCTGGTTCTTGCCTTGCGATTCGACGAGCTTACCCGTCACGCGTATCGCACAACCTGACGTTATGCGCTTGATTTCCGAGTCGTAGTTCGAAAGCGAGTTTTCGGCGACGATTTGAATCGGCGAGAAACACGTGCCATCCGAGACGGCGATAAACGAAAGACCAGCTTTGGAATCGCGACGCGTACGAACCCAACCCTCGACGATCACATCGCTTCCGACGGCGACTTTGTTCGCCATCACATCTTTGATCATGACTTTTGTTGCCATAAGAACTCCGTAAAAAAAGCCCAAAAAACGGGCATGCTCGCGCCCTATAACACAATTTTAACAATTCGTATATATACCCATTCGACCCTTCACAAATCCCAATCTCACCACACATTTCCAAGGGCTATCGCGTTCTATTATCGTCCCCGCCCCCACGGGCATGGGGACTGTTGGTGCGGGAGGGGACTCCCCCATCCAGCATTTCGGGAAATTTTTATCGATAAAATTTTCCTTAATAAATCGCACAAAATTTCTCGATAGACACATGTAGGTGCATTTTATTGTGCTAAAACCCACAATCCTCAAAAACACTTGTGGAAAATTCGATAAATCAAAAATTTTTCAAAAGATTAAACGAAATCCATTCGTGAAATTTTTCACGAATATGTTTGCAATGCAATAAAAATCGGTTTAAAAACGAGTTCGTTGGGCGACAGAAGTCGCCGATTGAGACAGTGCACGCGCGACAGTTGTCGCGCCGTGTACATGATGTGTGAAATACAGGAAGATATCCCCGGAGGTCATACAATGGAAACACGAGAGAGACGAATCGTCGATTGTGTCGAGGCACTCGAAGCGACGCTTGCCGATGTCCGCGAAGCCGAGGCCGTTTTTGCGCACTTTACGCAAGAACAAGTCGATAAAATCTTTTTGGCTGCGTCGATTGCCGCAAACCAAGCTCGAATTCCGCTCGCCAAACAAGCGGTCGAAGAAACGGGCATGGGCGTCGTCGAAGACAAAGTCATCAAAAACAACTACGCATCGGAATACATCTACAACGCCTATAAAAACGTCAAGACGTGTGGCGTGCTCGAAGAAGACAAGGCTTTTGGCTTCAAAAAAGTGGCCGAGCCCATTGGCCTCATCGGCGCCGTCATTCCGACGACGAACCCGACCTCGACGGCGATCTTCAAATGCTTAATCGCACTCAAAACGCGCAATGCCATCGTCATTAGCCCGCATCCGCGAGCTCGCAAATCGACGATTGCCGCCGCTAAAGTCATTCTCGATGCTGCAGTCGCCGCCGGAGCCCCCGAAAACATCATCTCTTGGATCGACGTTCCGAGCCTCGAAATGACAAACCTCCTCATGAAAGAAGCCGATATCATCTTGGCAACGGGCGGCCCGGGCATGGTCAAAGCGGCGTATTCTTCGGGCAAACCAGCTCTGGGCGTCGGCGCAGGCAATACCCCGGCTATCATCGACGACTCGGCCGATATCGTCTTGGCTGTCAACTCGATTATCCACAGCAAGACATTCGATAACGGCATGATCTGCGCCTCCGAACAATCGGTCATCGTCCACAAAAACGTCTACGATGCCGTCAAAGCCGAATTCGCAAAACGCGGTTGCTATTTCCTCAATCCCGAAGAAACTGAAAAAGTCCGCAAAACGATTATCATCAACGGCTCACTCAACGCCAAAATCGTCGGACAAACGGCGTTCAAAATTGCGGCTCTCGCCAATGTCACCGTTCCACTGGGCACGAAAGTCCTCATCGGCGAAGTCGAAAGCGTCGAATTGAGCGAAGAATTTGCACATGAAAAACTCTCACCAGTTCTCGCCATGTACAAAGCCCAAGACATTCAAGACGCCTTCGCAAAAGCCGAACACCTCATCGCCGATGGCGGATACGGACACACGTCGTCGATATACCTCAACGTCGTCACCGAAAAGGCAAAACTCGACGAATTCACCGCTCGCATGAAAACATGCCGAATCCTCGTCAATACGCCATCGTCGCAAGGCGGTATCGGCGATTTGTATAACTTCAAACTCGCACCATCGCTCACTTTGGGATGCGGTTCCTGGGGCGGCAATAGCGTAAGCGAAAACGTCGGCGTCAAACATTTGATCAATATTAAATCGGTTGCGGAGCGAAGAGAAAATATGTTGTGGTTCAGAGCGCCAGAAAAAGTCTACATCAAGAAAGGTTGCCTCCCCGTTGCACTCGACGAGCTCAAGACCGTCATGCACAAAAAACGCGCCTTCGTCGTCACCGATAGCTTCCTCTATAAAAATGGTTATACGAAGCCGATTGCCGATAAACTCGACGAAATGGGCATGACACATACGTGCTTCTTCGACGTCGCGCCCGATCCTACGCTCGGTTGCGCCATCGAGGGTACAAAGCAGATGGTCTCGTTCCAACCCGATGTCATCATCGCATTGGGCGGTGGTTCCGCCATGGACGCCGCAAAGATCATGTGGGTCATGTACGAACACCCCGAAGTCGATTTCCAAGATATGGCCATGCGCTTTATGGATATCCGAAAGCGCGTCTATACATTCCCCAAAATGGGCGAAAAAGCCTATTTCATCGCCATTCCGACATCGGCTGGTACGGGCTCCGAGGTCACGCCGTTTGCCGTCATCACCGACGAACACACGGGCATTAAATATCCATTGGCCGACTACGAACTCCTCCCCAATATGGCCATCGTCGATACCGATTTCCACATGAGCGCACCGCGCGGTTTGACCGCCGCCTCGGGGATCGATGCCGTCACACACGGGCTCGAAGCCTACGCCTCGATCATGGCAACCGACTACACCGATGGGCTCGCCATTCAAGCCCTCAAAGTCATCTTCGAATACTTGCCACGCGCCTACGACAACGGTCAAACCGATGTCGAAGCTCGAGAAAAAATGGCAAACGCCGCGACAATGGCCGGTATGGCTTTCGCCAATGCTTTCCTCGGCGTCTGCCACTCCATGGCACACAAACTCGGAGCTTTCCACCATATCGCCCACGGCATCGCCAATGCCCTCCTCATCGAAGAAGTCTTGCGCTACAACGCATGCGAAGCTCCCACCAAAATGGGAACTTTCCCACAATACGACCATCCGCACACCCTACAGCGATATGCACAAATCGCCGACGCACTCGGCTTGGGCGGCGCTAACGACGACGAAAAACTCGATAACCTCATCACCGCCGTACACAACCTCAAAATGCGCGTCGGCATCAAAGAAACGATTCGCGACTACGGCGTCGAAGAAGAAAAATTCCTCGAAACACTCGACGAAATGGCCGAAAACGCCTTCGACGACCAATGCACGGGCGCAAACCCGCGATACCCACTGATTTCCGAAATCAAACAAATGTATCTCAATGCATACTACGGAAAGACGTTTGTCGAGCAAGACATGCCCAAATCGTGATATAAGCCCAATCCAAGAGCGGCGACATCCGTCGCCGCCTCTGCCGACTGTATCCGTCGAGGCCGCCCGCCCGTAGCGCAATCTCTCGCTCGAACCGGGCAAATCCCAAATGATAATGAGATTTGAAGGAGAATTTTCATGAATTTCGACAGAGTTATCGCTGTTCGTACAAATAAAACCGTCTATCGAGACGGAGATAAATGTCTAAAAGTCTTTGGCGAAGAATATTCTAAAGCCGATGTCCTCAACGAAGCACTCAACCAAGCCCGCGTCGAAGAAACGGGGCTCAATATCCCAAAAATTCTCGAAGTCACAAAAGTCGAAAATAAATGGGTCATCGTCTCCGAATTTATCGAAGGGAAAACACTCGCCAGACTCATCGAAGAAAACCCCGATAAAAAAGACGAATACCTCGCGCAGTTCGTCGATCTACAACTCCTCGTACAATCGAAGACGTGCCCTCTACTCAATAAACTCAAAGACAAGATGAATCGTAAGATTTCCCAAGCCGATCTCACCGCTACGGAACGATACGATTTGCATACGCGCCTCGAATCCATGCCCAAGCACAATAAAGTATGCCACGGCGATTTTAACCCCTCCAATATCATCATCGCTACCGATGGCACACCCTATATCTTGGACTGGTCGCACGTGACACAAGGAAACGGCGCCGCCGACGCTGCTCGCACTTACCTCCTGTTCTGGCTAAACGGCGACATCGAAGGCGCTAAGAAATATTTGGATATGTTTTGCGAAAAAAGCCACACCGAAAAACAATACGTCCAATCTTGGATGCCCATCGTGGCCGCTTCGCAAAGTGTTAAAGGCAACGAAAAAGAACGCGAATTCTTACATACGTGGTTCAGCGTTGTCGATTATCGCTAGGGAGAAGGGAGCGTTTTATGAAAGTCACTGTTTGTATCGGTTCGTCCTGCCACATCAAAGGTTCACGACAAGTCGTCGAAGAACTCCAGTATCTCATCCACGAAAATAAACTGGGCGACAAAGTCGAATTGTCGGGGACGTTCTGCATGGGCAAATGCCAACAAGGCGTTTGCGTCACCGTCGATGGAAATTTTTATTCGGTCTCGCCCGATACCGTTAAAGATTTCTTCAAAGACCATATCCTGGCCCCCCTCGGCGCATAATGCCATTTATCTACCTAGTCCCTGCTCGGCATTCCAATCTTCTACCCCACCCACAGGGACTGCTAATTGCTAATTGCGAGTAGGATCTCCTATGGAATGTCTGACGTTAAAACGTTCAAATTGTAAGAATTGTTACAAATGCATTCGCCATTGTCCGGTCAAATCGATTCGGTTTTCGGGCAACCAAGCCTATATCATCGGCAATGAATGCATTCGATGTGGACAATGTTTCGTCGTCTGCCCGCAAGACGCAAAACAAATCGTCTCAGAGCGCGAAACCGTTAAAATCATGCTCCAAAGTGGCGATCCCGTCGTCGTCAGCCTGGCCCCATCGTTCATCGCAAACTACGATGACGTCGGCATTGAAGCCATGCGGAGTGCCCTCAAAAAGCTCGGATTCTACGACGTCGAAGAAACCGCCATTGGCGCCACTATCGTCAAAAACGAATACGAACGACTACTCGCCGATGGTTCGCGCGACATCCTCATCACGTCGTGTTGCCACTCCATCAATCTGCTCATTCAAAAGTATTTCCCCGCCGAGCTACCATACCTCGCCGACGTACTCAGCCCAATGCAAGCCCACTGCAAAGACATTAAACGGCGCATTCCCAATGCCAAGACCGTCTTCATTGGGCCGTGTATCGCCAAAAAAGACGAAGCCGCCTACTACGAAGATATCGTCGACGCCGTTCTCACGTTCGACGAGCTCACCCAATGGCTCAAAGAAGCCGATATCACACTCGAGAAAAAAATCGTCCCGCTCCAAGAAAGCCGTGCGCGCTTCTTCCCGACAACTGGCGGCATCCTCAAAACGCTCACCCAACAACGACCCGATTACACCTACATGGCACTCGATGGCGTCGAAAACTGCATGGCGGCGCTGCGCGATATCGAAGCAGGAAAAGTCCACAAATGCTTTATCGAAATGTCGGCTTGCATCGGAAGCTGCATCGGTGGCCCAGTCATGGAAAAGTTCCACAAAGCCCCGGTCCAAGATTACATGCGCGTCGCACGCTTTGCCGGAAACAAAGATTTCGTCGTCGATCAACCCGATATGCTCGCCCTTCAAAAGGGCTTTTCGGTCATCGAACACAAACTTCCACAACCTTCCGAAGCCGAAATCAAAGACATTCTCAAACAAATGGGCAAACTCAAACCCGCCGACGAACTCAATTGCGGCTCCTGTGGCTACAATACATGCCGCGAAAAAGCGATTGCCATCTTCCAAGGCAAAGCCGAAATTTCGATGTGCTTGCCCTATCTCAAAGATAAAGCCGAAAGTTTCTCCGACAACATCGTCCGAAATACACCCAACGCACTCATCGTCTTAAACGAAAACCTCGAAGTCCAACAAATCAATCGCGCCGCACTCAAACTCATGCATATACGCGCCGCCTCCGATGTCTTGGGCGATCAAGTCGTCCGCATCCTCGAGCCCGCCGACTTCCTCAACGTCCTCACCACAAACCAAAATATCTACGATAAACGTTGCTACCTCGCCGAATACGACAAATACGTCGAAGAAACGATCATCTACGATAAAGATTATCACGTCATCGTATGCATCATGCGCGACGTCACCGAAGAAGAAACCGTACGAAATAAAAAAGAAGAAATCAGCAGGCAAACGCTCGAAATCACCGACAAAGTCGTCGACAAACAAATGCGTATTGTTCAAGAAATCGCTTCTCTTCTTGGAGAAACTGCGGCAGAAACTAAAATTGCCCTCACAAAATTAAAGAAGACGATTACCGATGAATAACTTATGTGCTGATATAGGTTGGAAAAGCATCAACCACGAAGGCGAAGAGCTCTGCGGCGATCACGTCGAAATCATCGAGCGCGACGAAGATTCGATTATCGTCTTGGCCGATGGATTGGGCAGCGGCGTCAAAGCCAGCATCCTATCGACATTGACCTCGAAGATCTTATCGACGATGATGGCAAACGACATTCCACTCGAAGAATGCGTCTCGACGATCGCCGCCACACTACCGATCTGCAAAGTCCGCGGATTGGCCTATTCTACCTTTACGATTATCCATATCATCGACAACGCCGTCGCCGAACTCATCCAATACGATAACCCACACATCATCCTCATTCGCGACTGCGAAATCTGCGAATACCCCGAAAACGAAGTCACCATCGACAACAAAAAAATCTACAAGTCGACGATTAAACTCCAAGAAAACGACATCTTCATCGCCATGAGCGACGGCTGCCCTCACGCCGGCATCGGGCGCGTCTTCAATTTCGGATGGAAGCGCGAAGACATTGCCGAGTATATGAAGACGTTTGCACACGTCGGATACACCGCCAAAACGCTCTCGACCATGCTCGTCGACGAATGCAATCGACAATACGACTTCAAACCCGGCGACGATACGACCTCGGTCGTCGTGCGAATCCGACGCCGCTCGCCCGTCAATATGCTCTTTGGGCCCCCGCGAAACCGCGACGACGCCGACCGTATGATGTCGCTCTTCTTCTCAAAAGAGGGAAAACACATCGTCTGCGGCGGCACCACGTCGTCGATCGCCGCCCAATACCTCGGCAAACCCCTACGCGCTAGCCTCTGCTTCGAACGCAGCGATATCCCTCCCATGGGCGAAATCGAAGGCGTCGACCTCGTCACCGAGGGCGTCATCACCGTGAGCAAAGTCCTCGAATATGCCAAAGATGCTCTCGATAAAAACGACCTCTACGAAGAATGGAGCTACCAACACGACGCCGCATCATCTATCTGCCGACTCCTCTTCGAAGAAGCCACCGACATCAACTTCTTCGTCGGACGCGCCGTCAATCCCGCTCACCAAAACCCCGATTTGCCCATCAACTTCAACATCAAGATGAACCTCGTCGACGAACTCTCCGCATGCCTCAAAAAGATGGGAAAAAAAGTCAAAGTCATCTATTTCTAGAACGCCCAAACGACGCCGCAGGCGCATGGCGGCGTATGCGCGCAACGCCCAGTGAGCACATAGCCGACAAAACGGGCGCGTATGGAGCAAAGCGAACATAGCGCACGAGCGAAGCCGTATTGAGCCCGCCAGGGCGAAATAGGCGTAGCAAGAGCCCGTATTGAGCGATAGCGAAATAGGGCGACTACACAAACCTTTTGAACGTGCATTGCATAAAATTCATTCATCAAGCAATTCTTCGCATTTAATTCAATGCCTGCAGGTGAGTACGACATGTCTATACGAAAATTCGATACAAAAGTTCAACATCTCAAATACAAAGTGTTACGCGAAGTCGCTCGACTCGCGTGGAACGACGAACTCCTCGACAACCTACTCGACATTCCAAAGATGATCGTGCCGGGAAACGTCCCAACCATGCGATGCTGCGTCTACAAAGAACGCGCCATCCTCGCCGACCGCGTCAAACTCGCCATGGGCGGCGACAAGGCCAATCCAAACGTCATCGAAGTCATCGAAAACGCATGCGACGAATGCCCCATGGGCGGATTCGAAGTCACAAACTCATGCCGCGGATGCCTCGCACACCGATGCGAAGACGTCTGTAAAAAAAATGCCATCGTTTTCGACCACAACCACGTCGCACACATCGACAAAACGAAATGCGTCGACTGCGGCATGTGCGCAAAAGTATGCCCATACACCGCCATCGTCAAACGAACACGACCATGCGAAAACGCCTGTAAAATCAAAGCCATATCGATGAACGAGAACAAAGCCGCCGCCATCGACAACGACAAGTGCATTTCATGCGGCGCTTGCGTCTACCAGTGCCCATTCGGCGCCATCATGGACAAATCATTCATCCTCGACGCCATCGATTTCATACGACGCAGCGAAAACAACACCAAATACAAAGTCTACGCCGTCGTCGCGCCCTCCATCTCGAGCCAATTCACCTACGCAAAACTCGGGCAAGTCATCGCCGGGCTCAAAGTTTTGGGCTTCCATACCGTCGTCGAAGCCGCACTAGGCGCCGACATGGTCGCCTACGAAGAGTGCGAAGAGCTCCACCAAAAGGGCTTCCTCACCAGCTCGTGCTGCCCCGCTTTCGTCGCATACGTCGAAAAAGCTTTCCCAAAACTCGTCCCTCTCGTCTCGCATAATCTTTCGCCAATGGCGACAATTGCCAAATATATTAAGGATAAAACCGACCCAACCGCAAGAATCATCTTCATTGGGCCGTGCACAGCGAAGAAAGCTGAAGTCCAAAAAGACGCCGTCAAACCATACGTCGACGTCGCTCTCACCTTCGAAGAACTCCAAGCCCTCTTCGACAGCCGCGACATCGACATCACCACACTACCCGAAGACGTCCTCGACAACGCCTCCTACTACGGGCGCATTTTCGCTCGCAGCGGCGGACTCGCCGACGCCGTCGCACAAGGTCTCAAAGAACGCGGACACGACGACTTCACGCTCAAACCCGTCTCGTGCGATGGCATCGAAGAATGCCGAATCGCCCTGCTCAAAAAGAACAAAAACGTCCTCGACGCCAATTTCGTCGAAGGCATGGCATGCGTCGGCGGTTGCATCGGCGGCGCGGGTTGCCTCACACACGGCGAAAAAAACAAAGCCGAAGTCGACAAATACGGCCGCGAAGCCTACGAAAAGACCATTTCCGACGCCATTTCAGTTCTAAAGAAATAGATTTCGACCGAATTTTATTCGATTCTCTCTTTTGGCGCGCCGCTATGCCGCTCCGCGGCATACGCTTGCGCGGCGGTGCTATCTCGCCCTGCGGGGCTCAATACGCACCGCTCCTTTGGGGCGCCGCTATGCCGCTCCGCGGCATACGCTTGCGCGGCGGTGCTATCTCGCCCTGCAGGGCTCAATACGCACCGCTCTGTGCGGCTATCGTTGACACGATACGCCACACCTTCGCACTTACCCCATATTCCCAAACCGCAACATCCTCGACAACCCCCAAAAAAACCGAATTTCATTCAATCTCAGCCCGAGATATTCGATTCGCTTGTTCAAAATTCAAAAAAATCCACAAAAATGAAATATTTTTAGATCTCGGGGCGATATGTGGTTGAAATACCGATAGATTTACGGCATAAGGCTTTACGGATGGCGTATAGGTGGCTTAATATGCCACATGTACGCAGACGATATCCCGTAACACTCAAATACGCCGCGATATGCCACATCGAGCGAGCGACGAAAAAACGGAGAAACTTATGAAAAAGACATGGACGCTAATTGCACTGGCTGCGGCACTTTGCGTGTCGTGCTCAGACGACGATAAATCTTGTACCGAGGGCGCCGCCTTCTGTAAATCGGGCGATAACAACACCACCGTTTTAGTCACGTGCGAAAACGGCGAATTAAACGAAACCGTCTGCAACACGGGCTATATTTGCGACAGCAAAAAGAAGATGTGCACCGTCGCCGCCGAATGTAGCAACGACATGAAGCCGAGCTGTGATCAAGCCAACAATCGCATCGTTTACTGCTCCAACAACGTCATCACCTACACCGATTGCGCAAACGGTTGCAGCGTCGAAACGAACAAATGCAACCCCGCCACCGCGGGCAAAGGCGAGTGCACGGCTGGTGCCAAGCGTTGCAACCTAGCTGGCGAACGCGAAATCTGCAGCGCCGCTGGCGTTTGGGAGTCCAAACCCTGCTGCGCCAAAGGCGATTCGGCTTGCCTCCTCACTTGCCACTCGGGCGAGTGCTCGTCGACGATCAAAGAAGGCATGACGCGTTGCGCCTCGAGCTCGACATACCAAGTCTTCGAATCGGGCGCTTGGAGTGCCGCGAAAAACTGCTCCGCCGATAAGCCCGTTTGCGACGAATCAAAAGGCGCTTGCGTCACGCCCAGCGTCATGTACTGCGGCGAAAAAGAAGTCACGTTGAATAATGGTCAAAAGATGAAGCTCCAAGCCGCATGCGATCAAATAAAAGGTGCTGGCAAGACAGTCGGCATATGCGTCGGCAACGATGTCAATTGTAGTAAAGTATGCCAAAAAGCCGATGTTGGCAAGACTGCGCCCGTCTGTGATATCTACTCAACGACGGCAGGTGGCGAAGCCCCATTTGCCGGTCAAGCTGTTTGCACCGACCTCTACGATGGCACTCACTACGGCCTAGTCGAAGATGACAGCACGTTCAAGAACTGCAAAAATGCATGTAACGCCGAAGGTACGGCTTGCGACAGCCAAGGGTTCGCCGAAGGCGGATCGAGCGGCGGCGATAGCTCGGGCGGCGGTAGTTCGTCGGCCGATCCTTACACTTGGTGCAACGATGCACAACTCAAAAGTGGTGGTACTGTCGGCGATTATTGCAAGAAAAATGTTGGCGAAAACTACGTAGGTTTGTGCAATGGATCAAGTGCTTCGTGTTTTGAAAGTTGCACCGAGGCTCAGGCAGGTCAGAAAAAAGCGATATGCGAAACGAGCGACGGAGAATCGACGTCTTTTGATCTCGTATGCAAATCCTATGGCGGAAACTATGCATTTGGTTTGGTCGGTACATACACAGAGTGTAAGGGTTCATGCGACGCCAAAAAAGAATCTTGCGACGCCCAAGGCGGCACTGCTGGCGGATCGGAGTTTGGTAGTGGATCGGGCAGCGGTAGCACAGACAGTGACGGCTCGGCTTACTATTGCGGAAATGAAAAAGACAATGATCAGACCCGAGATCAAACTTGTACAGCAGAGATGAAGGCCGACGCTGTTGCTCTGTGTTTTGAAGAAGAAGGGGGAACTTACTATGCTTGCTACAAAACATGTAATGCTTCAGATGTAAATAAATCCGTCGATGCATGTTATGATTACAGTGATGGCAATTCCTACAAAGTAAAAGATGTTTGCACCAAAGCGAGCGATACTCTCTATATCTATGTCGATGATTCAAAGGATGCGACGCTTTGTAGCGGCGGTTGTAACCCCGAAGGTACAGACTGCAAATAATCTTCGTCGTTAGCTCATCTCATTCGTTCTAAGCTACGCCTTGCAAAAGGCGTAGCTTTTTTTGTCTACCAACCCCATGCCTATGACTTGCAAATGCGCCGATCTCGTTCTAAAGTGCGCACGCCTCGGGCGTTGCTTGCTCGGGCGCTTTGTCGATACTTTGTGTTTGATGTGATAAATCTATGTTATTAACACTCCTAAAATCGAAGATTCACCGCGCGACGGTGACTTGTGCCAACCTCAACTACCAAGGGTCGATTTCGATCGATGCCGATTTGTGCCGCCGCGCCCATATCGTCCCTTGGGAACGCGTCGATATCTATAACGTCACCAACGGCGCACGCCTCTCGACCTATGTCATCTATGGCGCCTCTGGCGAAATCACGCTCAACGGCGCCGCGGCGCGATGCGTCCAACCCGGCGACAAAGTCATCATCGCCACATACGCGATGATCGACGAAACCAAAGCCGCCGAGCACGAACCCATCGTCGTCCTCGTCGACGACCAAAACGCAGAAATAGCACCACTTCCATGAAAATAGGCCACATTAGCGATCTCCATTGGCTCGATCTATCGGGCGCGCGCATTCGCGACTTCTTCAATAAACGCCTCACAGGCGGGTTTAATCTCGTCGCCGGGCGCGCCAAAAAGCACACAAAAAAAGCCGTCATCGACGCACTCGACGCCATGCGTTCCTCGGGCGTCGATCACCTCGTCGTCACGGGCGATCTCACAAACCTCGCTCTACCAAGCGAATTCAAAGCCGTCATGGATACGATCGATGGCTATTTCGATGCGGCACACCGCACGATCGTCCCTGGCAATCACGATTTCTATACGCGCGAAAGCGCCCGTTGCGACCGATTTTGTCATTACGTCTATGGCGACGATCGAAGTGCCCAAGGCGATTGCATTTTATGCGGCAACAGCCCTTGGCCCTTTGCGCAAATTCGCGACGATGTCTGTTTCATCGCACTCAATTCGGCACAACCGCGCCCGTGGTTCGTCGCCGCCGGGCGTCTTGGCACTCATCAATGCGACGATCTCGCCACACTCCTCGCTCGTCGCGAAATCGCCTCGTGCTATAAAATCGCCCTGCTCCACCACCACATCGTGCGCGTCGTCAAAGCCCCCGGCGAATCCCTCCGTTGCCTCGACGATCGAAAACAATTCCTCGACATTTGCCAAAATGGCGGCGTCGATCTCATTCTACACGGGCATAACCACGATTTTTCTCAATTCAAAATCGGCAATACACTCATCTCCGAAGCCGGTTCGTGCAGCGTATCGCACTTTAAGCACGACAATCGCGCCGGAAAATTCAACATCTACACCGTCGAAGACAAACGCCTCGTCGACGTCGCCACTTGGCGCTACGAAGACGGCCACTACAAGCCTTGGCGCCATGTCACCCCCAGCGATTTCAAATCACTCCCCATCGGAGACGTCCCATGAATCAAGCCTCCACGCCAAATATGCGAGCGCGCCTCCGCCGCATCCTCCTCACGATCACCGTCGTCATCGCCGTCACTGGCGCCTTGCACTTCTGGGAGCTCTCGCGCCAGTTCGACATCTCCATGACGTTCCATCACGGCAAACTCGCCTCTCCTCCAGTCTCCCTCCGTTTGAACATCGAAAACGAAGCCAAAACCCACCGCATCTCGATGCAAAAGTCTATCGACTACCCAACAGCTCCATCGTTCGACCTCGAGCTCCCCGCCGGTCAATACACCATCACAGGCACCTATACCGATGCCAAAGGGCAAAAGACGACCGTCTCAAAATCCGTCGTAATCCCCAAAGACAACGCCCAAATGGATATCTATTTTTAGCGTTTCTCATCCAAAAGCCCGCCATCAAGTCGGGCATCGATGTTCCCCTCGCCAAATTTCTCACATCTGCCGCAGGCAGACGTCTATTCCCCCTCGCCAAATTTCTCACATCTGCCACCGGCAGATGTCTATTCCCCCTCGCCG
>SAMEA104315420__coassemble_294_pt1 | contig 38446 bp, 24 predicted proteins | sample SAMEA104315420__metabat2_high_PE_047 | metagenome-assembled genome bin SAMEA104315420 (sample SAMEA104315420) | gut metagenome | biome: Monkey gut; feature: monkey-associated habitat; material: faeces | place: China | collected 2013 | reverse complement strand
GGCGAGGGGGAAAGAGTGCCCGCGTTACGATGTTTTGGAATGGACACTTTTGGATGGGAGATGTGGGGAGAATGGAAAAGATGAAAGAGGAAAATAGAGTGTATACGAGTGATGGTGAAACCGCTATAATTGGGACAAAATGGTCATAAAGTAGGCCTTAATGTTCATTATCATGGTCGATTGAGATAGAGCGCACGGCGTTGAGCAGGCGTTTTGGCGGGTGTCGATCTCGTTTGGCAGGCATCGAACTCGTTTGGTGGGCGTCGAACTCGTTTGGCGGGCGATTGTGGACGGGGCATTTCATATCGGAACAGTTTAGCGGAGGAGTGATGTCATGTTGTCGTCGATGATACGATCGTTATTGATTTATTTGTGGAAGAGCAACATTTGCCAGAACAAAGGATTGCAGGGGTTGATAGCGTCGCAGGGGGAAGCGGATGTGGAGGCATTTTGGTCACAGAAGCAGGGGGTTCATCGTTTGCCATCGATCGAGAAAGCCGTCGACGAGGTGAAGGGGTATGAGTTCGAGATGAAATCGAAGAATATTCGGTTATTGACGCCAGTTGATGAACATCATGCGTATCCACTTGGGTTATTGCCGTTGTTTCCGATTCCGAGTGTCGTCGCCGTATGTGGCGATGTGAAGTATTTGACGATGCCGCAAGTGGCGATAGTTGGGAGTCGATCGACGTTGGAATCGGCGTATGATGTGACGCATGGTATTGTGGATGCGATTGCATCGCGGGGATTTTGCGTGACGAGTGGTGGAGCGTTTGGGATCGATGCGATAGCGCACCGTCGAGCGATGGCTCGTCGAGCGCCGACAATCGTCGTGTCACCGGGGGATCCAGAGTCGCCTGGGCCGTCGAAGAATGAGGATATTTATGCGTATGCGCGTGAACATGGTGCGATCGTGAGCCAGTATCCGTGTGGATTTGCGCCATTGAAGCGGAATTTTCCATCGAGAAATCGGATAATCGCTGCATTATCTTCGGCGACGATTATCGTCCATTGCCGGGAGAAGAGTGGGGCACTTTATACGGCGCAGGCTGCGCAAAAATTGGGCAAACCGGTCTATGTTGCCGCTATGCGCGGCATGCATCCGTTGACCGAAGGCGGGCTTGCGCTCGTGAAACAGGGGAAAGCCCTGTTGTTGTCGGATTGTGCCGATTTGGAGCCGATAATTGGCAAAAGACAGCGAGAATTGCCTTTGCAGAAAATGCTCTTCGACAGGGGAGATACCGAAGAAAATGCTGTGGGTATAGTGGATGATGATATGGGATTCGACGAGGATGGAGATGAATCGAGAACAGATGCTACTGTAGCGAATGGATTTGTGATGTCTTCGAAGCTGAAGCCGAGTGCATTGGAGGCGTTTTGTCGGGCACAGATGAGGGATCATTCGACGGTCGATGTGATACGGAATATATTGCGACAGAGCCCGATGACGCGGGAGAGTCTGCGGCATTTGTTGGGGTATCCGGAGGATTTCGATGAGGCAATGTTGGATTTGGAATTGTGTGGAGAGATAGCGCAGACGGGTGGGACTTATGGACTTGTGTTGACTCACTGATTGCCATTTTTGGGAAAAGGAATGCGGTCAATACTTGAAAAGGCGGAGGAATCCCCATATAAAGCGGTTGTTTTGCGTCGTTGAAAAGGCGTATTTGGCGGTGTATTCGTTCAGATACGGCTTTTTTTGCGATAGACGACGTCGATTGCATTGCATGGATAAAGAGGTAATCCCATGAAAAAAACTCAGGCTCGGTGGTTTGTACTTTGTCTTGCGGCAGCATGTTTTACGGGCTGTGGCGACGATAGCAACGATTCAACGGTTTCTTGCAAAGACATGAAATGCCCAGCGGGCACGACGTGTAACGAAAAAACGGCTACGTGCGATCCTGTGGTGGATAAATGCAAAGACGTGACTTGCGAATCGGGTAAGGTTTGCGATCCAGCGACAGGAGATTGCAAGGATGCGACGTCGGACAAATGCAAAGGCGTGAAATGCGATTCGGGGCAGACTTGTAACCCCGAAACTGGGCAGTGCGAAGGCGAAGCAAAGCCTGGAAAGTGTGATGGCGTGACGTGTGGCGCGGGCGAGGTTTGCAATCCGACGACGGGAGAGTGTGAGGATAAGGAACAGAATCCCGAGGATAAATGCAAGACCGTGACGTGTGGTGCGGGTACGGTTTGCAATCCGGAAACGGGAAAATGCGAGGGTGAGGCCACGTGCACGGACGACAAAGATTGCAAGTGGGATCCCGATAAGTATACGGAAACGGAGTATTGCAATAAAACGACGGGTAAATGCGAAAACTCAAAATGCCAAGGCAAGACGTGGAATAAGGATTACCAGTATTGTTCGGTGACGGGGATAGTTCAGTGCTATCCTGGATATTGCGATAATAGCGGTATGACGGGTTGTGCATGTGATGGGGAGTGCAATCTCGAAACACATCGTTGTGCGAACACGTGTGGGGAGGTCGAGGGCAATATCGTCATCAATGGAAGCTTCGAAGATTGGACGGAAGGAAAGCTCGATGCGTGGGTGCTTGATCAAAATTCGGTGACTGCGGGGGGGAAGGTAGAAAAGAGCACACACGCCAGTGCGTGTAAAATGGCGGCGAAGCTGACGAGTTCTAGCGCAAAGATCGATCGGCTCGAATCTCTTCCGATGAGTTTGGGAGTGCAGTCGTTTACAGGCGGAAATGCCAAGTACAAATGTACGATAGATGCGTTTGGTTATGGCAATCTCAATTTGGGGTATCGCTTGCTCGATGCCGACGGGAAGAAGGTCAGCGAAAAAACGACAGCTCATCAGGCCGATCTTTGGGGATCGGATAGTTATAGTACGTATGAGTTTGAGATATCGGCCGATACGACAAAAACGCCATACGCCCAGATATTGATTGGTTTCGACAGAAAGAATGATTCCGCGGCACCTGCCGAGATTACGCTCGACAATCTCGTATGCGTTGCAGACGGCAATATATGCGATGGGGTGAAGTGCGAAGAATGGGAAATCTGTTCGGTAAACTCCAAAATTAAAGAGAATGGCGAATTTGTTGGCAAATGCGTCGCGCGAGATGGTTTTTGCACGATGGAAAAGACGCCAAAAGAAGGTGAGTTGGAAGATTCGTGTAAAGCCAAGAATTTGAAATGCAATACGACGACGCATTTGTGCGAAATGCTCGAAGGAAAATGCTTAAGGCATGAAGATTGTGAGGAAGGGCAGAAGTGCGAACTGAGTCCAAAAGCGGATGCAGATAAAAAGAACACGTGCGTGACGGGTGATCGTTGCGAAGGCGTGACGTGCAAGTCGGAGTGGCAAGCGTGCAATCCGACGAGTGGCAAGTGCGCGTTGGCTGCCGATAAGTGTTTGAAATCGATGGATTGCCCGACGAAAGAAGCGCCACTTTGCGATTATACTACGCATACGTGCGTTGCCATGGACGCAAAAGTTGGTGATAAGCCGCTCAACATCGTACCCAATGGCGGATTTGAAGAATGGGAAGAGATTACATTTGGCGGGAAGACGTCATACGTCTTGCCGGTTAGCTGGTTTGGGACGGGATACAAGATTTATCCGACGCATCTCGTGACCGAATTCGATCCGAAAAACGTGCATGAGTACACGAAGAGTGTCCACGGCGGAACGAAAGCGTTGCAACTCGTCTATGCCAAGGACAAGCAATCGAAACGGTTTAGCTCTGAAGGCTTCGATGTTTCGTCGGTAGGAACGAGTTACGATTGTTCGTACTTTGTGCGCGGTAAAGGTAGTGTACGCATTCACTCCTTTAGCTCGCTCGGCGATATGACGAAGACGGAGTTTACACATATCGATTCGGAAGAATGGACGCGCATCCCGTTCTCGATTAAGGGAGGCACGGACTTGCGTCTCGTGCTCTATGTCGGCAGCACCGATGCGTCGAAAGATCACATCCAGATCGACGACGTGAGCTGCGTCAAATGGACTTATTAGAAGAACAACACACTCTATGATACTTCAACGTGATATCGCTTCGGTGAACCCCGAAGCGTTGCTTGTGCGATATGTCGATGAAGTCAAAGCCGCCGTCGTTGGCGGCGGCTCGACGAAATCGGCTTCTCATGCCAACCTCGATTGGCCCATTCTCTTAGAAGCGATAGCGCAAAACGCGAAGAGCGACGCATCGCAAGAATTGATTCGGCATATACCGTTGCTATCGGATGACGAAATCATCGCGCGTCGGTTTGGCGAAATCGATCAGATCATTGGGCTCATCGATGCGGGCGATGTGCCGGTAGCGGTACACGTCGAAGACATCGACGACATTTTGTTACGCGCGGAGCGCGGAGTTGTCTTAGATGGCGAAGATTTGCTCAAAGTCGCCGCCAATATGTCGACGTTTTATGCGGTTCGTCGATTTTATGAATTGCGCCAAGACGAGGCGAAATATTTATGGGATTATGCGCAAGATATCGTGATTCATCGCGATGTAGAGCGCAAGATCGCCGCATCGTTTGATGCGGATGGAAAGATCGTCGACGATGCGTCGCCGGAATTAGCGAGCCTGCGCGAGCGATCGCGGCGATTGTCGGATAGCTTGCGAACGCGTATCGAAGCCAAATTGGCGGCTAGCGATATCCAAGATATCATTCAGGATAAGTATTATACGTTGCGCGAGGGGCGTTATGTTTTGCCGATAAAAGCGGCGGAACGAAGCAAACTCAGCGGGATAGTTCACGCCACGAGCGCGTCGGGTCAGACGGTGTTTATCGAGCCCGCCGAACTCGTCGAGCTCAACAACGCGTTGCGAATGACCGATTTTTCGATCGAAGCAGAGGAACAGAAGATCCTCCAAAGTCTCACGCAGCGCGTTGGTGCATTGCGCCAAAATATGCTCGATAATGCGCGTCGCGCTTATTATATCGATGTAGCACAAGCTGTTGCGCAGTTTGCGATTTTGTGCAACTGCCATATACCCCAAATGAGTGCAGGCGAAATCGAGCTCTATCAAGCACGCCACCCGCTACTGGCTTTGCGCAAAGCCCTCGACGCCGATCAAATCGTCGTCGCCAACGACATCATGCTCATCGATCCGGCTCGGACATTTGTCATCAGCGGTGCGAATGCGGGTGGAAAGACGGTCAATCTCAAGACGGTTGGTCTATTTGCTTTGATGATCAAGGCAGGGATTCCGATTTGTGCGGGTGCGTCGTCGTGTTTCCCGATATTCGAGACGGTATTTGCGGATATCGGCGATGATCAGTCGATAGCACAGAATATCTCGACGTTTTCGGCGCACGTTCAGAGTATATCGCATGCCTTGCCCAAAGCGAATGCACGTGCGTTGTATTTGCTCGACGAGCCATTTAGCGGCACGGATCCGGAACATGCGTCGCCGCTCGTATTGAGTTTGACGACGTATTTGCACGACAAAGGCGCGACGACATTTTTGACGACGCATTTTGAGAACGTGAAAGCGTTTGCGCTTGAGACGCCGTGGATCGCATCGGCGAGTGTCAGTTTCGACATGGTCCAGATGAAGCCGACGTATCATCTTCAGAATGGGCATCCTGGGACTTCGGCGGCATTTGAAATCGCTAGCCAGCATGGATTGCCCGACGAAATCGTGTTGCATGCTCGTGATATCTACGACGAAAAGGCGACGAGCCATCTCGAACACGCCATTGCCGAAATCGAAAAACAGCGTTTGATGCTCGAAGATGCGCGTCGGGTCGTCGAACAGACCCAAGCCGAACTCGAAACACAGAAAAAAGAAGTCGAAGAATTGCGCGAGAAGATGCGTGCAAAAGTTGCCTCGGAGCTTGGGCACGACGTCGAAACGACTTTGAATAATATTCAGAAGATCAAGTCATCGATAAGTAAACTTCGGAGAAAGACGTTTTCGCACGAATTTCGGACTCAAACAGAGGTTCAGGAAGAAATATCGCGCGAAACTTCTGCGTTGCAAGAAGACCTTAGAAAGCAAGAGAGTGAGCTTTCGAAGCTGACGGCTCCGCCGTTTAAGCCGTTGCCAGAGCGCGAAATTGCGATAGGTAAAACAGTACAGATTCGCCAGTATCGTAAAAATGCGACGATATTGGCGCGATCGGGGACACATGTAACGCTCCAACTTGGGATATTGCAAGTCCATGCGTCGATCCACGATTTGGGAGCGCCTATCGTCGCGCCGAAAGCGGCCGAGACGGCGCGTCAACGCCGGATAAAGAATTCGAAACCGATGGAGACGTCTATCGAAGGTGCACAGCTCGACAATTCCCAGCTCATCGACGAGACGACGCAACGACCGATTATGGCGCAGATTTCGGAGAATACCCTCGATTTGCGAGGTATGACGAGCGACGATGCGATCGAGAAGACGGAGTTTTTTCTCCAGTCGATGCACATACGCGAGCAGTCGATGTGCTATATCATCCATGGTCACGGGACAGGCGTGTTGAAGTCGTGCATTCGCCAATACCTCGCCAAATCGCCGATCGTCGTCGCAACGCGCCCAGGTCAATATTACGAGGGTGGCGATGGAGTGACATTGGCTTGGCTTCGCATGGGGTGAGAAAGTTTGGTGCATTGTTCGTTATGCGCCATTTGTCGTGTATAATCCGTGTAGAATTGCTGTGATTGTGGCAATGCGAGAGGAAAGCGATCGATCTATGTCAATTGTGTCGATAACTCAAACAGAGGAGTGAGCGATGAAACGAGTTTTTGTGGCGGTGGCAACGCTTTTGTGCATGGGATGCAATGACGACAGTGCGATTCGCGCCGAGGGTTGTAGTGTGTGTACGGGGAATCAGGTCTGTTCGGGGGCAGGCATTTGTTACGATAATCCCAGTTGCGCGGCATGTGGAAAAGGCCAAGTTTGCGTTGGTGGATCGTGTTATGACGACGGCGATGCATGTGCGAAGTGCGAAGCGGAACAAGTTTGTTTCGATAGCAAGTGTTATGCGCAGAGTTCGCCATGTGCGAAGTGCAAACCGTCGCAAGTATGCAAAGATAGCAAGTGTTATGATGCAAACGATCCGTGTCTGAGTTGTGGCAAAGATCAGGTCTGCGTTGGTAGTGCTTGCTACGATCAAGAAGATGCATGTGCGAAGTGCAAACCGTCGCAAATATGCGTCAATCATGCGTGTTTTGATTCCGATGATCCGTGTGCAAAGTGCACGAAAGGGCAGATTTGCGTTCAAAAGCAGTGTTACAACGAGAGCGATGATTGTGTTCCAGCGTGCACGGGCGATAAAAAATGCATTGATGGTGCATGTGTCGATTGCACGGTGATGTGTAGCGGGGAATGCTGTGGTGCAGAGGAATTATGCGACCTAGTCGAGAATACATGTGGACAGTCGTGTGGCGATGTGGCGGCTTGCAAAGGGAATTGTTGTTTTCCCAGTGAAATATGCCATCCGACGTATGGTTGTATAGAGGATTGTGGCGAACAGCGAACGATGTGCGTCGACGAAAACAATATGCAGGTATCGTGTTGCGAAGCAGGTATGATATGCGAAGCAGGGGCATGCAAAGAGGATTGCAAAGGCGGTGTGCGTTGCAATAACGCGTGTTGTAATGTTGGCGATGTATGCGAAGACAATGCGTGTAAAATTCCGTGCAATGCGGAGACGCATACGCGATGCGGTGGATCGGAAGAGTATTGTTGTGAGAACGCGAGCCATGTGTGTATTTCGAACGTTTGCATCGCAAAAGGGAAGACGTGTGCGAAGGCGAGCGATTGCGATTTCGACGAAATTTGCGATGAGTCGTTTCACAATTGTATCAAGGTCGATGATATCCCTTTGACATGTGAAGTCAGACCAGAGAAGGGTAAGTTTGCCCCGATTTTGCAATGGCATTGGCCCGAAGATTTGCCCAATCACCAATCGGCGTTTCATCCCGAATATAATCAAGTGATGATGACGCCGATCGTTTTGAATATGACTGACGACAATGGCGATGGCGTCATCGACGAAAACGACATTCCCGATGTGATGTTTTCGACGTTTACGTCGTGGAAATACGATTATGAAGGCGTGGTTCGAGCGATTAGTGGCGATGATGGTCGCGAATTGGCGGCTACAGAGCCGATTTATAGCTCGCGCGATGATTTTGGCGCAGCTGACATCGATGGCGATGGCGTGCCCGAATTGCTCGTCCATACGAAGACTGAAATTCACGCTCTTAGCCTAGCCAAAGACGATACATCGCCGACGGGGTATCAATGGGTCGTCAAATATAGGCTCGCGCATGGATTGAGTATTAAGCCTGAAAACATGGGCAATTTGCAGGCGACGTTTGCACACATGGAGGACGATGGCATCGTCGACATCGTGACGCAACGTGGCGTGCTCAACGTCGTCAATGGCGAGCTCGTATGGAAAGAAGGGTGTGAACGAAAATGGTTAGGCAATTTTCCGTTTGCCGTCGATCTCGATGGCGATGGGACGATGGAAATCGTCACGAGTGGTGCCGTTTACGATAATCATTGTCGTCAACTCGTCGCCCATGGCTTTGGCAATCCGACGGTAGCCGATATGATGCCGAGTGGACCCGATGCAGCCGAGACAGGCGAGTTGATTCCAGAGATCGCAGGTGTGTCGGGCGGCGCATTCGAAGGGACATTCCGCTTTACAAAGCTGTATAAAAAAGATGACAAGTGGTCGGCAAAGACCGTTTGGACTGCGCCAATTCCGATTAATTACGAACGCACAAATAAAGATGCTCATGTCGATTGTCGTAGCGAGAAAGCCAAATACGACGCCGATCATGGTTATAAATATAACAACAATTGCAATTCGGGCGGTGGTCCTCCTGTCATTGCCGATTTCGATGGCGACGGAAGGCCCGATATTGGCGTTGCAGCTCGCTGGTATTACATCGTCTACAGCAACGACGGAACGCCTACTGGCGGTAAAGTCTTATGGGCCGACGGCAAGACGCAAGATTTTTCGAGTGCCGTGACGGGGTCGAGCGTCTTCGACTTCGAAGGCGATGGAAGTGCCGAGGTCGTCTATGCCGATGAGTTGAATTTGCGCGTTTATGCGGGCAAGGGCAGTGGCGTAGATGCCAATAACGACACTTATTTCGATCCTGTCGAGCTCTATAGGATGCCGAATTCGAGTGGAACGCTCTACGAGTATCCGATTATCGTCGACGTCGACAACGACGGTAGTACCGAGATCGTCGTCGCATCGAATGATTACTCAACCAAAACAGTGACGGGCGTGCGCGCATTCGAAGATCCGGGGCGTCAGTGGGTGCGCACGCGCCGTGTTTGGAATCAGCATCACTATCACGTGACAAATATCAACGAAGATGGATCGGTGCCACTCAAAGAGACGATGAATTGGTTGCATCCGAAGCTCAACAACTGGCGTCAAAACGTCCAGCCGTCGGGTGTCTTTAATGCGCCCAACCTCGTCGCCGAGGGATTGGTGAGCGATTTATCGGCATGTGGTGAGGTCAAGAGCGTTACGCTTATGGCTCGCGTATCGAATCAAGGATCGCTTGGTATAAAGGCAGGCTTGAGCGTCAAGTTTTATTACGTCGACAAAGACGATGCGACAAAGAAGTATGCGATTGGAACGGCGAAAGTTGCCAAGAACATTGCACCAGGACAGCAAGCGACGGCTTCGATCGTTTGGGATCAGACGATCGAAATCGATGGCGTGAAGCAGGAGATCGATACGCCGGCGATGCTCTATATCGTCGTCGATGAACCGACAGCCGACAAGCCGTATGGCGAGTTTGTCGAGTGCAACGATGACGATAACGCGTTGGCACCGCAATCGATTGCTCTTTGTGCCGATTCGGTGAATTAGGTCTAATTCTCCATACTTTTTTAATCCCCCTCTCTTTTGTCGTGAGGGGGATTTTTTGTGTGAAATGGACATTTACCTAGAGAAAGGTTGTCCTTTTCCGAGTTCGATGATGGGAATTTTTGTGAGAGCGGATAGTTTTCGAGCGAGGGCAAAGCAGGAGTATTTATCGAAAGAGCCTTCGACAATGGGGTGTGGTGTTCCGTCGCGTTCGGCGAGGTAGAGTGCGAATGCTTCGATGGAGACGTTTTTGCGCCCAGGCCAAGGATAATCGATGAGGCCGAAGACGAGGTGTGTGAATCGGTCGAGGTCGTAGGCGACGTAGTTGCCCTTTTCGGGGAGCATGATTTGTTGGCTATAGCCGATAGTTTGCCCGATGTCGTCGTGAATGGGCTTTGGTGGTGGGAGTCGGAAGACTTCTTCGCGTTGCCGGAATGTCTTCGAGGAACGGCGGAAGCATGCGATGGCGAAGAAGAGAGCGAGTCCGAGGATGACGAATTCCCATCGATTGAAGTACCAGAATCCGGCGAGAGCGAGTCGGAAGAGCTCGAAGGCGACGATGATCGCCATGAGCCAAGCGACGAATCGCCATCGCTCTCCGATTCGTTGGCAGACTTCGACGAGTCCAATCCATTCGTCATTGCGTTTTGTCAAGATGCATCGATCGTATAGCATATATCACTCCTCATGCCGATGCACAGCTTGGCGAAGGGCTATGGCGTCAGCAATGGATTTGGGATTTCTGTCAATTTAACCTTCCAACGATTATCTTCGAGAACGACGACGATGCGCCGAGCATCGCCAGATTTAGCGATGGCGTAGAGGATTTTTGTCGAATCGTCTTCTTCGTCGTCGGTTCTATCGCCGAATTCGTCGCGAATGTCGGCGAGACCAGCAATAAACACGTCGTTGACTGGGTCAAACGGTATGATGTCGCCGTTTCGCTGTAGTTTGTGAGCGGCAAGCGAGGCTTCGAGATCGCCATCGATGGCATGTTTTCGCAAGAAAGTGACGGAATCGTCGGTCATCCAGGAGAGTGCTTGAGACCATTTTTCGTCGGCGAGGGCCGCAAAGCATTGGATAGCGCTACGTTTTGCATCGATGTAGCGTTTCGTTGCTTCTTCGGGTGATTCTTGTGGTTTCTGAGCTTTAACCCATTCGTCTTTTGGCGGCGGATCGGGCAATGAATACATACGCGTGCATCCAGCACAAGCTATCGAAACGAACGACAAGATTGCAATATAACGCCAAAACACCGCATGACCTCAGCAATAGTGGGCACGCGCGAGCGACGCCCAATCCCAGAAACGCTATGAGCTATATATGAGCGATGTGCAAATAGCAACATCGCAAATGCGTTCACTTTATGCGAAAAGCGATTGTGCCCCGAGTGGGCTCAATCGCTTTTGCGGTGCGTGGCAAAGCCACGCAAAAGAGAGATGAAAGAGACGATTATTCTTGTTCGGCTTTATTGGCTGCGCGAATCGAACGGATGCGTTGTGCGGCGGTGAGGTATCGTTTTCGCAAGCGGATGGAAATCGGCGTGACTTCGACGAGTTCGTCTTCGTCGATCCATTCGATCGATTCTTCGAGCGACATGATGCGGGGAGGCGTGAGGATGATGTTATCGTCGCGCCCAGCGGCACGCATATTTGAAAGTTTCTTTTCGCGTGAAACGTTGACATCGATATCGTTTGGGCGAGAGTTTTCGCCGACGATCATGCCTTCGTAGCAGTCGACGCCGGGCCCGATGAAGAGGACGCCGCGTGGTTGGAGATGGAAGAGAGCATAGGGGATGCTCTTTCCGTCGCGGTCGGCGACGAGAGCGCCGTTTTGTCGGTAGTTCATGGCACCGAACCAAGGCGCCCAGCCGTTGAATAGTGTATTCATGATGCCGAGGCCGCGAGTTTCGTTGAGGAATTGGGATCGGAAGCCGATGAGTCCGCGGGAGGGGACGTCGAATTCGACGTGAACGCGGCCGGAACCGAGGGATTTCATCGAATCCATGATGCCCTTGCGCAACGCGAGCATTTGCGTAATGGCGCCGACGTTGACTTCGGGCATATCGAGGATGAGTCGTTCCATCGGTTCGAGTGTTTTTCCGTTTTCGTCTTTTTTTGTGACGACTTCGGGCTTTGAAATGCACATTTCGAAGCCTTCGCGGCGCATCGTTTCGATGAGTATGGAGAGTGAGAGCTCGCCGCGCCCCATGACTTTGAACGTGTCTTTGGAATCGGTTTCTTCGACGCGCATGGAGACGTTGGCACGAGCCTCTTTGAACAGGCGTTCGGAGATATGACGGGTCGTGACGAGCTTGCCTTCTTTGCCAGCGAAAGGCCCGTTATTGACGCTGAAAAACATGGCGATCGTCGGTTCATCGACGCGGACGCGCGGCAAAGCGACGGGATTGTCGATCGACGACAACGTATCGCCGATGGCGATTTCTTCGATACCCGCGACGGAGAAGAGTTCGCCGGCTGGAGCTTCTTTGACGCGTTTGCGATCGAGGCCGTCGAAAACGTAGAGCTGACCGACTTTGATCGAGCGATTTCCCTTTTCGCCCATAATCGTGAGCATTTCGTCTTCGCACAGCGTGCCTTCGAAGACGCGGCCGACGGCCATTTTGCCCAAATAATTGTCGTAGTCGGTGTTGGTGACGAGGGCTTGTAGATTGCCCTTGGGATCGCCTTTGGGCTCGGGGACGTATTTGATAATGGCGTCGAAGATAGGCGCCAAATTGGGTTGGATATCGTCGGGGCTCGTGCCAGAGACGCCGTCGCGCGCGATAGCGTAGAGGACGGGGAATTCGATTTGTTCGTCGTTTGCATCGAGATCGATGAAGAGCGAATAGACTTCGTCGAGGACTTCGGCGGGGCGAGCATCTTGTCGATCGATCTTATTGAGGACGACGATGACGGCTAAACCGCGAGCCAGTGCTTTTTTGAGAACGAATCGCGTTTGTGGGAGTGGACCTTCGGCGGCATCGACGAGCAAGACGACGCCATCGACCATGGTGAGCATGCGTTCGACTTCGCCGCCGAAGTCGGCGTGACCCGGTGTGTCGGCGATGTTGATTTTGACGCCATTCCATTCGACAGCCGTAGCTTTGCCGACGATCGTAATGCCGCGTTCGCGTTCCAAGGCATTTGAATCCATGACGCGTTCGACGACGTTTCGCTTGTTGTCGAGGCTACCGGATTGTTTCAAAAGCGCGTCGACGAGCGTCGTCTTGCCGTGGTCAACGTGGGCTATAATCGCGACGTTTCTATAACTCATAGTATTTAAGGTACTCCAGAAATCGGTCTCAGTGAGGCTTTGTCGAAGGGGAAAGCCAGAACCGCTTTTGATGATGTTAAAGGTCTTTGCATGGCGTCACTTCGCGCACGTCTATGCATCGACGACGGAGGGCAATTTTTTGCCTCCGCAAAAACCGCAACTTTGTAGGGCGTTGAATCGGTTTTTGTCAATGTTTTTTTGCGTTCTCTGAAGTGATCCCGTACAAAAAAAGAATACGCATTTGCCTTCGTTTATCATCTAGCCCATCTCCCTGACCTCACCTCCGGCCTATCGGCCACCCCCTCTCCATAAATGGAGAGGGGGAATAGACAGGTTTATATGGATGGGCGGCCCGGTTCCCTCGGCGTTGGGGCGGGGCTACTCGCCGCAAACCCCTAACGGGGTTTAATGGAGCGATGGATAAGAAAAAAGCGACTTCGGTATTTGAAGTCGCTTTTGATTTGCATCGCTAGGCGATGGCGCAATGGGGCTGGATAACGTTATTCGGCTTTATCGGCGTCATCGTCTTTTTTGTCGCAGCAGCATTCGTCTTTGTCGCAAGCCTTGTCGCCATCGCATTCGCAGTCTTTTCCGCAACAGCATTCGTCTTTTTTGCAGCAACAATCGTCTTTTCCGCAAGCCTTATCGCCATCGCATTCGCAGTCTTTTCCGCAGCAGCAGCAGGCTTCTTGCTCGCCCGACGGCATTTCTTGAGCTTCTTCTTCGTCGTAGAGGTCGTTGAGCGCATCGATGTATTTTTCGCAAGCTTCGGGCAATGTGAGTTCGTTGCGCTTGACGAGTTTGTAGACTTTCTTGCCGAGGCGTAGGAAATGTCTTTCTGCTTCGCGTTCGCGGAGTTTTTCTTCGACGACGATTTTGCCTTTTTCTGCGGCATCTTTTGCCGTTTCGACGGCAGCTTTGCCAAGCGATTGGGCTTTGTTCAAGAGTACAGAGAAGGTGTCTTTAACGGTTTCTTTTACATCTGCCATGATTATGTCTCCTGAGTGTAGAGCGATGAAATATCGCTTGTTTTATGGGCAGGCACTAGGATGTGCCTTTCGAATTTCATCGAAGCTCTTTTGGTATCGGGCTTTTCTGAAATCGGTTAAATCATTGGAATCGCTTGTGAGAGCGTCGTTGAGCGTTTTGCAAGCGATATCGAATTGCCCCGCTTTTGAGTAGAGAACGGCTTTAGCGAAGGGAAAGTCGTAGGGCAATCCGCTGTATTGGAGTTGTTCGATTTTTTCGATTTTATTTTGAAGCGGTAGCGAAGAGAGTTCGATTTGCCACCGCAGGAAGGCAGTTTGTTCTTCGGGGGAATCGAAACGCGAAGCGGTATAGAATTCTGCGACGACGGCAAACCAAAGGTGTCGGTGTAGGAGGGAAGCGATTTTTCTCGATTGTGGCGAGAAAGAGCCGTCATCGCCGCGCAAATGTTCGCGTTGATCGATTTGATCGAAGGCGGTGATTTCGGCGTCGATGATCGAGGCGATATCGGGCACGTGAGATTGGCAAATGTCGATGATATGTTGCCGAGCCCCGGGTTTGGATTCATAGAGAGGGGCGAGGGTTTGGAAAGCTTGCTCGCTTATCCAATAAATCGCAGAGAAGGATGTGTTGGCGATGAGTCCGGCGAGGTCGGCTTCGAGCTGACCTTTGGCGTCGCGAATGGCTTGTTCGTTGGCGTCGTTTGTATCTTCGATAGCGACGCGGGCTTTGTAGCTGATCCAGTCGCAGATCGTCGGGATGGCACTGATGTCGTTGGGATCGGTCGGTTGGCCGAACCATGCTTCGTGAGCCTTATCGAGGAGCGCAAATTGCCCGTCGATCGGTTCGAATTCGAGCGATGGTTGCTGCTGTGGCAATAGCAACATGACGATAAAACTCGCCATGATGATAATGCCAATGATGGTCATGATGCGTTTCGATGTGTTCATAGGACATCCTTGAAGAATTACCGATCGCATTATACCACGAAAAGAAGACGATAGTGAATTAAAATCACTGCGTTAGAGATTTGCATCGCGCGGTAGCTTGTTTGACGGCATCGGTTTGTTTTGCTCGCGGTGCGTATTCGAGAGCTTCATCGTATTTCCCCAGGTTCGTGCATGCGATGGTGAGCAATTCATAGGCGCGAGCGATTTGATCGCGTCCATCGGCGGCGAGTTTCATTTGGTGGCCGAGCATTTCGAGCTTTCGCCAATCGTGTGCACGCGCTGCGACGAGCCCTTTTTCGTAGAGAGCTTCGGCTTGAATGCCGATGCGTTTCATCCGCTCGGTGGCATCGTTGCCCGATCCGCGTATTGCCTTCATAAAATCGTTGAAGTTGATGAATGCAAAATAGATCGAGATGATGATCATGAACACGTTTCGACCGAGGGCAAAGTAGACGATCATGCCGACGGCTAAGACGAAGCTGAAGATCGAGATGATTTGGACGGCGCGTTCGGGCTTTGTGATCTTTGCCAACAGATGCGTGAAGACTTTGCTGCCGTCCATGGGGCGGACGGGGAGCAAGTTGAATATGCCCCAAATCAAGTTAATGTACATCGTATAGGAGAGGAATATCGCCAAGAGTTGGTATTTGGCGAGGAAAGGCGCAAATCCCAAGAGGTCGACGAGGAATAGGATGCCAAAGATGACGCCAGCGACGACGAGGCCAGCCATGGGGCCGGCTAGGGTAATGAGAAAGTCTTGTTTTGGCGAATTGGGGCGTGCGTGTGTCGTGAGCCCGCCCAAGCCGCATAGCGTGACCTCTGGGTTGAGGTGGAAGTGTTTTGCCGTGAGGGCATGGCCGAATTCGTGGATGAGCACGCCTAGAATGGCGCATGCTCCGAAGATAAAGGGATTTTGCATTCCAACGCTCAAGATGAGGATGAGCAGGATGAACATTGGCTGAAAAGAGACGGGAATGCCTTTTATCGTAAAGAGGTGGATACCTTGCATTATTGTCCTCGATGTGATGCGCCACGCAAAGCGCCACTCGGTCGCTTCGCAGATGGGGGCGACGCATTGGGTCATGCGCTCGCAATTGGCATGTGGCGGCGCATGGCGTCCATAGACTAAAACGCTTGAGTTGATCAATTCATTCCTCTTGTTTTAGACCTCACTCCCAGGGTCGTTTATTTTGGACCGCACTTCTGGCCGTATATTTTGGACCGCAGCCCCGGCCGTATATTTTGGACCTCACCCCCGGCCGTTTTTTGGACCTCACCCCCGGCCTGTCGGCCACCCCCTCTCCATAAATGGCGAGGGGGAATAGACATCTGCCTACGGCAGATGTGAGAAATTTGGCGAGGGGGAATAGACATCTGCCTACGGCAGATGTGAGAAATTTGGCGATGGGGTATTATAAACCCCGTAGGGGTTTCCGCGAGTAGCCCCCGGCAACGCCGGGGGTAAAAGCGACCCCAATCCACAATAACCCCGTAGGGGTTTCCGAAACATAAGCCCTGAAGGGACGCCAGAATACAGCCCGGGGTAAGCGTAGCGCAACCCCGGAATGACAAGAGCCCGTATTGAGCCCAACGGGCGAAATAGGGCGATAAAAGCCCGTATTGCTGCAGGCAATAGGGCGATAAAAGCCCGTATTGAGCGATAGCGAAATAGGGCGCTCAAAGCCCGTATTGAGCCCAACGGGCGAAATAGGGCGCCCCAAAAAAAAAGAAAAAGAAAAAGCTTCGAAAAAAACGCGGAGGTGATTCTGAAGAAAATTCGGGGAATACGTCGAAAATAGAAGCGAAAAATGACAAAAAAAGCGAAGATGAAATCACCTTCGCTTTTTGAGAATTGCTAGAACGCGTTGTTTGCGAGAAATGCCTAGAGTTTTGCCTCGCTGGCGATGATGTGGATGCGAGAGGCGAGTCCGTCGGTCGATTTTTCGATTTCGCCCATGATGGCGAGTATTTGTATCATGCGGTTTCGATAACGCTCGAGAGCGTTGGCGCTGCCGCCGAAGAGTTTGGTGCGTTCGAGTAGGACGATTTCGTCGGCGAAGACGGTTTGTTCTTTGCCGTCGTTGTCGGCGATGACGTAGATGAGTCGGTTGGGGAGAGTGAGGGTCGTGTCGGTGGTGATTTCGACGACGGGTTTTGCGCCAGCTTTTGTTTTTGCTTTAGCGGGGTCGTAGATGCGGGCTTTGTATTCATCGTCGGAGAGGCGGCCGGAGGCGTGCATGGCTTCGAAAGCTTTGGCGGCGTCGGCGTCGTCGGTGAGGGCGCTTTTGACTTGGTAGACTTCGGTCGATTGTAGCGCTTTGAGCGTGCGGTCGCTGTCGGCTTCGGTGATTTTGAGGACGTCGGCGGCGTTGACTTTGATGGCGTAGACGATGTTTCGGTCGGTAGCCGAGCTCGTGCCGAGGATTTGTTTGATTTCGGCGGCGTCTTTTTCGGTGTTGTCGATGTGCGACTGTAGTAGTTCGGCGAGCAACGACGTGCCCGCGCCGTAACCACGGATATCGCTGAGCGGATTTTGCGCCGAGTTGCTGGCCATGGAAATGACGTTTGCGGGGAGTTGGCTGACGTCGAGGACGAAATCGTAGCCGGGTTCGTTATATTTTTTGATGACGTCGTTATAGAAGTGTTCGTTGTATTCGAGGACGCCGGCGCCGAGCGATTCGCTACGCTGTTTGAAGAGCTGTGCGAACGTTTGGAAGTTGTCGACTTTTTGTTTAATGGTGGGCTCGATTTTTTGTGCGACGTCGATGCGGAGGTTGACTTCGGCGCGTTGTGCGAAGACGTATTGCCAGCACGAACCGATGAAGGCGCCAAAAGCGAGCGAGACGAGGATGACGACGCCGACCATGATGGGCTTGGCGCGGTCTTTTGGGGGGAGTAGCGACTTATCGACTTGGTTCAAGTTGTAGTCGAAGAGGCGCTGTTGCTTTGGGGCATCGTCGATTTCTTCGATGATGACTTGTTGTTGTTGGCGTTTTGGAAGTTTTGACCCGAAACCGCCACCAAAGCCGCCGCCACTAGAGACACCACCGCCAAAGCCGCCTGCGCTACCAGATTTGGCAGCCATGCGCGCCTTGAGCTCGTCGATGTTTTTGAACTTGGAATTATTGCTGGAAGAATTCAACACTCCCTCCTGGGCAGAAAGAATTGCGAAGACCGTTTTCAACGGCATTCACAAGAAATATCGTCGACTCGAAAAAATATGGGGCGCAGTCTGCGATGTGAATTCATCGGCGGACTGCTGAAATCACTTTCACTAAGGGTTTTGCGATAAATCCTTTCGGATTATCGATGATCATTGGGCTTTTGGCAACTGTTTGGGGAAAGTCTCCGAAATTGTCGCCGAGATTTGTTTTTTGGCGACGATTTAGAAAATCTCTGAAATTGTCGCCAAAATTTGTTTTTCGACGACGATTTAGAAAATCTCTGAAATTGTCGCCGTTCAAGCGCCTCAGTAGGTTAGGTATCGGGGATAAATGCTTTGAGGTCTTGTTGAATCGTAGCGCTGGAGGCGACCGTTTTGTCGATGAGGTCTTTGATCGTCTGTGTGCGCCATTCATAGCGAGCTTTGGCGTTGGCGGATTTTCCGAAAAAGCGCTCGCGGTCGACTAAGATGACTTCGTCGGCGAAGAGATTCGACTTATTGCCTTGTCGGTTGGCGACGTCGTAGATGAGGTGATTGGGCAAATCGAGGCCTTCATTTCGCAGGCGTGCTTCTTCTTTTCTGTCTTTTGGTTTGTAGTCGCGTCGAGCGCGTTGTTCGTTCGACCACTGGCCATCGTTTTTGATATCGCCATAGAGCGACGAGAGTTCGGCATCGTCTTCGACGACGTCGCGATATGTAAAGATCGAGACGACGCCATTGGCATATTGCGATCGCGGCGCGGTCGTTGCCAAGTAATAGAGCGCATCGGGGATGACTTGCATGGCATAGAGCACGGTTTCGTCGCCGGAGTGGCTCTGGAGCTCGAGGATCGAATCGGAATCGGCGCGCGTTTCGGCCAAGTGCGTTTCGATGAGTTGTCGCAAGAGCATCGATTGTGCCGAGTATTCGCGCAAGCCGACGAGTGGATTGGCTTTTTGGTCGATGAGGAGGACGGCTTCGCCCGTGATATCGCTCGACATATCGAGCATGAATTGCGTGATTTGCGGGCTCCGGACTTTCGTTTTGAAGCTCTCGAACGCCGCTTCGCTATAATTCGCCTCCGCAATTTTATCGAATTCCTCTTTGAGCGAATGCAGAGCAGTAATCTTGTCGCCGACCGTTCTGTCGATGGCGCGAGCTATCGATGCTTTTCGCTGGACATCGGCTTTGTCGGCTTGGACCGAGGCGACGCCATAACCGATAAAGGCGCCAATGATGGCGGCAACGCAGAACGCCGCGCACGCCTTGTAGACGCGCGTATCGACGCCCTCGGGTTGAACCGTGAGCATGTTCTGGTAATCGGCTTCGTCGAGTTCGCTGATTTGGGGAACATAATTGTAATCGTCCGGCTCTGCCTCGTACACTTCTTGTATTATGGGTTCGGGACTCTTGTTTTGTGCTGCGTTTTGAGTTCCGATTCCGGGATTATTGCTCGAAAAATTCAACATCCCCTCCTAAGCAAGTCATCACTCGCGCGACTCTGGCGCGAAACGGGTTTCTCCACCTCACCGTAGACACTATGCCATACCGATGCGGTGTGCGAATTTACGCCAAAATGCGCCGTTTCGTCAACCTAAAACTCTAAACGCGGAATCGTCGGCATCGGGCGCCAGTTTCGGGCTCTGCATCCATTTATATATACATACGCATTTTTCGTTTTGGCACGGGGTTGCGCTTGGATGGACGGGGTGGCGCCCTATCGCCGTTGGCGATACGGGCTTTTGCTACGGCTATTTCGCCCGTTGGGCTCAATACGCCTCCGCGTTCGCCCTATTTCGCTTGCGCTCAATACGGGCTCAGGCGCGCCGTATTGCCTGGCGGCAATACGGGCTTTTGCTACGGCTATTTCGCCCGTTGGGCTCAATACGCCTCCGCGGTCGCCCGGGGTTGCGCTTTGCTTACCCCGGGCTGTATTCTGGCGCCCCTTCAGGGCGCGTGTGGTGTGGACGATCGGAAACCCGACACCACTAATCGGGGAGTACGTAGAGTTCGACGGGGAGGGAGATGATTTTGCCTTCGCGTCGGATTTTGACTTGGATCGTATCGCCGGGTTGGTGTGTATCGAGGGCGTTATAGAGCGTGTCGTAGTTCGTGACTTTTTTATCGTCAATGCCGACGATGACATCGCCGATATAGGTGCCGCGATAGTTTTGTTCGACGCCGCGCAGTCCGGCGCGCGCGGCTGGGGAATTGTTGGCGACTTGGCGCACGATGACGCCTTGAATGCCGTTTCGGCGAGCAATGGCATCGGGCAAGATCGATATGCCGAGCCCGATTTGTTGGGCTTTTCCCGTTCGGATGATTTGTGGCACGACGCGTTTAATCGTCGAAAACGGCACGGCAAACCCGATCCCCGCCGAGGCGCCCGATTTCGAGAATATCATCGTATTCATGCCGATGAGTTGACCGCTTGAGTCGAGCAGAGGACCGCCCGAATTGCCGGGGTTAATCGAGGCATCGGTTTGGATCATGTCGCGAATCGTCACGCCGCCATAGCCGAGTTGGTCGCGTCCCATGGCCGAGATAATGCCCGTCGTAATCGTGTGATCGAGCCCGAATGGGTTGCCGATGGCGATGGCTTTTTGCCCGACGGCGAGTTCGTATGTGTCGTCGGGTCGCGGAATGGGCGTCAATTCATCGGCTGGGGCATCGATCTTTAGCACGGCAATGTCTTTCTTGGGCTCGCCACCGACGAGCTTCGCCGGATAAGTCTTTTGATTGTAGAGCGTGACCGTGAGATGTGAGCTGCCATCGATGACGTGGTAATTCGTGACGATATGGCCGTCGGTATCCCATATAAAGCCCGATCCAGAGCCCGCTGGGACTTCGGTGGCGCGCATCGTATATCGATCGCGGACGATTTGATTTTGCGTGACGAAGACTGTGCCAGGACCCGCGTTGTCGAAGATGTCGACGGTATTTTGTTCGTCTTCTATTCGGAATCGTCGTTCTTTCTTCGTTCGATCGTCTTTTGCATGCAATTTTATTGCATTGTCTTGGGCAATTGGGGCGTCGTCGACTTCGGCTTTGTCTTTTGCCATGTCGACGGCGTCGACTTGGGCGGGGGCGATTTCGGATGGCGCTGCTGCGACTTGGTCTTTCTGACAACCTGCGCACGAAATGAAGGGCATACATGCCAATACGATGAGATATGTCAGGTGTTTCATTTTACAGATCTCTTTTTTATTCGCTTAAAAAGCTTGTCTTTGTCTTTGCTCTCGTCATTGTTTTGCGATCGATAGGGGGTGGCGAGGAACGGAAGATATGGCATTTAGGGTTTACGCGTGGCGATGGTGAGAGGTGTTTGGGTGCTACAAGTCCATTGCGCCGTTGGCGGTGCCAAAACGTCGTTGACGCTTCGTATTTCGACGGTGTTTTCGCTCAGGGAGAGTAGCCATTTCCCCGTCGGGTCGAAGGCGACGACTTCGGTTCCCGTGTCGGGCGTCGGCGAGCCTATGAGGGTGATGGGAGATCCCTTTTCGTCGACGAGTAGCGTGCCGCTTTGAATGGCTAGGGCAAAAATCGGTTTATTGGGATGAGCTGCGATTTTTCGCACGTCGAACTGCATGGGGAGCGTCGCGATTTCGGTGGCTTCGTTTGGCGCATTTTGGGCGGCGGCGAGGCTGACGAAAGTCGTTTTGTCGAGGCTCGCAAATGCCACCGTATTGTGGTCGTAGAGGAGCGCGAAGCGGACGGAATCGCTTGGGGCAGATGTGAGAATGGCATTGGCGTTGTCGAAATTCCAGGGCGATAGGGCGATTTTATTCGTCGTCGTCAGCGACATGATATCGGCTGCCGAGGGCATGAGCGCGAGGGGGAGTGTATTGGAGATGTTTTCGAAGATGTAGTAGCCCTTTTGCGGCTGTGCTGCATCGAGTTCATATCGCTGAGCGACGCCAAGGATGCGCAGTTGCGACGTATCGTCGACAAACTTTGCATCGACGAAGAGATCGTCTTCGCCCGCAATCGCTTTGTGCGTTTTCCCCGTCTGCGTATCGAGTACCCATAGCTCGCTTTTGACTTGTTTTTGCGGCCCGAAATCGACGTTGACAAAGGCGATATAACGCGCCGACGCGTCGATGGCCGCCGAACGGACTTTTCGCAACAAGACGGGGTATTGTTTGCGCTTTGCGACGTCGCTCTTTTCGAGCTTATCGAGTGCGCAAGCGGCAACGGCTTTATAGGGGAGCCGTTCTTCGCCCTTGATATAGCGTTTGAGATAGAATTTGGCTTCGTCGTATCGTTGCGTGGCGAGCTGTATAAAGGCATTTTGATAATCGCCTTCGGGTTTTGGGACGAAGAAAGACGTTTTAATAAAGGTGATGCCAGGATCGCGTTTGACGCCGAGCATGAATTGATCGAGAGCATCGTGCCATTGACCATTGCGCGCAAGTGCCGATGCCAGGCCATAGAGGGCGTGTTCGCTTTTGGGATTGTCGGTCGTGACTTTTCGATAGGCATCGATCGAGCTTTGCAAGTCGCCCATCGTCATATAGAGTTCGGCCAAATTCCCCTCGATCATTTTGTCGAATGGCTCGTGTTTTGGACATGTGAGCATGAGCGATTTGGCGTCTTCGTAGCGCAACATTTTCGTCAAAACGGTCGATTTGGCGAGGCAGATTTTGCTCTTCATCTCTGGTGTGAGTTCGAGTTTTTCGAGTTGTTCGTAGAGCGCCAATTCTTCGTCGTTTAGGTCGTTTTCTGCAAAGAGGCTACCGCAAGCGAGCGCGATTTGGATGGAATTGTCATCGTCGATAATGGGTGTGAGGTCGGCGATGATTTCGCGGCATAGGACGACGGCGGTTCCCTTTTGCCCCGATTCGTATGCTTTAGTGACGTCGTCTAGGCGGTTGACAATGTTTGTCAAGAGCTCTTCGCGGATCAGAGGCGCATTCTTCTTCGACGATTTTTTTACATCGCCGGATTTGCTCTGCTTTTTACCGGCTTTTTTTTCGTCTTTAGTTTGCCTTTTATTGGCGATTTTTTCTTTCTTTTCGTCTTTTTGCTTTCCCGTATGCGATGGATCGTTTTGGGCGTACAATGGGGCAATGGGCGATAGATCGCCGTTAGGCGTGGTGCTTTGGGCGTGAGCGAGGCTCGGAGCGCAAAGCGCGATAAAAAGCGTCATCCATGTGCGTATAGATATCATTCGACCTCCTGAGCGGTAATGTCTAACCGCTGTATATGGTAACGCAAAAGAAGCGAAAATCAGTCCTATTTTTTGGAATAGCTTTGCGGCGTCGATATGGCGCGTGCATGGTTATGTATCGATCGATGATGATGGCAGAAGGGGTAGAAAAATGAAACGCGCGTTAGTCGTTTTACATCGAGGATTTGAAGAGATCGAAGCCGTGACGGTTATCGACGTATTGCGTCGAGCAGGTATCGAGGTGATCGTTTGTTCGACGTCGCCGTGCGCGAGTGTGGTGGGATCGCATGGTTTGGAACTGTGCGTTTCGGCGTCGTTGGGCGATGAATCGGTGATGGGGAACGGGGAATTCGATGCGGTCGTGTTGCCCGGTGGAATGAAGGGCGTCGAGGGGCTATTGGCGTGCGATGAGCTGAGGGAACTGATTTGTGCTCAATCGGCGCGAGGCGGCATTTTGGCGGCGGTTTGCGCCGCTCCGCTCGTTTTGGCGCGAGCAGGTGTTTTAGAAGGGCGCGATGTGACGTGTCATCCGTGCGTGCGCGATCGGATGGGGTGCGAAGTCGTCGAGGCGCCCTTCGTCGTCGATGGTACGATCGTGACTGGGCGGTCGGCGGGCTGCTCTTTGCCGTGGGCATTGGCACTAGTTGGCGCCCTTTTGGGCGCGATTCCTCAATCGCTACTCGATGGCTTGTGTAGCCCGACGATCGAAGAAATGCGCCAATAGAGATTTATGTCCAATCGTCGCATTCGCTCCACGAACGGACGAGCGTGAGCCCCGAGGCGGGAGCGGTTTCGCCTGCCGCCGTGCGGTTTTTGGCGTCGCGAATGGCAATCATTTCGGCGGCGGGGCGTCCGAGCCCGAATTCGATAAGGGTTCCGACGATGATGCGCACCATTTGTTTGAGAAACGCCGTCCCGAAGACGTCGATTTCGATGAGCGATTCGTCGCCTTGGTGCGCATCATCGATTGGGAAAGGGGCATAGACGAAAGCATCGCTTCGTCGCGTGATGTCGATTTGAGTTATCGTCCGGATGGGGGATTTGGCTTGGCAATCGATAGCTCGGAACGACGAAAAATCGTACGTACCGATGAGGTATTGAGCCGCCAATCGCATGTTGTCGATGTCGAGTTTTCGGGTTCGAGCGACTCGATTGAGCAAGTGCGGTGGCACGAAGTGCCCTTCGTAGAGCGTGTATCGGTAGTGTTTTCCGCGGCTGGCGAATCGGGGTTCGAAGGCGGTTGGTGCGACGAGTGCGCGTCGGATGAATATTTCGGGGGGCGTCGTCGCGTTGATGGCTTGGACCCAGCGATCGGGGGGATAATTTCGATCGGTTTCGAAGGCGGCGATTTGGTATTGAGCATGGACGCCGGCATCGGTACGGCTGGCGCCGCGCACCGTGGTCGGGGCGTTATTAATCTTAGAAATCGCAGCCTCGAGACAGCCTTGAATGGTGCGGGCGCCAGCTTGTCGCTGCCAGCCCGAAAACGGCGTGCCATCGTAGGCGACGATGAGAACTATCGTTTGCATAGGCAGATTAAAAATCGATCGTCGTCATGGGGATGAGTGCTTCGGATTGAGCCGTGGCAATCTTGACCGATAAGACGTCGTGACGTGGCATCATGGGGAAAGAAAAATCGATCTTGCGAGCGACGATATCGGACGGCGCGAGCTCGGTGACGTCGTAATGATTGGGCAAGAGCGGGACTTCGAATCCTATCTTGCGATTGACGATTTCGAAGCTAAATTTGAGTTGATTTTGTGCATTGATCTTTTGCGTGACGCGATAGAATACGGTCATCGTGAGGATTTTTTGAGATTCGAAATCGAGTTTGTCGATTTTAAATCCTTCGAGTGTGATTTCATCGTCGAGGGGGATTTGCATTTTCGTCGCTTCTTTTGGGAGTTCGTTGATGAAAATGTTGTCCATAGGGTTTGATGATGTAGATTCTGCGGTTTCTCCGATGAGATAGAGCCGCGACGAAGGGGCATCGATGACGGGGAGGTTTTTGCGTGCGCCCTGGGCAAACATGTGTCGATAAGTGATGTTGATGTCGAAGAGGGCGTCTTTTGGGATGATATAGAACGCGGCTTCGGCTGGGGATTTGGGATCGATGGCTTGTAGCATGTTTTGTCGCGAAATCGGTTTGGCGACGTCGAGAGAATAGGACGAGAAAGTCGAGATACGGCAACGGTTGCTTTCGCAGACGTAGCCGGGGTCGCAGTCTCGATACGATACGCAAAGTTGATGGTTTTCGCCCGAGAGCAGATAAACGGGTTCGGATTGGTTTGCCAATTCGAAGTATCGCTGGATGAGGGCTTCTTCGGTGAGGTTCTCGGTCACGGAGGGGAGATAGGTGTGATAGATATAGGTCGAAGAGATGACGGCGATGAGGGTGAGCGTTATCGCAGCGGCATAGGGCATGGGAGTCGTTTCTTCGCGCGATACGCGCATGAGTGTCGCGCTCGAACTCGTTCTCACCTCGCGTTTTGGCCGTTTGAACTGCTCGCGTAGCGCCGTGAGCCTGTTTTGTATCGTCTCGGCGATGCCCGAAAAGGCCAGCGGCGTGAGGCAGGCAAATATGATGGCATAGACGATGAATTCCGATGGGAGAGAAAACTTTTGCCCCCAATGCATGAGCGGATCGGTGAGCAAGTATCGCACGATTCGATAGGGCTCGTCGTTGAGCGAAAACATGGCGAAGAAGAGCGTTGCCCAAGCGAAGACGATGAGGAAAACGCGAGCTTCGAGGCTATTGCGCACGGTACGCCAGAACGTTTGGGCGCTGATGGCAATACCAAAGAGAATCGCCGTCGGGACAATGCCAGCGAAAAAGACGCGATTGCATTGGTTGACGCCGACGAATAGGGCGATGAGATCGGCGATAATCCAGCACAAGAGCAGTTTTTGAAGCGCAGAATGCGCATCGGTAGCCTCGTTTTTATCTTGGGCAAATTCGCCGATAAACGGCGAATTTGAGATGGCGAGTTTTTTGTGCGAGACGAAGAGACAGGCGAGGGCAATGGGGAAGAAACAAGCCCATGGCATGAGTCCATAGAGCAAGATATCGATCCACGAAAACCATCGGATATTTTGCGTCGAAGCGGTGGGTTCGACGGTCGAACGCATGACGTATCCGCGTTGATAGGCGCCATTTTGGACTTCGATCCACGGCGAAATCTTGTCGTCGTTTAGGACGCGCAGTAGCGTACCTTTATCGGTGCGGAAGACAGGGGTTGGGATAATGCCCGATTGCAAGACGGCGTTGTCGTTGTAGGTATTGGCAGAGATCGCCGAATTTGCGTCGGCAAAAGCTTTCGACGGCTCGGTCGTTCGCACGAGCGGTAGCACGTTTTTCTTATACGAGCTGTTGGTGTGGTACCAGAAGAAGCGCAGGGCGTTTTCGAAGCTCCCATCAAGGTCGGGGATTTGTTTTTCGGCGCGGATGGGGGTTTGTTTTTGGAATCGCCACATCAAATCATTGACGAATGTCTTTCGTTCGGATTCGCTTTGCGCGAATATTTCGTTAGCATTTGTATTGAGATTTGAATGCGATTCGACGAGGATGAAAGGTCGTTGTTCGGGTGAATCGGGGGTTGTGCTCGAGCTTTTGACGGTTCCGATGATTTGGTGATTTCGTCGTTCGATCGAGATGACGTTGTCGTTATCGAGCGCGTTGTTGACTTCGGCTAGGGTCATGGGGGTGCGCCGTTCGATGGCGTAGCGCGATTGCGTGACGAAAGTACCGAAGATGCCACCGATGGCGACGAAGGCCAAAAAGATGCTGACGATGAAGTAGCGACAGCTCAGAGGCTTGAGAAATGCTTGTTTTTGGGGATGCCGGCGCATGACGAATAAAAACAGCGCACCGCTGAGGGCTAGGATGGCTAGGGCAAATAGGCCGCCGGCTAGGAAAGATAAAAAGCAAGATAAGCCCGTAAAAACGAGCATTGTTCGGTGCATTCGCCGAGTCGTTGCATAAGAGGCGAGCAGATAGAACAGTTGTGGCGTCGAAACGGCGACGATGAGCCAAATATCGCCGTGGATGAGTTTTCCGCTCAAGACGAACATGGGCATCGTGAGGAGAGCGATGACGGTCATCCATGCGGCGCGTCGCGTCGAAACTTGCCTGACGGCAAAAAAGCTAAGGCAAACGATGAAAATGCCCGCTAGGGCGCCTGGCAAGCGAATCCAGAAGGGATCGATTTCGCTAAATATGTGCGACGAGAGCGATAAAAACCAGAGCTGTAGCAGGGGTTGCGCGACGAAAACGTTGTCGACTTGAGGGATCCAAAACGACGATTCGAGGATGCTCGATTGCGCCATGCGCTGAGCCGCCAGGAGTGTAGATGTCTCCCATGGCTCCCAAAAGTTCATGCCATTGTGGGAAACGGTGAGTATAAAAACGAAGGCCGAAATGCCTAGCACGAGCACGGTATCGACGATAGAACGTCGGGTAATCATGACAATCTCCGTCGCAAAAGACTTTGAGCAGTTGCACGCAAGAAATGGCGCGCCTTAGGTGCTAGGATTACCACATCGAGCCAGGCATTTCTTAGAAAAAGTTATTGGGCGTTCTCTGTTTTTGTGCCAGTGGGAGCTTTTTTTGCGCCTGCATTGGGATCGCCGACGCGGGTCGGGCGTTTAGCGTGCTTTGGATTGGGGGCGTTGTTGGCGTTGTCTTGAGCTTTTGGGGCTTCGGGGGCTGTGGTGGGCGTGGCTTTGGCAGGGGGTTGCCCTGGCATGCTTTTGACGAGTTGGGTGACGAGGGCGATGAGTTGATCGAAAGTCGCCTGGTCGTAGTTAATCGTCATCGTGACTTCGGATTTTGAAGCGTTGAAAGCAATACCCGAGAGGAACGATTCGACGCCGAGAGCTTGGACATCGGGGTCTTTTTTCCCGTTGGTCAAGAGAACCGAGACGGCTTTAGCCGTTTGGGCAGCCGATTTATCGTCGTTCATGACGAAGATGGCCGACGATTTGAGACCTTTGGAGAAGTCGAGGGAGAGCAGACCGGATTGGAGGTCGCCGAGCCGGATGATGCCTTCGTTTGTGGCGGTCATGTCGACGATGGGATCGCCGCGCCCAATCGATTCGCGTTGCGTTTTGTTGAGTGCGAAGACGAGCCATGCATCGCCCGATTTATTGGCGCGTTTGAGCAGCGTTTGTAGCGTTGGATTGGTGATGCCGCCCGTATAGCCCGCTTTATAGGCTTCGAGGATCGATTTGACTTTGAGTTCGCTGCCCAAGACGAGGACGGAACCCAAGATCGCGATGCACTCGTTTTCGCGCTTTGTCGCGAAGTATTCTAAGTCTTGGTGATTGCGTTTGTCGATCGTGTTTTCGAGCGAGGCGAAGATGGCCTTGTATTGCGACAAATCTTTTGTCGTTTCCCACAAGATGATGTGTTCGGATTTGTCGACATCGCTAGGGATGCCGACGACGATTCGCGACAAGATTTCTTCGAAGACGATGCCCGAGGAACGAATGATCGAAAACGCCTGCTTGACGTTTTTATCGGTGACGAAGAAATCCATGAGATACGTGTAAATTCTGCGTTGTGCGAGTTTTGGCATGTCGATCGCGCCGACGCCGACGTAATCGTCTTTGAGCCATTGGGCTGAATCGACGGGCTCGGCGATTGCTGACGCACCGAATAGCCACGCCGCCATTAAACTACAGAATAGAAACCCTTTTCTCATATAGTTCCTCGCTATGCTCTTGAATGAATCCGATATAGAATCGCGTAGAGTCGTGTTTGCTAGATGACTTTATCATTTTGACATTTTGTCGTATCGCAGTGCAACCAAATTGGTATGGGGCGACGCAACACGACCAGCAAACGCATCGCGGTCGCTTTTTGTTCAAAAAAACACGACGCATGGCGACGAGGAGTGCATGGCATGGGATGGAAAGATATCGATTTTGTAGAGGCAGCCCAGATTCAACAACGGCTTGGATTGCGCATCGACTGGATGCGCCGCCTTGGGCGCTTGTTATCGGAGTCGTTTGGGAGCAAGTGCGATGTGACGAGCGGCGCGGGGCTTGCGCGGGCCATTGCCGAATTCGAGTGCGAAATGGGGATCGAACCGACGGGAATCGTCGCGCGCGCAACGCGAAAGGCGCTTATCGCGCAATTCGAATCGTTGGGCGTTCGATGGATAGGCCCGAATCTCGATCCGGGGGTACTGTTTTCGTGGCAGACCGAAGCGGCATTGTATGATCGCTATTGCGAAAACGTCGAACGGCTCGATGGCGCTTGGATGCGTCGAGATTATGCGTTGCAATTGGTCGGATTGCGCGGCGTTCGCGTGCGTAGCCGTTGCCTCGAGCGCACCGATAGCGCCATGCGCTTTGCGCAGTCGGCGTATGGCGATCGCCAGCATTTGAGCGCCGATAAGCCCGATTATTTCGATAGTGCCATGGGCTTATTTTGGGTCGAAGATGGGGTAAAGCATGCGCAATTCTATCGTTGTGTCGTGAATCCGGCGTCGGTGTGGGCACAGGGCACGGCGCACCTCAACAATGGGCAATATGCGTATGGCGTGGGACGGCACAGAACGCGCGATAGCGCCCATATAGAGGCGGTGCGCCGTTATGCCGATATATCGTGGGATAAATCGTGGATTTATGACGATTCGGGCGATAGCGTGCAATACATAGCGCTTGTGGGTACATCGCCCATCGAAGTCGTGAGGAGTACGGGAGCGTCGCTCGACGTATCGGATGCCGATATCGCCCGAGCCGAAAGTGCCTTTGCCGATCGCACGCCCGAATACGTCGATGCGCAGAAAATTCGCATCAATATCCATAGTTGTGCAGAAAATAAGCCATCTTCGCTAGGGTGCCAAAATATTGCGCCAGAAGATTATGCGCCCTTTATGTCGACGATATTGCGATTGACCGAATTGCAGAAGCACCGATATGGGTTTGAGCTCCCGATAGAGTACTTTTTGAGCGATGGATCGTGGTTTGAGTAAAATGGCGTCTATTGGGCGGGCGTGGCGCTGGCCTCTTGGGCGTGGTTGGATTGGAGCCCTGCGATGGCGTTGACTTTTTCTTCGTCGATGAGGACTTTTGCATCGTTCATGAGATTTTGGATGATTTGTGCGGTGGCGAGTTTTCGCCCGTGCATGACGATGTTATCGACGATGAATTGTCGATCGTCTTGTATCGAAGCTTTTTTCCCTGGTTTTAGGCTTTTGAACAAGATGATGTGGTATCCGAATTGCGATTCGACGATGGGGCTCAGTTTTTGCGTTGGTGATAGCTTAAAAGCAGCCTCGGCAAACGGTTCGACGACGTTTTGATAGCTCAATTGCTCGCCCATGAACGACGTCATCGTTTCGCGCGGAAACGTGAGATCTTCGTTCATATCGGCGCGGAACCCCGCGTGGAGTAGGGTTTCGGCGTAGCTGCGCAACGCGTCGTCGGTGTAGTCGCCCGATTGGACGATTTTGTCGTGTACAGTTTGGAGAGCCGAACGCCTTTCTTCGTCGGTCGAGCTTTCGTCGGGTTTGATGAGCAAATGGCTCGCCGTGAGCAGGGCAGGATGCCCGCTTTTGAACGCATAGGCGTCGATGGCGGCTTGGATCATATCGTCGCCAATCGTCTCGGGGCTGTAGACGTCTTCGATTTGCGTCTTGAGCCATGCATTGGCTAGGGCTTTTCGATCGGCCCATCGGGCAATGTCGGGATCGTATTTTTGCGCACTCATCTTTTGAATGCGGTCGAATTCGCGTTGCGTTTTTTCGGCATCCCAATCGGGGTGTTTTTTGACGAAGACGGCGTATTCTTCGGCTTTGAGCGCATCGGTTTGTTTGGGCAATTGTCCCGTTTTGTAGGGGTAATATTGCTCGCGGTCTTGCACATCGCCGTCGTGACATGCGGCGCAAGCCGAACATAAAATGATCAAAAAACCGAGGAATGGATCGAGGCGTAACTTCATCGTTTCGTAGGAATGTCGTGATTTTTGGATTTGGTCGCGGGAACAAAAAGTCATTGCCGCCCCGAGGCGGCAATGGCTAATCGCGCAAACGCCGTACTCATATACCATAAAGCGACGCTGGCGATGGCAAAAAGGATCGCCTTAATCCACATTTCGTCGATGGCAAAGAAGAGTGCGACGAGGAGAAGACCGCCTCCGGTGGTGAGGAGAATGAGCGATGCAATGTCGTAGACGGTCTTTCGTTGAGGCATAGTCGTGTGACGAGGTTAAGCCTCGGCTTCGTTTGGATTGGAGTTTTGGGCGTTTTCGGCGCAATCTTTGCGGTGACGCGTCATCGTGAGGAATCCGCCTGCGAGGAGTACGATAGCGGCGATGATGAGATCGAGGATGAAAGCTAGGGGGTATTTGGCTTGTAGTGAGATTTCGCGCTTTTCGATGGCGTCTTTGTAGCGTTGCATGCCAGCGTTTGAATCGTAGCCGACGATTTCGGTATCGTCGATCCAGACGGTAGGAGCGCCTTTGAAATTGATAGTTCCGAGTTTTTTGAGTTGTTCGTCGATGGCTTCGAGCGATTTGGGGTCGGAGAGGCATGCTTTGAACGACGTTTCGTCGATGCTACAGTCTTTGGCATGGGCTAGGATGCGGTCGGCGTCTTTGCTGGGGTCTTCGAACATGCATTCGGCGAAGGCGTTTTGTTTTTTCTGCAATTCAGCACAGTAATAGGCGACGCATGCTTCTTTGCGCGAGCCGAGGGGGATAGTGATGCGCGTGAAATTGATTTGATCGCCATATTCGGCGAGGAGTTTTGTGAATTGAGGGTGGAGATCTCGGCAGTGTGGGCAATCGAAGCTGGAAATCTCGACGACGTTGATTTTTCCGGGTTTATACATCGTTTGAATGTATTCTGGGGCAGTCGATTGGACGGCGGCAGGCTGGAACGACCCCCAAGTGAGCGGGCCGCCAGCGGCGATGATGTACAAACCGATCCAAAGTGCCGGATGGAAGAAAGATGCGTGTTTTTCTTCGGCTGTATTGCGATTGATCATGAGCAATACGGCGGGAATGACCATGAGCATCGCCGCGGTATCGATACCCATGCACAAGTAGCAGAAAGCATGGATTTCGGTCGCTTGGACGATGACGAAGAGGACCGCGCCGAGGGCACAACAGATAATGGCGAGCGGTAGCCAGAACGTCGAAAGCGACTTGCCGAAGATTTTGAGTTTCGTCTTGGTGAAGAAAAAGCTCGTCAAAAAGAAGAAAGAGTAGGCAAGGAGCCCGAGCGTGGGCAGGAAAATGCCATATTTTTGGCCAAAATCCGACTTTGCAACGATGTCGCACGAAGCGCCAGCACCGCAAAATGTGTTTGCATTGAAGTAGTAATCGACGGCTAATGCCGATGCGAAGACGAGTGCAACGAGCGAAAGCAATCGGATCGCTGTGTAGAGTGCACTGCGGGGAATGTTACGAAACATACGCCTACCTTGACTGATATTTATCGGGGCAAATCGGATCGCGATGCGCTATCCATAGTAAATCGATGATAAAAGAAAAACGCAAATTGCCGTGATAAGCGGTCGAATTGATGCGTTATTTGGGAATAATGCGAAGATGTAGCGAAATATTCTCAAATAATTTGTGCGAATTTGAAAATATAGCACAGACGCGCTTTGCCTTGAATTCGTCGTGCAAAGCGGTTCGCGCCATTTACCAAAAGTCGGCTTTTTTGTAAACGTTCAAGCGTTTTGTGTAGTTGAATGTGGGTTGAGTGTGTGGTAGGAACGCCACCATCGGTGTGGGGTATTTTGCGTGAGCAAATGCACCGATAGGGATAGATCCTTTGACGGCTTAGAGAAGAGGTATATGCCGTGTTATACCGAGAGTCAGTAGAAGCTTATCGGCTCAATGCCGATAGGCGGCGCGTTTTTCACGCACTCGAACCGCTCGTTCGTGAAGATCATGAACGCCTAGCACTTGCCGACTTCCTCGACAAAATGCCCTGGAATTATTCGCGCGAGGTTCCCCTAGAAGTGATTGCCGCGCATTGGAAATTGCTTCGCAATCAGTTGACGGCGCATGAATGTTGTTTTGCTCCGACGAGTGAAACGTTTACGCTCCACCACGATACTTGTGATTCGTGGATAGGGAAGACGGATTTGAGCCGCACGGCGACGGTGCTTCGCACGCTGACGAACCACGATTTTTCGCCGTTGCAGAGAGTATTTGCGCACGAGGACGGGAAGTTTTCGATAGCGATAGCTTGGCACAAAGACGAGACATCGCGTCGCGGTTATCCGTTCGATCCGCCGGCGTGGATGGGGACGTTTAAGCGCACGACGCTCAACCATCGGAAGCAGTCGTCGAGCATTTCGTTCGACACGGTAGTCTTAGAAAATTCGACGTTATTCCGCATAGAAGTATTTAATTCGCCGCAGACGACGGTATTGCGAAAGATCTGCGAAATCATGCAGCGCCATCAGATCATGCCGTCGACGATCGATTTTTGGTCGACGTTTAACGGCTGGACGGGGTCTCGCAAGATCAAGGAGCGCCATAGCCTCGAAATCGAAGTGCGAGAATCGCTCGAAGAAGACATCATCCAATCGGTCAAAGTCGATGCGTTCCGTTATTTGGTGGCGTTGCTCAAAGTCCATTCGCTGTTCGATATCATCGGGCCTGCGATGATCGGGCCGAGTAGCTCGCATACGGCGGGCGCATGTCGCATTGGCCAATTGGCACGAGCCGTATTTATGGCGCTCGAAGATGCGGGGCACTTTCAAAAGATCGAGAAATTCGAAATAAAGTTGTTTGGATCGTTTCGCGATACGGGCCCTGGGCACGGGACGCATATTGCGTTGGGGGCTGGGCTCAAGGGGTTACCGCCCGATTCGCCCAAGCTCAAATCGGAGGGCGATATCGAGGTCTTGTTGTCGAATGGGATCGTTTGGCGCGACAAGCGCGCGATACCGTTCGAGGGCTTTGTCGCGGCGACGCACGAAGAAGATAAACGGTATATTCGCCAGCAGGGCGATTGCATCAACATCGCCGAAGTGACGGCGACGACCGACAACGGATTGTTTACGGTTGCGGGGTTTTCGACGGGCGGTGGCATCGTCGAGGTGCGATTTATCAACAATACGCGGCTCGTGCCGAGCATATCGGGCAAGCGCGATTTATGGATAGGTGCGCCGCCTTTGGCGTCGAAGCTGAGTTTGGCGCATGAACCGATGAAGGGGAAATGCGGCAAAATTGCCCGTATTTATACGTCGCGAGCACCGCGCGATGAGCTCACCCTCGTCTTTAATACGTTCGACGAAGCGCTCGAATATGCCAAAGATACGAAAAAGTCGCTCTTGACGATTGCGCTCGAATTGGAGTCGAAGCTTCAAGGTTCGAGTGAGAAAGAGATATTCGCCACAATGACCGAATTGTGGAATATTATGAAGGAATCGGTGCAAGAAGGCTTAGCGAATTCGGAACGCAGCCAAATGGGGTTGTCGGGTGGGGATTCGACGAAATTGCGTGCTTATCTCGAACGTCAAAAGTTTACGTCGTTCCACGCCTTGGCGTCGCTCTATGCCTTGGCGAGCGCCGAAACGAACGCCCACATGGGGCGGATCGTGGCGTGTCCTACGGCCGGCGCTTGCGGCATTATCCCCGGTGTTTTACTCGCTTGGTACGAACTACTCGCCAAAGAGGGCAAAGACCCGAAAGAGTTGGAACGCAAGATCGTCGAAGCGTTGCTCGTGGCGGCATTTATCGGGATGATATTCTACGACGATATACCGACGGCGGGGGCGACGCTCGGTTGCCAAGCCGAAATCGGCATCGGTGCGGCAATGGCGGCGGCGGCAGTCGTGCATTTGAACGACGGAACGCCCGAAGACGTCGTCCATGGTGCGATTTTGACGATAAAGAATTGCATGGGGCTCGTTTGTGACCCCGTGGCTGGGCTCGTCGAAGTGCCTTGTATCAAGCGCAATGCGATGTTTTCGAACTTTGCGATTACGGCTGCCGATATGGCATTGGCGGGTATTCGTTCGCAGATTCCGCCCGATCAGGTCGTTTTGGCGGTCAAAGAAGTGGGCGAGCACATGAGCACGGATTACAAGGAGACGGCTCATGGTGGGTTGGCAGCGACGCTTAATGGCAAAGATATATCGCGCCGATTCGATGAAATGTGCCAAAAGTTGTTTTGTGGTGGTTGTCACCTTTGCCATTAAGCGCAAAAGCGCACTTTGTGCGCCATGCCCAGCGTATTGGCAACGCCAATAGCTGGGCCAAGAGCGCGTATTGCCCAAAGGGCAATAGCGCGATAGCAACGCGTATTGGCCATGGGCCAATAGCGTTGCGTGAGCCGTATGCAGGCGTGAGCCGGCATAGGCGAACAAAGAGGCGAATTGCCGCAGGCAATCGCCGATAATGCGGCCGTATGCCGGCGTGAGCCGGCATAGGCGAACAAAGAGGCGAATTGCCGCAGGCAATCGCCGATAATGCGACCGTATGCCGGCACCGGCCGGCATAGGCAAAACCGCGAGCCGTATGCGGGCGTGAGCCGGCATAGGCGGCGCAAAGGGGCAAAATCGGCGGGGCGAGCTCGAATAATATTGCTGTAACTTTTGTGTTATGCGAAGAAAATTCGGAATTTAGAAGGAGAAGTGGATGATTCCGAAGAGGGCGCATAGTATGATGAGTATGGCGAGGATGGCTAGAGGGTATGCGACGACGTTGATGTAGAAGTGCACATGTGATTTGGTGGGGGGGGCGGGGCGTTGTGCGCTTGTTTGTTGGACGGCGGGCATGGAGATGCGCGTTTTTTCGCCGTTGTCGGAGAGATTGATGGTGGGCTCGGCGCGGTAGCTTGCGAGTACCGAGGGCGGGTCGTCGGGTGTATTGATGCGTTCGAGTGCGTGGAGGAATTCGCCGGCGTGTGCGAAGCGTTGCGCGGGGTTTTTGTTGCAGGCTCGCATGATGACGGCTTCGAGAGCGGTGCCGAACATGTTGGATGGGAGTTGTAGGTTTTCGTAGCTTTGTTTGTAGGCGATTTCGAAGAGGGAGTCGCCGACGACGGCGGGTTGGCCGGTGAGTAGCTCGTAGAAGATGAGCCCGGCGGCGTAGACGTCGGTCCAGGGGCCGAGGTGACCGCGGTTGAGTTGCTCGGGTGCCATGTATTGTGGCGTGCCGTAGACGCGTCGCGAGTCGGCCAGGGTGAGGTCTTGTGTGGCGGCATCGGCGTCGGCGCCAAGTGCTTTCGAGAGACCGAAATCGAGAATGCTGACTTGGTCGTCGTAGCCTTCTTTGTTGGCGAGCATGATGTTGGCGGGTTTGAGATCGCGGTGGACGATTTGCCGTCGGTGGGCTTCCATGAGTCCGCTGAGGATTTGTTTCATGATGGATTTTGCGCGTGCGAAAGAGAGAGCGCCTTTGTCGATGCGTTTGTCGAGGCGCGTGCCGCGGATGAGTTCCATCGTCATCCATAGGACGTTGTGTGGGAGGAGGCCGCTGCTGTAGAGTCGGACGATGTTGGGGTGTTCGAGCCGCGAGACGATGGCGACTTCGCGTTCGAAACGCTTGTCGATGTCGTCGCATTCGGATTTTGCGCTCGGTAGGATGAGTTTGAGGGCTTCTTCGCGGCCGAGTGTGAGGTTTTTGGCGCGATAGACGGCGCCGAAGCCGCCTTTGCCGAGCATGTCGATGATTCGGTAGTTTCCGACGGTGTCGCCGGGTTTTGGGAGCGTGTTTGAGTCGGCTTCGTCCCAGCGGTTTTCGGAGCGTTCGAAGACGATGGTGCGCTCGAATTCTGAGGGCGGAACGGTGGGAATCGACGGCATGTTGGGCGGATCGATTGTATCGAATTCTTCGGTTTCGTCGAGAAGCTGAATATTATCGCTATCGCTGGAAGAATTGTGAACAATATTCTCTGGTTCGTCTTCGCAGAAGGCGTTGATCATTTGCGTCGGCAAATCGGCGATGGCACAGACGACGTCGGAGATTTCGGGACTGTTATTGTCGACTTTTCCACCGATTTTATCTCTATCTTTATTGCCTTTGACGTCGATCGATTTTTCGCCTTTTTTATCGTCTTGGGTTTTGGCGTCGATTTTGTCGATCGATTTTTCGCCTTTTTTGTCGTCTCGTGCTTTGGCGTCGATTTTTACGTCTTTTTCGATGTCTTTTTTATCGATCGATGGTGCGCCGTCGAGTTTAACGCCTTTTTTGTCGTTCGATTTTTCGTCTTTATCGTCGACTTGTTTTTTGGCGTCGCCTGAGATCGGGGCGGCGCTGTTTTCGGCGTTTTCAATGGGCGATTTATCGCTCGGATTTTCGCCTTTTATATCGTTACAGGCCTTTTCGTTCGTTGCATCGGCTGCTGCTTGGGCGTTTTTATCGTCGATAGGCTTTTTATCGTTGTTTTTGTTAGCTTCGAGAATGGCCGAGAACAATTCATCGGAGCTATGGTCGTCGGCTTGCTTTTTATCGTCGCTCGCGTTTGCGCCGAGAATGGCCGAGAGCAATTCATCGTGGGCTTGGTCGTTTGATCGTTTATTGTCGTCGGGCGCGTTTGCGCCTTTGGTCGATGCGCTCGATTTGTCGGAGTCGATTGCATTTGCGCCCGTTGAAATTGCGTCGTTTGAATTTGAGCCGGCTGTTGCGGGAGATTTTTTGTCTTCCGATGGCGCATTGATCGATGATGGGGCAGGTTTGGCGACTGGGGGGGTAGCGGATCCTCTGAGTCCTATGCAGTAGGAGTCTTCGGTATCGGCTTTTGGAGCGGGTTTGGTAGCGGATCCTCTGAGTCCTATGCAGCAGGAGTCTTCGGTATCGGGTTCGGATATGCCCGCGGTTTTATGCGCAGGTTCTTTTGCGTAACCCCTGAGGCCAATGCAGTAGGAGTCTTCGGCATCGGGATGCGAGGGGGCGGATGCGGCGGGCTGGGCAGGGGCGACGGCTGGGATTGCGCGGTTCGATGGATGCGACTGGCTAGGCGCCGTCGTTTTTAGCGATTCGAACGATTTGGCAGCAGGGATCGAACGGCGCGAATCGCGCTTTTCGCTTGGTTTGAGAGCGTCGAGCGGGGAGGCCGCGGGGATCGAACGGCGCGAATCGGCGAGTTTCATCGATGGGAGATGTGGGGCAAGGCGCGTTTCGTTTGCTTTGAT
>SAMEA104315420__coassemble_291_pt1 | contig 38640 bp, 26 predicted proteins | sample SAMEA104315420__metabat2_high_PE_047 | metagenome-assembled genome bin SAMEA104315420 (sample SAMEA104315420) | gut metagenome | biome: Monkey gut; feature: monkey-associated habitat; material: faeces | place: China | collected 2013 | reverse complement strand
ATGCGATTGCACCGTGGCTACGCCACGGCACAATCGCATTTGACCATGTGTGTGGTGATGGGCGAGGATGGGATTGCATGGAATTTGTGGAATTGTGGACGTAGAGGATGTGGGCTAAGGGAAAAGCGTTGATTGTGGAGACACTGTCCCCACAATGCTGTTAGGGCTATCTCTAGAAGATTGTTGTCTCACTACGGCAACGCTCTTCGAGTTCTCATTTCCGAAGACATGTCGCCTATTTGCCACCGATCTGCTATGGAATGATAAGGATGGCCGTGTTCTAGATTGATGCATTGCGGAGAATAGAAATAGTATGCCATTTGATTACGAAAAGACGATCGCACAAATGCCCCATCAACCTGGGGTATATTTGATGAAAGACGCCTCGGAACACGTCGTATATGTGGGAAAGGCGAAGGATTTGGCAAAACGGGTGAAGCAATATTTCACGGGGCACGACGATCGTTCGTTTGTGGCGTCGCTCGACAAGATATTGTCGCGCATCGACGTCATCATCACGAGTACGGAGCGCGAAGCGCTGATATTAGAGGCGGGATTGATAAAGCGGTATATGCCGCGCTTTAACGTCGTACTCAAAGACGACAAAGCGATGCCGTTATTGCGGATCGATATGCACGACGAATGGCCGCGCGTCGAATTTGTGAGACGGCGAAAGAAAGATGGAGCGCTTTATTTTGGTCCGTTCCCGAGCGGGCAAGCGTGCCGAGTCAGTCTAAACGTCGTCAATCGCTATTTTAAGTTGAGAATATGCAAAGACACATACTTTAACAATCGATCGCGCCCGTGTTTGCAATACGAAATACACCGTTGCCCTGCGCCATGCGTCTATCAAGTCGATCGCGATGCGTATATGCAGAATTGTAGCGATGCAGTGCTCTTTTTATCGGGCAAATACGAATCTCTCAAAAAAAGCCTCGAAACGCGCATGTTTGCCGCCTCGGAGGCGTTGGCATTCGAGCAAGCCGCGCATTATCGCGACCAAATCAAGGCGATTGAATCGATCAGCGAGTCGCAGAAAATTGTTCAAAAATCACCAGTGGACCAAGATTTTTGGGCGATAGATGGCGCGGGGTCATTGCGAGCTATCGTCGTGATGATCGTGCGCGATGGGTGTTTGCAACAAATGCAGACGTATGAAGCTCGCGATGGAATTAGCGATATCGGCGATATCATGTCGCAAATCATGGTGCACCACTACTCGCATTTTGAAGCATTTCCTTCGGAGATCTGTTTAGGACACGAATTTTCTTCGTTAAAATCGCTTATTGGCGATAATTTGTTCGGATTATCGACGAAGAAAGTCGCCGTTACATTTCCGCAACGCGGAATCAAAGCCGATCTATTGGCAACGGCATACACGAATGCGCATCAACAGTTCGTTCAGAGGCGAACAAACGAGTCGTCGATCCTCGAACGCGTTCAAAAGACGCTCAATCTCAAGCGCTATCCGCATCGGATCGAATGTTACGACATTTCGAATATGCAAGGCGGTCAAATCGTCGCCGCGATGGTCGTCTTTATCGAGGGTCGACTCGATCCGTCGCGATGTCGAACGTTTAAGATTCGCACGACCGAAGGTCAAGACGACTTTGGTAGCATGTTCGAAGTCATATCGCGACGGCTTCAGTATTTGAGGCGACCAAGCGGCGACGAAAACGAAGAGAGAGGGGAATTGGGCGAGCAAGACGAAATGGTTGCCCCAACGAAACAGGAGAAGAGCTTCAGCGAAATGCCAGATTTCTTGCTCATCGATGGGGGTCATGGGCAAGTCCATGCCGTTTGCGATGCAGTTGCGGCGAGTGGGTTTGAAGGGGTTTTCGACATCGTCGGGATCGGGAAGGCGCGGATGCAAGACGAGACCGATATGCACGATATCGAACATAGCCCCGAACGCCTCTATTACCCAGGTGGAGGCGATCCACTCGTCCTCGATCAGACGTGCGATGAAATCTTATTGATGGCCAATATCCGCGACGAAACGCATGCGCGAGCGATTGGATTCCATCGCAAGTTACGACATAAAGACGGACTACATTCGCGACTCGACGATGTCGATGGAATTGGGGCAAAGCGAAAACAGAAATTGCTCAAGGAATTTGGAAGCCTGCGAGAAATACTCAAGCAGACGCCCGAAACGATTGCACAGCGCACGGGGATAAGCGTCGCATTGGCTCAGAAAATGTTGGAATTATTGAAATGAGCCAAAGCGCGGCGTATTGCCCGCAGGGCAATAGCCGCGCCGCGTAGGCGTATGCGCGCAAGGGCGCAAGCCCGAGCACATAGCCGGAGCCGCGAAGCGTATTGCCCCCACCAGGGGGCAATAGCTGTGCAAATTAAGCGTATTGCCCCCATTGGGGGCAATAGCTGTGTAGCTTCAGCGTATTGCCCCCCATCGGAGGGGGGCAATAGCGTAGCCCAAATAATGATAAATATCGATGACAAATCAATATTTCAAACAATGGAAATATTGAAAACATTATAATTTATTATAATAAATTATAATAAATTATAATAAATTATATACCGAGTTTAAGGTCGTCGCGAACGCGATTTGTGACGAGGTCGACGATGTCGGAGACGGCGACTTTTGTATTATCTTTATCGGCGCGATGTTTGAATTCGACCATGCCTTCGTTGAGATTTCGCTCGCCGATTGTAATGCGATATGGGATGCCCAAGAGGTCGTCGTCTTTGAATTTGACACCAGCGCGTGCGTCGCGGTCGTCGTAGAGAACTTCGATGCCGGCGGCTTCGAGTTGTGCAACGATTTTTTCGGCAGTCGATGTTACATTTTCGTTTTTCATCAACATAGGGGCGACGATGACGTGGAAAGGCGCGATGGCGGTGGGGAAATTGATACCATTTTCGTCGTTATATTGTTCGATGGCGGCGGCTAGTACACGCGTGACGCCGATGCCGTAGCAGCCCATGACGCATGGGTGTGAGTTGCCGGCTTCGTCGAGGTAATTGGCGCCCATGGGTTCGCTGTATTTGGTGCCCAAGAGGAAGACGTGGCCGACTTCGATGCCGCGGAAAGCTTCGAGGGGGGCGCCGCAGTGTGGGCATGCGTCGCCTTCTTTGGCGAGGACGAGGTCGTCGATTTTTGTAACATTGAAATCGCGTCCGGGTTCGACGTGTATAAAGTGATGATCGGCTTCGTTGGCGCCGCAGCAGACGTCGTGCATATCGACGACATTGAAATCGGCGTAAGTAGGTATTGAAATATGACAAGGGCCGACCGAACCTGGTTTTGACCCCATGATTTCTTCGATGGCGGCGTCGGATGCCATGACGAGCGTTTCACAATCGAGGACGTGTTGGAGTTTGATTTCGTTGAGATTATCGTTTCCGCGCATTAAAATGATGACGGGTTTACCATCGGCGAGGTAGACGAGAGTTTTAAGCGTGTGATCGGGTGTATCGTGGAGGAATTCGGCGACTTCGTCGATGGAATGAGCATTGCCCGTATATATTTTTTCCATGGCGGGCGTGTTGGCCGAAGGAGTGAAAGTCGATTTCACGATTGTACGTTTGACTTCGGCTTTTTCTTCGTTGGCGGCGTAACCGCATTTTGGGCATGAGAGGAGTCGGTCTTCGCCGGTTTGGGCGAGTACTTGGAATTCGTGCGAGTGCGATCCGCCGATGGCGCCCGAGTCGGCTTCGACGGCGCGGAAAGCCAATCCGCAACGTTTAAATATACGACAATAGGCGTCGTACATCGATTGATAACTCTTTTCGGCCGCTTCATATGAAACGTCGAATGAATAGGCGTCTTTCATCATGAATTCGCGTCCGCGCATGAGACCGGCTCGCGGTCGCAATTCGTCGCGGAATTTGACTTGAATTTGATACATATTGATGGGCATTTGTTTATACGAACGTATAAATTGACGTGCCACATCGGTAATGCCTTCTTCGTGTGTAGGCGTGAGGCAATATTCTTGATTTTTTCGATCGGTGAATCGGAGTAATTCTTTCCCGTAGTGGTCCCATCGTCCGGATTGTTTCCAGATTTCGGCGGGGTGAACCATGGGTAGGAGGAGTTCTTGGGCGCCCGATCGATTCATTTCGTCGCGGATGATTTGTGCAATCTTTTGTACACTTCGCCATGCGAGCGGCAAAAGTGTATAGATGCCAGCCGTGAGTTGATTGATGTAGCCGGCGCGGAGCATGAGCTGATGGCTGGGGAGTTCTGCATCGACAGGCGTTTCTTTACGCGTGGGAATGAGCATTTGCGTGTATCGCATCGATATTCCTCGATAATCAAAAGTGTGTATAAATGGGCAGTCGCGCGACAGCCCGTGAAAACTTTGTGATAGGGCAATGGTCAGACTGCCCGTGAAAATTTATATATATATTTATGCTTTCGGGTATTGCAAATCGTCGACGCGCCATGATTCGATGATATTTGCATAGAACGAGAGGCAAGTATTGGCGAGTTTGACGTCGAGATTGATGTAATTACCGCATTCGATGGGGGATTTTCCGGGCATGGGTTCGTCGAATATGGCGCCTTTTTTGACGGTATCGCGCAAGAGTTCGATGGCTTCGGCATCGGTCATCTTTTCGTTATCGAATAGGAAATAGAACCCCGTTTGGCAGCCCATGGGACCGAAGTAGACGATGGCGTCTTTGTGTTGGCTATTGCGCAGAAGCGTTGCCATGATGTGTTCGCACGAGTGCATTTCGGCATTCGTGAGGAGGTCGCCTGTGTTTGGCTTTTTGAAGCGCATGTCGTATGTCGTGACGTTTGCGTCGCGACGACTGATGTAGAGACCGGGCGTAAGGACGTTATGATCGACACTGAAGCTGGCTATTCTTTCCATGTTGAAACTCTGATTAAAAGTTTGTTGATGAATCGTCGTTTGTGAATTGTTCGATGAATTTGACGACGATGCCGTTGAGCGAAGCCATGGCTTGATCGAAGTTGAAGTCGTAGTCGTCGTCGCCGTAGATGCAGTCGGAGACGGATTTAAGGGCTAGGAATGGCGTATCGTTGCGCAAACAGACTTGAGCGATGGCGCCGCCTTCCATTTCGACGAAGAGGGGGTTGAAGTCGTCGCGTATGGCATCGGATCGAGGGCTGCGCTTGGCAAACCAATCGCCCGTGGCGCCGAGCCCGCAGAGATATGGGACGGCGATTTTGTCGAGTGCGCGTTTGGCGCGATCGAGGTATGAGACGGGGAAATGGATGCGATTGACCGTGCTGACGTAGGCAGGGGGATCACCGCATCCGGTCGTGTCGACGTCGTGCTGAATGAATTTATCGGCGAGCATAATCGTGCCGATGGGGGCGTTTACGAAGCAACCTGCGACGCCGACATTGATGATGAGATCGGGGGCATATCGATCGATGCAGAGCTGTGTTGCCATGGCAGCGTTGACTTTGCCAATGCCACCGGCACAGGCGATGAGGTTTTCGCTGAAACGATAGAAATTCACGCCAGCGGCGGATTCTGCGCATTCGATTCGTTCATCGCTAAGAAGTGATGCGATTTCTTTGCGCATGGCATAAAAAAGGACAATTTTCATCGGTGCTCTAAAACTCCTGTTTCGGATGAGCATGAACGGGCAAACGGCTCGCCCGAGCGGCGCGTATGTATCACAACTCATCGCAAGATACGCATTTTTTTTGGCATTCGTGAGCTATGTTCGCTTTTTATAGGCAATAATGAACCAAATTCAGCCTTGAGTTCGACACGGTGTCTTTCGCCCACTGCACTGCCCAGTGGCGCAGAAAGCGTGCCATAGACGCAGGAAGGTAAGTAGATGTGTGATATCGATCAATCGCATGATGCAATTGCTTGGATTTGGGGATATATAGGGCGGCTCGCCGTATGGGGGCATTTGGATTGACGGCGGTTTTGTAGGATTTGCATTGCTAGCGCGTTTTTGGCGACGGAGATATTGGGCCATGAAGGATAAGAAGAACAACTATTATAATAAGGATAGCCGAGGCTATAGTAAGAACAACCGAGGCGATCGAACGGCCCTCAAACAGCGGGCCAACAGGGGGGGAGCGCCGCGCGGTAGCGAACCGCCCCGTGGATATGAGCCGCTACGCGGCAGCGAACGCTACGAAGACCGCCACGAAATGACGAAATCGTTTTGCGTCTGTGGCGTGCATCCGGTCGAAGAGTCGTTGCAGATGATCCCTGCAAAGGCGTTGCAGAAGGCGCGTTTACTCGTTGCGCAATCGCGCGAAGAAAAGTCGATCGAAACGATACGCGCATTGTGCGAAGAAAAATCGGTCGAAATCGTCGCTTGCGATGTGCGCGAATTGACGAGGCGAGCTGGCGAAACGCGGCATCAGGGTGTATTGCTCGAATTGCCCGAGTTTCAATATACCGAGATCGACGAAGTACTCGATTCGTTGAGTGCGCAGCCGCTCATCGTCGTGCTCGATCAAGTGCAAGATCCGCATAATTTGGGCGCAATTATTCGGTCGGCAGCGGCGTTTGGAGCCGATGCCGTCGTGATAGCTCGCGATCGTGCGGCTCAGATGACGGCGACGAGCATCAAGACTTCGGCGGGGCAGGCGTATCGCATTCCGATTTGTCGCGTTTCGAATATTGCCCAAACGCTACGCGATCTCAAATCGCGCGATTTCGTCGTCGTCGGTGCCGATATCGACGGGACACCGGCACAAGACGTCGATTTCCATCGGGCGACTGTGATCGTGATGGGATCGGAATCGACGGGAATGCGGCGATTGACGCGAACGATTTGTGATGAAACCGTGCGAATAGCACAGAATCCGGAGGTGGAATCGCTCAACGTGAGCGTTGCGGCAGCCATTCTCATGTATGCCGCATCGCAACAACGCAATCTCGGCTGGGCACAATAGGAGATAGGGGGATTTAGCCCCTATGGGAATGGTGACCCTGGGCAGTTTCGGGCGAAATTGCGAAACGATGCTGAAAAACTTGACATTCTTTGCTATGATATTGTCGCGATTTTTTCGCATTATAGCATGTGTGGCATTTTGCCGCATTTGCGTAGTGCTGATTTGGGACTATCGAGATCGCGGCGAATGATCGTCGCAAGAGAAAGTATTTTTGATGGTTGGTCTGTGGCGTCTTGCGCGCCCGACTGCGAAGATTAATCCTGGAACGAGGAGAGTTCAATGAAAGCTCAGAATTGGCTTTATGTAAGCTGTTTGATTGGAGCGTTTGCCGTATATGGCTGTGGAGACGATGCGACATCGGGCGGATACTACGGCAGTATATGTGGCAACGGCGTCGTCGAAGACGGCGAGTCTTGCGACGATGGCAACTCGGTGGGTGGCGACGGCTGTAGCGCCGATTGCAAGGCAATCGAACCCGGCTATGTGTGTTACGAAGGGAAACCGTGTGAACAAGTGAGCGGAGTTTGCGGCAACGGCAAAGTCGACGACGGCGAGGCTTGCGACGACGGCAACCAGGTGAGTGGCGACGGCTGTAGCGCCGATTGCAAAAAGGTCGAATCGGGTTGCAAATGCCCAGAAAGAGGGGGAGCGTGCACGTGCAGTAGCGAGTCGATTTGTGGCAATGGCGTCGTCGAAGGCGACGAAATGTGCGACGACGGCAACACCGACGATGGCGACGGTTGCAATGCCGATTGCATGGGCATCGAGAATGGTTGGGAATGCCCGCCCGAAGGTGGCAAATGCTACCCCAAAAATGGCTATTGCGGAGACGGAATCGTCAATCGCGTCGGCGAACAATGCGACGGCGGCGCAAATGGAATCATCGGATGCACCGACGATTGCAAGATCGAAACGGGCTACGACTGTGAGACGGATTCGGAGGGTAGATCGAATTGCTGGGAAATGGGTTGTGGCAACGCCAAAGTCGAGCCGAAGAACGGCGAAGAATGCGATAACGGGATGGGCAATAACGTCGAAGTCGGTGGCTATGGCTTCGACGATAATGGCAACCCGCAATGCGATGAGACGTGCCATTTCGTCGCCTATTGTGGCGATGGCACGAAGAACGGCGACGAAGAATGCGATAATGGTAGCGATAACCTCGACAACGCCTACCAAAAGGATCAAAGCAACGGTTGCACAAAGCAATGTAAAAAGGCTGGTTGGTGCGGCGATGGCAAATGGAATGGCGACGAAAAATGCGATCCCAAAGATCCCAAGTCGAATAATGGATGCACCGATGAATGCACGCCCAAAGACGGCTATGTTTGTAGCATATTAGACGGATCGTGTGTTTTGAAATCGGAACTCCCCGAGCCAGGATGTGGTAGTAAATACATCGACGTGGCTCTTGGCGAAGAATGCGATCAGGAAGGCAATGGGTGCACGGATTGCAAAGCCGACAAAGGTTATAAGTGCTTTGCGAGCCCCAAACCGTGCAGTGAGTGTTCGACAAATGAAGGGAAACAATGCAAGGAGCTCAACTGTGGCGACGGCATTGTCGATCCCGATGGCTACGAACAATGCGATCTTGGCAATGACAATGGCAAGGGCAAAGGTTGCTCAAAAACTTGTACGATCGAACTGGGCTATGCGTGTAAGACTGTACAGGAAGGCGGAAAACAAACGAGCGTCTGCAACACGGTTTGTGGCGATGGAATTCGCACGCCCGATGAAGAATGCGATGCAGGAGTAAATAACGGCAAAGAAGATAATGGGTGCTCTGCAGCATGCCGCCTCAAAGACTACGCCATTTGCACTTCGAACAAACTCGGAGAGACTTCGAAATGCCAAGCTGGCAAGTGTGGCGATGGCAAAATTGGCAAAGGCGAAGTATGCGACGATGGCAACTCGGTGGGTGGCGATGGATGTAGCGCCGATTGCAAAGCCGTCGAGGCTTATTTCAAATGCCCCAAGAAAGGTGGAAAAGATGTAATGTGCTCACTCACCAAGTGTGGTGACGGCAAACTCAACGATAACGACAAGAGTTTTGTCGGCGAAGAGTGCGATCTCGGCGCTGGGAATGGTGAGGGCAAGGGATGTACGGATTTCTGTCGCCTAGAGCCTGGCTATGAATGCAAAGATGCGAAGTGCACGAGTGTTAAAAAGCAAACGGCATGCGGCAATGGCAAGCTCGAAGGTCACGAAGAATGCGACGACGGCAATAAACTGGGTGGCGACGGTTGCTCGCCCGATTGCCGCATCGAAACGGGATTTGAATGTTTCAATAACGATGCGACTAGCGCGAGCGTATGCCGACCGACGTGTGGCGACGGGATTTGGAATATTACATCGACGAAAAAGCCTGGAATAGAGGCTAAAGAAGGAAGAGATCTCATCGAAGAATGCGATTTGGGCGAACTCAATGGCCAAAATTTGGGTTGCACGATCGATTGCAAACTCCAAGAAGGTTATAAGCTCTATGTCCCAGCAGTCACCTATCCCGATACGATCGAACTCCCCGTTACATTCCGCGATTTCAAGGGGATTGATGTGACGGCGGATAAAGATCAGAGCACGGGGACAAATAAAAACATCGGACGCGCCGATGCTAATTGGATCACAAAGATTAAAAATAAATATAGCGCTTTCGGATGGAATGATTGCGGACGATTCCAAGATGGTGGTGATCGAAGCGGAACAAAAGTTCCATTATTTAAGGTATCAGAGGATAAAGGTCACCCCGATTTTGAAAATATGACTGGCAATCTCTGCACGGGTATATTGGGAAGTATAGGAAAAGGCATATTGGGTCGCGATGGCAAGCCCGTTCTAACTCAAGAAGCAATGCGCAGAGAATGTACAGCGTATGAGCCTACGAGGAATGGCAATGGACAAATTATACCTGGACCTGGTAGTAAAAATAAGATGGTTAAAAACCACATTTATTGCCAAGCATCGTTCGATACGTGGTATCGTGACGATGCAAAGATGAACTTGAATATACCGGGCACACTATTACTCGCTAAAGACAAAGACACAAGGGATACTTATGTATTCGATAGTGATAATCCGCCTGCTACAGCAAAAGTCGTTAGCGGTAAGTATACTTATTCCAATATTAATGACAAATTACGAATAACGAACGCTCAGGGGAAGGTTTTAACGAAGAGCTACTTTGCTCCGCTCTATGATTTTGGGCTCAACGAAGGTATTGTCAGTGGTGAATCTCCTTATCTCAAAGATGAAAAAGCCAACGGCAGTTTCACGACAGAAATACACACGACAATTCAATATCGAGGTAACGTTGCAACACTCGAATTTAGTGGCGACGACGACGTATGGGTATATCTCAACAACCGATTGTTCGTCGATGTCGGCGGCATGCATTCGGCAGTCACAAAGAGCAACAGTATTAAAGTCGAGACTTGTCAGAATGGCCAAAAGTGCGACAAGACGTTTGGCCTCTACGACGGTGGCATCTACGATTTGAAGCTCTTCCATGCCGAGCGAGCGCGATCGGGATCGAACTTCAAGCTGACATTGACGGGATTTGTGCCGACGGCAAAGAACGTTCCAAGCGATTTCAAGTCGGAGTGTGGCGATGGCATCGTCGCCGTCGGCAGAGAAGAATGCGATTATGGCGATAAAAATAAAAATGCCGCACTTTATACATTAATGTCGTGCGATCCGAAGACTTGTAAAAAAGTTGGGAAGGATGAAAAACCACTCAAAACGTGTGGCAATGGCATCGTCGAACCTGGCGAAATGTGCGATACCGGCTTCCTCTGCAAGGAAGCCAAATATAAAAAGATTTGTGAACAGTACGGTCTAAAATTCGTCGAAGACAATAACTGTAGCGAAGAGTGCACAATCGTTGGATCCAATTGCGGCAATGGAAAAGCCGAGCCTGGCGAAGATTGCGACTTGGGCAAGACGGAAAATGCCAAAGGCGTGAACTGTACACCAGACTGCAAATTACCCCGTTGCGGTGATGGATACGTCAACAGTGCAAAGGGCGAAGAATGCGATATGGGCGACGTCGAAAATGCCAAAGGCATCGTTTGCACAGAGAAATGCAAGTTCCCGTATTGCGGCGATGGCATCGTTTCGGAATACAACGGCGAAGTTTGCGACGACGGCATCAACGACGGCTCTTATGGCCATTGCGGCGTCGGCTGCACGAGTTGGGGTCCGCGTTGCGGCGATGGCATCGTCGATGCCGGCAAAGAAGAATGCGACAACGGCGCAGCCAATAAAGATGGCAAATATGGCGGTTGCACGACGTCATGTACGTGGGGACCGCGTTGCGGCGATGGCATCGTCCAAGAAGGAGATAACGAAGAATGCGACGAGGGCGCCAATAACGGCAAACCCGGTAGCGGATGTACGGTGGCGTGTCGTATGATCGTGAACTAAGGTGACCTCACATTCCTAACCCGTGACCTCACGCCCTGACCCCCTCTCCATAAATTGAGAGGGGGAATGGACATCTGCCTGCGGCAGATGTCAGGTTTGGGGCGGGGGAATGGACATCTGCCTGCGGCAGATGTGAGGTTTGGAGCGGGAGAATGGACGCACGCGAGGCGGGCGTTTAATGAGTTGCGAGGAGGAATGACGCACGCATGGCGGGCGTTTGATGAGTGCGTACTATTTAATAATCGCTTGTTTCCGACAGCAAATTCACGAACTCGGCAGGTGAATAGACTGGAATTGGCGCTTTGTAGTAATCTCGAATGTTCCGCGTCACAATGCAGTCCATATTAGATCGCACTGCTGTTTCAATCATCACGGCATCCTCAAAATCGGAAATCTCAGCTGAGACAGCCCGTCGGACGTCCGATGCCGTAGTGTCAAGCAAACCAAACAATGCACATAGCTTTGTCAGAACATCACGGGTTGCAATGTCACTATGCGTCTGACGATGTGTCAAATAATAAATATCTGTGATGGCTTTTGCCGTCAGAAATCCATCACACTGTAGGTTGGCGCAAAGAAGAAAAATCGATTGTGCATCTTTGTAAAACGGTTCACGGCTTTGGAGTGCGTCGACGATGACACACGTGTCAATGACGACTCTCATACTTGCTGTGACCATTCTTCGCGAGCATCGTCGAGGGTTACATCGGCCGGAAGAATACCAAACAAGGACCTGGCAATATCGACTCTATCTTGGTGAGGGTTGGAGAGCTTAGCGATAACCTTGCCGTGGCGCGTGATAAAAATGTCTTCAGTCTCGGCAAGCAAAAGATATTTTCCGAGATTGCTTTTGAGTTCGGTTACTGTGATTGACATGATCGAAGTCCTCCTTTTGAAATTCAGCCCTTGTGTAGGGTATCCAAATCGGACGAAACATGCAACTGGCTCGAACAAAATACGCAACACGTCTCTCATACAAATGCGTTCTTCGGTTCAACCCCAAATCGAGAAATGTGTATGGGTTAAGGCGACAAACCGATTTTTTGTCGGTTTAATGCAGATACAAGGAAGCTAACCCAAGGGCAAGTGTGCGTACTAATGAACGTTCCCGCCGCCCGTGTGGCAACGCTGACGCCGTAGATGCGCAAACTGGCAAAAAAGGAGCCCGTATTGAGCGATAGCGAAATAGGGCGACCGCGAAGGCGTATTGCCCAACGAGCAATAGCCGTAGCCAAAAGCCCGTATTGAGCCCGCAGGGCGAAATAGGGCGACAAGAGCCCGTATTGAGCGACAGCGAAATAGGGCGGCTCCAAGAAGTGTAACGATTGGAATGAAATAGATTGACACAATTAGGCGACGAAAATATGCAAAAAATGAGTAGGAACAAAGCGGATTTGAGCGTATATTAGCCGTTACCGTGTGTTGAGGTCATTGGTTGGTGAATTTCAGTCAAGACGCTAGGAGCCCAAATGAGCAAAATTGTAGGAATCGACCTTGGAACGACGAATTCTTGTATCTCGATAATCGAGAATGGGGATCCGGTAGTCGTCGTCAACAACGAGGGGCAGCGCACGACGCCGTCGATGGTTGCGTTTTCGACGAAAGGCGAGCGACATGTAGGTGTGCATGCGAAACGGCAGGCAGCAGTCAATCCGGAGCGCACGATATACGGGATTAAGCGGCTGATTGGGCATCGTGAATCGGATAGTGAGGTTCAGGAGCTCGAGCGCGTGGTGCCGTATCACATCATTCCGAGCCCGTCGGGTGATGCGTGGGTGCAGATAGATTCGGCGAGTTATAGCCCGCAAGAGATCAGTGCGATGATAATATCGAAGCTGAAGGAGAGTGCGGAGTCGTATTGTTCGGAACCGGTGACGCAGTGCGTGATAGCGGTGCCGGCTTATTTTAACGATGCGCAGAGGCAGGCGACGCGCGATGCGTGCCAGTTGGCAGGGCTCGAAGTTTTGCGCATTATGAACGAACCGACGCTTGCGGCGTTGGCGTTTGGGTTGATGAAGCGCACGAATGGCTATGTTGCAGTCTTCGATTTGGGCGGCGGCACGTTCGACATTTCGATTTTGCAGTGTAACAACGGCACGTTCCGCGTTTTGGCGACGGCTGGCAACAACCATTTGGGCGGAAACGACTTCGACAACGTGATACAAAAGTATTTGCTCGAGCACTTCGTCGACGAAACGGGCATCGACATTACGAGCGACAAGATGGCGATGCAACGGGTGCACGAGGCGGCCGAGGCGCTCAAGTGCGAGCTTTCGACGCTGACCGAAACGACGGTGAACTTGCCGTTTTTGGCGATTGGGCCGGCGGGTCCGGTGCATTTGTGCATGGACGTGACGCGCGACGAACTCGAGCAACTCATCCGGCCGCTCATCGACAAACTCGATGCGCCGTGTATCGACGCGATGAAAGAGGCAGGTTTGTCGGCCTCCGACCTCGACGACGTCATCTTAGTCGGCGGCATGACGCGCATGCCATGTGTTCGAACACATGTCGAAGAAATCTTCAAAGCGAAAGTGAGCCATGGCGTGAATCCCGACGAGGCCGTTGCGCTCGGCGCCGCTGTCCAATCGGGCATTTTGGGCGGCGATATCCAAGAAGTCGTGTTGCTCGACGTCACGCCGCTCAACCTCGGAATCGAAACGAGTGGCGATAGAGTTTCGACGATTATCGAACGAAATTCGTCGATTCCGACAAAAGCATCGAAAATATTCACGACAACCGAAGATAATCAGTCTTTTGTTCGGATCACGGTCGTTCAAGGCGACAAGCAACGCGCCAGCGAGTGTGCTCGCCTGGGAACGATATTGCTGACCGATATTCCGAAGATGGCGGCGGGTGTGCCTCGTATCGAAGTCGAATTTTGCATCGATGCCGATGGCGTCGTAAGCGTTCAGTGCATCGAACGCAAGACGGGCTTGACGAAGAAACTCGTCATTCAAGGGAGCGTTGGGCTTTCGGGGCAACAATTGCGCGATGCCCAATCGCGGCTCTAAATAGCCCTCTCGTAGCGTCAATATTGCCCATTGACGGCTTTTCATTTCGGTCAAATGTGATAAAAGCGCGGTCGTTGCCGCGCTTTTTTTTGTGCGCATTGTGCGCATTGTGCCATGTTGCGTCGTGATATATGCGCTTGTGCAATATGCTATCGCTTATGCAATATGCGATATGATCGATAAGATTGTCCGACACTTCAACACTCGTCATTTGCGATGAAACGACACCAAACACTGACTCTACTCGCCCTACTCTCTTCGAGTTTTATGACATGTACAGCTTGTGGCGACAAAGACGCCGACCTGCTCGCCCAGATCGAGGCCAAAGCCGAACGCACTCGCACGGTACTCGCCAATCAATGCACGCAGAACAGCGATTGCATCGTGACGGGATGCCGCCAAACGATGTGTCGCGCGATGCCTGAGCCCGATTATTGCGATCATCGCATCGTGTTATCGATGGAATCGGCCGACGATGCCCAAGCGGTGAAGCGCATCGTCGCCGAACAGCTCACCATGCGCGAATCGGATACAATCCGCATCGGAGGCTACTCTGCCAACCGCTGGACGCTTTCATTCCATGCGACGCAAGCGCAGCGCGAGCGCGTCGAGGCGACGATCAACAGCCTAGCGCATTCAGGTTTTGCGCGACTCCACCCGCAAGCGGCGCGCTATACCGACGAGGCATATAAGGCGCTCTCGGCAAGCGACCCGGACATTTCGCTCCGAACAATGCGCGGTGCAGGGGCACTTATCGAGAAGAAAATTCGGTCGGGCGACGTTTTATCGAAAGATGATATTCGCAACGCATGGGCACATCTGGAGCCGATACAAAACGTTCGTCTCGGATCCGACGACGACATCGAGCGCATCTGGAGCTATGACGTCGTATTTGACGCCGTCTCGCAACTCCGCCTTTGGCCCGTCGACAAGCGCCAGCGACTCTCGGTCAGGCTCTGGAAATCGCTCAGTCACCGCATCGACAACGGCGATATCGTCGTGACCGGCGAAGTCGGCGACAACATGGTCGACACGCTGCGCCGCTGGACGGAATCGGGATCGCTCATCTTGCTGACGTTGGGCAACGAAGTCATCGCCACTGCGCTCCCCGACACGCCCATCGAAGACGCGCGATTTGAGCTCGTCATCGACGACGCCGCCGAAGACGAAACGCAAATCGACGCCATCGAAATGCTCGAAAGCATCATCCACATGCACGGCGCAGTCTACATCGACGCCCAAGCGACCGCCTCGGTCGAGCGCGACATCACATGCCAAGAGCGCTTCCCTCGCGAATGCGCCTGCATCGACGGCTATTGTGGCTGGCGCCTAAACGCCGACTACAACGCCTGCCTCTACGAATAACGCTCTGAATTTACAGGCTTTTTTGCATCTTCGAGCCCATCCGTGGGGCGCCTCAAAAAAAACGCTCATCACTCATTTTTTTCTTGACATTTCACAATTCACCAAAAATGCACATTTTGAGCATGAGCGTCGTTTTTTTTTGAATGATGGCTGCGGCTATTTCGCCCGCGTTGGGGCTCAATACGCCTACGCGGTTGCGCTATTGCCCCGGGGGGGCAATACGCGCAACAATGGGCTACGGCTATTTCGCCGCTTTGGGCTCAATACGCCTACGCCGCACGGCTATGTGCTCACATTCGTTGCGCGCATACGCCGTGCCATGCGCCTATTTGCAAGCAAATACGGCGCATTTTTGGGGCTTATGCCCAATCGTCATCCATATCTCCGAAATCGAGATCGACGAGGCTCTTCGATTCGGAGACGCCTTTTTCACCGACATTGGCGATGAGCGAAGTGAGAGAGTCGTCCGACATATTGAGATCGTCGAGAGATCCGAATGAAATATCGCGTGGTTCTGCTTTAGGCGTTTCGGCGAGTGCTGCGAGTCGCGCTTTGTTTTCGTCGTCGGCGGCTTTGAGTTCTTCGACTGTTTCGGTAAGTGCTTTATTTTTATCGGAGAGCGCTTTGTAGGCCTCGGACAAATTGGCGAGTTCTTGACGCAATGCGTCGATCGTCTCTTGTTCGGCATTCTGCGCTGTCTTTTGCGCTTGTGCGGCGTCGTTTGAATTCGTCGATTCGATTTTTTCGGTGAGTGTTTTATTCTTATCGGAGAGCGCTTTGTAGGCTTCGGACAAATTGGCGAGTTCTTGACGCAATGCGTCGATCGTCTTTTGTTTTTCTGCGACGTCGCTCGAAGCCTTCGAAGCCCGGGCATCGGCTGTATCGATCTTTTTGACCATTTCGTCGATGGCTTCGTTTGTGATGGGGAACATGATTTCTGGCACGTAGCAGGGATCGAGAGTTTGGAGTTTCTTTTCGAGCAAGACGACTTGTGCACGAGCGATGAGATAGATCTTGTGATTGTTCGAGGCGCGTTTTTTTGCTTGCTCGCTCAATTTATTCGCTCGCGCCAAATCCTTTTTGATCGGCTGATTTGCATCGGCGAGAGATTTTTTGGCGGCATCGAGTTGCGATTTGAAATCGCGTTTATAGGAAGCGAGCTCACTACGAACGTCTTTGAGCGATGCCGCGAGTGAGGCGTTATCTTTTTGCAATCGCTCGAATGCTGCTTCATCTTGAGCATTTTTTTCAGTCGATTCAGCCGTTTTCTCGGCAACAGTATCTGAGACGCGTTTTTCGAGCGAAGCGATTTGTTGCTTGGCAATCTTGAGTTCATTTTCGAGATCGTCGTTCAGGGAACGCAAGTCGGCGAGTTCGCGCTGTCCAGAATCGTTGTTATCGGCGTGATCTTTGAGTTGCATTCGCATGCTCTTGTTATCTTTGCGAATGCTAAAATTTTCTTCCTTGAGCTTCGCCAAATCGGCTTTGAGAGATTTGACTTTTTCGCGCAAATCGGCGGTCTCGGAATCGCAGTCGTTATCGGCTTTGCAGGATTTATCGGCGTTATCGGCTTTGCAAGATTTATCGGCGTTATCGTTCGCTTTTGTCGAAGAATTGAGAGCCTTGAGTTTGTCGAGTTCTTCTTTGAGATTGTCGCGTTCACGTTGAATTGGCTTATAAGCGAGCAAATACTTATCGCGCTCTTTGAAGAGCGAGTAGGTATATATCGCTAAAATCACCAGAACGATAATAGAGAGGATGAAGAAGACTTGGTAATCCATAATTCTAACCTAATCATTGCATGATATTGGAGTGTATGAATCGAGCGACGCGCCACCCACTCCAAAACGCGCAAAAACTCTGTAAACCCCGACGCGTCACATAATTGGGCGTAAGTATGCCTTGAACGCGATCAAAAAGTAAACGTCAATCGCGATAAAAGGGCAAAAAGTGGGGACTGATCATAGATTTCCGTCTCATCCCATCGGAATGTGTTGTGAATTTGCTCGGTACTGCCACCAACTTTTGCCCGGCAGAAAAGCCTAGCTCGCTATGAGTGCTTGGACTTCTTCGAGCGAAAGACCTGTTACTTTAGCGATATCGTCTTCGGGCATACTCATTGCGATGAGATTGCGAGCGATCGACGATGCTTTTTCGGCCATTCCTCTCTTCACCCCCGTGTTGAGGCCCTCGTCCAAGCCGAGTTTTTTGCCCTCGTCCAAGCCGAGTTTTTTGCCCTCGTCCAAGCCGAGCTTTCTCCCTTGTTCGATTAAATCTGAATCGTATTTTTCAAAGAGCTCGCACATGATTGTCTCCAAATGAAATGCTTAGCTCGCTATGAGTGCTTGGACTTCTTCGAGCGAGAGACCTGTTACTTTAGCGATATCGTCTTCGGGCATACTCATTGCGATGAGATTGCGAGCGATCGACGATGCTTTTTCGGCCATTCCTCTCTTCACCCCCGTGTTGAGGCCCTCGTCCAAGCCGAGTTTTTTGCCCTCGTCCAAGCCGAGTTTTTTGCCCTCGTCCAAGCCGAGTTTTCTCCCTTGTTCGATTAAATCTGAATCGTATTTTTCAAAGAGCTCGCACATATTCATCCTCCTCTGAAGGTTAATAGAGTTACTAGCTTGTTGCTCGAACCATTGTTGGCCTGTAATTTCGTAGAGTAGCTGAAGAATTTCTGACATATATTTAATTTCGAGCTTGGGCCAATCGTCGATTTGCTTCAAGCGTATCTTGCGCAAAAAAACCGCCAATACCTTTAGATCGCCAGTCAGTCGTTCGATTTGTTCATCGGTCAGCCACGCCAATTCGATCACCTCGATTTCGTATTCTTGAAAACGCGATGCGAGGTTAGGCGGTACAACGCACAAATCGCTGAGCTTTCGAGGCGTATTCCATCGTTTAGTATAGCCAAAATAAAGGACTCGCGTAAATATCGGAACGATTTTAGTGCCACTTTTGCTGTTCTGGCTTTGAACAAAGTAGCCCATTGCATCGTAGAGCATGACGCGAATAGCCATATCCTCTTCGGGTTCAGTTTGGTTTTCGAGCCCAAGCAAAGCAACACTGAGCCCATATTTGTCTTTGCAAACTTTGAGCACATCGCGAAATCGATGCAGCATGTTCTTTTTGATGCCTGCGACCAACTCTGGCGAGGCTTCGGCTAGATCATCTGGGTCTAGCCAATTCTTGCCTGTCGATGGCAATTCGACACTGCCATCGAGTTCATTCCAAACCGAAGAAAACACATCATTCTTCGAGAACAGTTGCTTTTCCAGTAAGTCTTTTGTTCCCATACGACGTCTCCTGGTCATGGGTTCGATCCAAAGCGACGACTGCGTCATCAGTGAATCTTCGCTCTTTTAGATAGTGTAGCAAAGCATGAATTAATGTGCAATGAACGCAGCAAAAAAAGTAGCTATTTTGTGCGATTTGAGACGAAATCGCGACTCGTAAAAACGGCAAATCCCGCCTATGGGGGCGGGATTTAGGATTTAGTGAATCGATTTGGTATGTGATGGATTTATACAAAGAGGGCTAGATCGCAGTTCTGAGCGGGACCGAGGAGTTTTTCGATGGCTCGGGCTTCGATTTGTCGAATGCGCTCACGCGTGAGGTTAAATTCCTTGCCAACTTCTTCGAGTGTGTAGGACTTCGACTCGCCAATGCCGTATCGCAGCCGCAGGATTCGTTCCTCGCGTGGCGAGAGTGTGGTGAGGATCTTTGCCATCTCGGAATTGAGTGCTTCGGTCGTCAAAGCGTCGAGCTGATTCGTCGAATTCGTATCTTCGATGAAATCGCCGAGTTTGCAGTCTTCGTCTTCGCCGATGGGGGCGTCGAGCGAAACGCTCGTCTTGGAGATTTCGTACATTTTATCGACGTATTCTTCGGTGAATCCGAGAGCTTTTGCAATTTCTGAGTGAGTAGGCAATCGACCGATTTCGTTTTCGAGTTGCCGAGATGTTCGCATGATGCGGTTGATGACTTCGGTGAGGTGAGCTGGAATTCGGACGGTTCGAGATTGGTCGGCAAAAGCCCGAGTGACGCTTTGTTTGATCCACCACGTCGCATAGGTCGAGAATTTGTGCCCTCGTTTGTAGTCGAACTTTTCGACGGCGCGCATGAGCCCGATATTGCCTTCTTGGATGAGATCGAGCGGCTGCATGCCATTTCGCATATAACGCCGAGCGATGACGACGACGAGTCGCAGATTTGCCGTAATCATCTCGGAGCGCGCCCGTTCATAGCGTGCTTTGCATTCTTCGATTTCGCAAATATCGCGTTCAAAAGCATCGATATCGTCGACTTTCGACGAAAGTGAGGCGCAAGCGTTTTGATAGTTGAACCACAAAGTTTCGTACCGCAAGCATTGCGATCGATTGCAGACGTACGGAGTTTTCTTTTTGCCCTTAAATCGTCGAATTGCAGCGAGCAAATCGCGCGTGGCGACGCCATGAAAAGCGCAAATTTCGAGCCATTCGCGCTTCGCTTGCATGAGTGGTTCAGCCATTTCGAGGAGTTTATTGGCAACACTCATGATATAATCGATGCCCAAATCGAGCGATTGGATGATTTCGATGATTTGACTCTGACAGGATTTGTCGCCATTGTTCATGCATGCCAACAATTTCGATAACTCTTCGAATCCTTTGATCATCGACTCACCCGATTCTTCGCGTTCATCGTCTTCCATTTGTCGATGCCCGACGAGATCTTTGAGTTTGATTTCGCCACGACAAAAAGCCGAGACTTGATCGAGGATCATGCATACGCCTGGTTTAGTATTAAAAACGGCTCGCATCATTTTTTCGCGAGCATCGGTCATTTCATAGCCTAAACGCTCTTCGTCTTCGCGCGCGAGAAGAGGGAGTTCGTTGACACTTTGTTTATAGAACTGAAGCGAACTACTTTCTTCGGACAATTCGCGACAAATCTTGGCGAGCTTTTCAGAAGTCTGGGAATCATGTTCCGACGCAAAATCTTTTTGTGCACTTAACATAGTTTTATCTCCGTTCCCCGTGTTTAACCCACCGCACACAAATATGCGCAAGCATAAGTTATGCAAGATGAGAACCAACTCAAGATATTTTTGTTATTCGTTGATTTTGCTGAAGAATTTTCAAATTGCTTTATTTTATCTGGACAATCGACCTACGACATTTTCGTCATAGATAAAAATTCTCAAGTCAACACTTGACACGAGATAATTTGAATTATGGAGGTTAAAAACCGTCAAATCGCGCTCAAACTTAGGATTTATAGGGGTTTGAGCGATCTGCGACAATCGTGTCAGAGGCTAGAATATGGCGATTTTGCGGCAAGAGAAAAAACAGTCCAACTCAGACGCCGTCGCAGCGCATGGTGACGGCGCCCCAAAGAGGGTAATGCGATGGACTAGATGATGAGTTTGCATGCGGGGCAAAGATCAGAGACGTGGCCGCGAGCTTTGCAGACGTTTCGCCCGAAGAGGATCATTTGGAGATGTCGCTTTGTCCATAGTGAAGGATCGAAGAGTTTGCACAAGTCGGCTTCGACGCCCTCGGGTGTACTGGATTGCGACCAATTCCATCGCTTGGCGAGCCGCATAATATGCGTATCGACGGCAAAAGCAGGTATACCAAAAACATGCGATAGAATGACGTTTGCGGTTTTTCGCCCAACCCCGGGCAAAGATTCGAGTGCCGATCGATCGCACGGGACGATGCCATCGAATTTATCGACGAGTTGCTTCGAGAGGTCACAAATCGATTGCGCTTTGCGTCGATAGAGCCCGCATGGCTTCACGATCGTCGCTATTTCTTCGACGCCAAGTGCGGCAATGTCGCGCGGATGCGTACCGTGGCGCCACAAAAGAGGCGTCACTTCGTTGACGCGTTTATCGGTACATTGCGCCGAGAGCACGACGGCGACGAGCAATGTATAAGCATCGGAAAACTCGAGCGGTATCGGTGGATCGGGATAATAGGAATCGAGGATATTGCAAATTTCTCGGACGATTAGCATGTCATTCCTTCGAGTGTCTTTTTGACATCTCGCAAAATGAGGCCTTCGATGAGGGTAAATGGCGCAAGTGTCGTATTGATGTTTTGAGCGACGTTTGGTGGTAGGGATGCGAACAAAATAATCGGCGCTTTGACGCCAGCCATTCGCAATTCGCGACAAATCAATAGCCCTTGCATACCGCGAACGTGGGCTTCGGCACTGGCATAGTTACCGCAGAATGCGACGCTATTGGCGAGCCCTTCGATATCGCCATAGAGCTTATCGGTAGGCGTCGTATCGAATCGCATATCGGCTAATATGACGTCGGGTTGTTGCGCATCGATAGCGCATTTTAAGCTCGAATAGTGGTCATATACGAACAGTTCGAACGGTGGAAGTTCAGTCCTGTAGGTATTGAGAAATCCCGCATACTCGCCATTTTCCCCGAGATCGTCGATCAAATAGATTCGCATCAGACTCCGTCTCCACATAGTCTACGTAGATCGTGTATTATAACATTGAAATGCGTGAATCGATTCCCAAAAGGCTATCGCGTATGCGATTATTTGCATTTCTTATCGAGGTACATCTGAAGGATGAGAGAGGCTGCGATGGCATCGACTTTATTCTTTTTCTGGGATCCGGTTGTTTGCATTGCTTGGAGAGCATTTTCGGCGGCGACAGAAGAGAGTCGCTCGTCTTGTCGAGCGATTTTGATATTGGGTGCAACGGCTTTAAGCCGTTGCAAGAAGGCTTTTGTGCGCTTAATCGCTGCGCCTTCGGAGCCATCTAATTCGAGGGGCCAACCGACGACGACGCGAGTCGAACCGTGTTGAGCGATGATATCTGCGATTTCTCGATAGGGATCATCGGAATGGCGAATGTGAATCGTCGTCAGAGGCATGGCAATGTTCGTTTCTGGTTCGGCAATAGCCATTCCGATGCGCACGGTACCGATATCGAGTGCGATAAGAGGGGAACTCATCGCGCATCGCTCCAGCAGAGGCGATAGATCTTTCTGCGCAATTCATTGATATCGTCGGTAGAATTGGACAAATGCGTGCGATTGGTGAGTAGCGTGATGCAGCGCTTTTTGTCGAGGTCGTACCAAACCGAGCACCCCGTGAACCCCAAATGCCCGATGACGTGATCGTCTTTATTTGCGCCCGAGAGGGAATTATCGCCCGTTGGGCGATCCCAGCCCAAGGCATAGGGCGTTTCGATATGTCGATATGAGACGAATTCGTTGATAATTTTCTTCGAGCATGGGAACGAACCGTCGAATAAAGCACGTACGTAGGCATCGATAGCCCTAGCCGATGCAAATAATCCGGCGTGCCCAGCCCTATGCAAAAGTGCTCGCGCGTTTGAATCGTCGGGGTGACCTTGGGCGAATTGATGCCCGACTTTGCACGTTGCAACGATTTTTTTCTGTTCGATTTTGTGCAGGGGGCAAAACATCATCTCTTCGTCGAGTCCGAGCGGGATGGCGATTTTATTGGCAAAGATATTGGAGATGGTATCGCCGTAGAGATCTTCGATGAGGAAGCCCAATAATATGTAGCCCAAATCGGAATAACAATAGGTTGCCCCGTCGGTTCGCGGTTCGGATTCTTGAAGAATTTCTTCGAATGGCTCGCGAGCGCTACGAAAGCGCGAATACTTATAATGAGAACCAGTCAAATCGATCCATGGTTTGAGCATGGTATGATGCGATAGGAGATCGGCGATGGTGGAGCCGAGAAGCCAAGACGGCACGCCGATGCTATCGAAATTGACGAGTTTGAGACTGAGGTCGAGAAATTTCGCATTGACGGCTTGCATGATGAGGCCGGCCGTAGCGATTGGTTTCGTGATGCTTGCGACATCGAATAGCGTCGAGTGGTCGACGGGGTATGGCTTTTGGTAGGGATTAGAATGTTTTTGGGCAACGGTCGTGCCGACGGCGATATCGGCACGAATGCCACTTTTATCGGAGACGACGAACTGTGCAGCCGAGAAATGCGACTGTTCGATGGCGTTTTGCAATAGTTCGACGCAGTTATCGAGTTGCGGCAACGGCTGTGCTAGGTTGAAATCGGTCATATCTGCGCAATCCTCGTGAAATCGAAAGGCGGGGAAAAACAGAAAAACTCCTGCCGAGGCAGGAGTTCTAGAGTAATACGAGTGCGAGCTTTGCGCAATCTTTAGAGATTAAGCAAGCAATTTTTTATCGGGGCAGGAGCCGGATTTGTCGAAGGAGATGGCTTTTGCCGAGAAAGCATCGACGAAGACTTTGAACATGTCGAGGTCGTGCGTATCGAGGATTTGATACAAATCCATTTCGAAGAAGGTGTTGAGCATTGCGCACGTATTTTTGTGGAAGAGTCTCCAGATGCGGCCGTTGGTGAGGATAGCCCATTGGAGGTTTGTGGCACGCATTTGTTCGTCGAGTTCGTATGCGGGAGGATCGCCAGCTTTGCCCTCTTCGTCTTTGACGGGTTCGTCGAGGTTTGCGCTCCAAGCGGCGAGCTTGGCAATGCCACATGCGCCATTGAAGAAGGCGTGCGTGCCGCGACCGCTGACGTGAGCCAAGAAGGCGTTAGCGCTATCGAAGAGCGTGTATTCGATGCGCATATCGTCGCCGAGGGGTTCGTTGTGGCTGTGCGTATAACCCAAAACGTGAAGTGCACGGTTGACCAAGAAGAAACCGACTTGGGGAGCCGTAGCGTCGTCTTTGAGATAGCCACGATGGCGATCGAAGTGTTCACAAATTTGTTCGAACTTGTCTGCGATCTCCGCATCGGTGAAGAGTTTGGAAGCAGAAAGCTGATCTACGGCATCGGCAACAAAGAAATTACCGGCATTCACAATGGTGGTTGTCATGAAATCGTACTCATACGAAGAGATAAGTAATAAAATAGCCGCGCAAATCGACGCGACCCCCTAAAAAACGCCGTTCAACTACCGAACTTATCGCGCATTGTCAAAGATTTTTTTCATATTTCAAGGATAATGCGCGATATCGATGTGTCGAGGTGGATAGTTTACGAGGTGGGTTCGAGTGCACCAAAGAGTTTGACGTTAGAAGTTTCGATTTCGTTGAAATCGAGGTCGTATTTCCAAGTTTGGTAATTGGACTTTTTGAGTTCGATAGTCGTCTTTTTCGATGAATCGACCCCCGAGATATCGAGAGGAGTTTCGCCTTTTCGGATGTTTTTTCCATCTTGGACGAGGTAGACCATGGCGCCAGAGGGGTCGGAATCGATGTGAACATCGATTTGAGCATCGCCATCGAGTTCGAAATCGATAGATTTCATCGCTTGTACGACTTCGATGGATTTTTCGGCGGATTCGTAGCCGGCACGCGAGACGCGCAACTGATAAGAACGCCCGACGATGCCTTCGAGCATTCTGGGGGATCCGACGCCAGCCTGCCGTTTGCCATTGACATAGAGCATGGCATCGTCGGGAGAGATATTGACGCTATATTTGACTTTTTTGAGGATTGGGCGCGTCATTTCGAGTCGGCTTTCGGATGTGCCGTTGGCCAGCGAGAGCGCGAAAGTCTCATTTTCGTAATCGGGCATGGAGACATCGACGAGATAGTCGCCGGCTTGGAGATTATCGAATACGGGATTTGTGCCTTTTTGTTGTGGCAGATTGGGATCGTTGGGATTTGCGTTTTTGGGATAGATTTTGACGACGGCTTGAGCCGAATCGGGCACGACCGTGAAGTGAACGGTAGCCGAGGTTGGGAGGTTGGGAACGGGTTTTGGGAGCTCGACGACGCCTGTGACGAGTAGGACGGGGCAAGCGATGAGCATGACGCAGATGGCGACGATGAGCCCGACGAGTCCTTTTCGCGTACGCGCTTTGCGTTCGGCTTGTTGAAGTTTGACGAGGACCGAAGGGGTTTCTGCGGGATCGATGCCCTCTGGCTCGAGTTCGATATCTTCATCGGAATTGACATCGGAGGCACAGATTTCGAGGCGCGGCCCAGAAGTATCGCCGTCTTTCGTCGCGGGTTTGAGCCCCGAGAGCGAGACGGGCTTGACGCCAGGCATGGGTTTGCTCGTTTCGCCGACTGTTTTTGTGGCACGTCCGGGGACGGGCGGCAATTTCGAAGCGAGTGAATCGAGTTTTCGAGCGCCGGATCCGGAAGCGCCGACGATGGGGACGGAGCGATGGGATTTGCCAGCTGTAGGCTCGGCATAACGGACTTCAGCTTTTGGTTTTTCTTCTTCGGTAGGCTTATCGTCGGCTAGGAGACTTGGGTCGAGCACGCCAATGTCTTGTGTACGAACGTCTTCGCTGGCGATAGAGGCGTCGGCGTGTTCGGCGTTATATTTATCGATATCTTCGACGGTATTGATCGTTTTGAAGATGGGGAGCAATTCCCATTCTCGGTCATAAGTATCTTTGAACGTCGTGCACATCCAAGTTTGGAGATGCCATTGGGTGAAGGGCGTTTTACAGCTATTGATAAAGTCGAATAGATCGATGACCATCTCGGCAGCCCATTGATACCGCTTCGTAATGTCGCGTTCGAGGGCTTTCATACAAATTTTGTCGACGGATTCGGGGATCATCCGATTGTATTTAGATGGTTTTTCGATGGGAGCATTTTGGATCATATCCAAGATGGCAAATTCGCTTTCGGACTGGAACAATCTGCGCCCGGTGAGGAGTTCCCAAAAGACGACGCCGAGGGCGAAGATATCGGAGCGATGGTCGATATCTTTATCGGCGGCTTGTTCGGGGCTCATGTAGCTAAATTTCCCTTTGACGACACCGCTTTGAGAGTTGGAAGCGCGGCGCGAAGCTTTTGAGACGCCAAAGTCGATGAGCTTGACGACGCCATCGTAGGCGACGATGAGGTTTTGAGGGCTGACGTCGCGATGGACGAGCCCGAGAGGATTGCCGGTGCTATCGACGGCTTTATGGGCATAATCGAGACCTTGAGCGGCTTGTGCGATGATGAAACACGCTTGGCTGACGCTCATGATCTTTCGTTGACGTCGATAATGGCTTTGAATGGCTAGGACATCGCGCCCTGCGATGAATTCCATCGCAATGTAGTGCGACTGTCCGAGGCGCCCGAGCTCATATATCTGACAGACGTTAGGATGTTCGAGTTCGACGGCGACTTTCGCTTCGTTGATGAACATCGTGACGAAATCGGTATCGGCGGCGAGGTGTGGCAAGATGCGTTTGATCGCGAAAAAGCGTTCAAAACCAGGCGCGTTGAGCAACTTTGCCCGATAAACTTCAGCCATACCCCCGACGCTGACGCGTTCGAGTAAAATAAATTTTCCGAAAACAACTGGATGTATCACGTTCCAACCACCACTATACAAGTAGAGCAAAACAACCGCGCGGTAGTCTAATCTAATTCCCAAAAACTCGCAAGATCGCGACGGCTAGGGCACAAAAAAAGCGCGTATGCCAACGGCATAGCGCGTCGCGGAGGCGTATTGAGCCACTAGCGAAATAGCCGAAGCTGGGCGCCGTATTGGCCAAAGCCAATAGGCGACCCCCAAAAAAGCGCGTATGCCAACGGCATAGCGCGTCGCGGAGGCGTATTGAGCGAATAGCGAAATAGCCGGAGCTGGGCGCCGTATTGGCACAAGCCAATAGGCGACCACCAAAAAAGCGCGAATAAACCGGCTAGAAGTGGCTAGATGTGGCTCATTTAGCGATAGATGGCCGAGACGAGTTTGTTGGCGATGAACGAGCCGGCATCGACGGCCATGTAGTAGAAGGCGGAGGTGACTTCTTCGTCGGACATTTTGAAGAAGGCGGTGAGGTTTGCGACGCCCGCGCCCAGGCGTGCGGCATCGTGTGCGGCGGCGACGGCGTTGTAGTTTGGCCTGACGTTTCCGGTGACTTCAACGCTGATTTCGACGTTGGCTTCGGCGACGGAGCTCAGGACGCTGGAAACTTCGCGCATAATGGAGACGCCGGTGCTGTAGACGGTTTTCATTTCGGGTGTGTAGACGAGTTTGAGGTCGGCTTCGACGAAGAAGTTCATGGGCGACATGAGGGATTCGGCCCAGATGCCGTATGAGCGGATGTTGAGCATGATGCGGATGTCGGGGTTTGTGCTATCGGGGACGACTTGTAGGTGTGTGGCGCCTGTGAAGCCGCTGTCGAAGCCGAGGGCGACGTTTTGAGCCATGACGGTGGAATCGATGATTTTGTGTAGGCGTTTTTCTTGGTCGGCACTGACGGCGACGGCCCCGATGCTGCTAGCGGTATTGACGATGGAGCCGATGGCGCCGAACGTGCCGCGCCGCGAGGCCATGACGTCGTTGGGTTCGATGTTGACGGAGACGGCGGCTGTCGTGGAGATCGTGCTCTTGTATGTGGCCGATTTTCCGACGTATTCGCCCAAGGATGGTCCACATGCGGTTGTCGTGGCGACGATCGAAAGCGAGAAAGCCAGACCGATAAATTTTTTCATATCTACACCTTTTTGTTGTGAGAAGTGCCACCGTTGTTGTGGCAAATTGGAATAAACGGATTTCGCCCGTGATGCGTTGTTTCATTTTTATGCAAATGAAGGAATAAATTTGCACAAAGATGCAACAGACGTCGTGAGCGGCCTCTTCGAGAGAGTGTGGTGCAAGAAACGTGCCGATTTTTATATAGATTTTGGCGCGGGGTTTGTCGCCGGAGCAATTTAGGGGGCGATTTTGGGGCGCGATTTGAAAAATAGTTGCTGTGCCCTACTCTATTCGCTCGCGCATGGCTTGTCGGGCGATGGGGGCTGGGGCGTCGATGGTCGTAGCGCGTTGGCCGTCGAGCCCGGTCGTATATAGGATGTCGACGCCTTCGCGGCGGATGCGATAGAAATAATCGCGCGTTGCGGTTGCCGAGGCGGTATCGGAGTCGGCTTGCGGTCGCGGATCGTGGGGATCGAATAGCGATTGAGCGTGAGCGGGGGCGCTGGCTTGGGCGATGTCGAGTATCGTCGCGGAGATCGATTCGGGGCGAGCAATTGTAGTTTGAGGTAGGCTAAAGTGTGCGTTAGGCATCCAAAAAGCGTATGGCGAGAGGAGTTCCCAAGGGCTTAGCGTTTGTTCGTAGCCCAAGTGGGTTTCGCCGAGGGAGTTGCCGTGCGTGCCCCATAGGACGACGAGCGTATCGGCGGGCAGTTTTTTGGCGAATGCGCCGATGGCGTCGTCGACGAGCGACAACTCGCCATCGTAATAGGCTTCGAGCTGTTTGGCGTCTTCGGCAGTTGGGTTTTGTTTGACGATGAGATTTTGCATCGATTGTGGCGTGACGGTGCCCGAATAATTGGGGACAGCCCAGAGTTCGAGTTTTTCGCTAGGGGCTTTGTAGGGGAGCCGGAGCTCGGAAATATGCACGAAAAACAAAGACTTCGGTTGAGACGCTTTGAGAGCTTCGGCGACGCGGTCAAATACGGCCTGCGACGAGACGACGTGTTCTTTGTTGAGAGCATGAACGGCATCGAAGCCTTGGGCGAAGCCCTTTGAATCGTCGGCAATCGACGAGGTCGAAAAGAATTCGGAATGCCATTGTTTTTCGCGCATGGCTTCGGGCAAAGTCGTGAGCGATTCGCGGAGATGGGTGCCCGTCGTCGCGACGCCGTGGGCATCGGGCGGTAGGCTCGTCAAAAACGAAGCGACGGTCGTCGCAAGCGATAGCCCCGACGCCATGACGACGCCAGAAATGCCTTCGTCGTAGAGTTTCGAGAGCGCGGGCGTCGCTCGGCGTTTTGAGTTTGCGGTGAGCCTATCGGCACGGAGATTGTCGACGGCGATGACGACGATACGGCTCGGAGCGATTCTTTCGCGAATCGAAGATAATGAGTGTTTACCGCGTGGTGTGGGTTTATCATTCTCATTTACATTGGAATGTTGAATTTTATTCGCGATTGTCGAGCTATCATCGATGATAATTTTTGGCGGCGTTATCGAGATTTGCGGGCATGGGTCGGTTGGCGTCGAGAACCCATCGTCGTTGAGTGGAATATCGGGAACGATGGAGATGCGGACGGCTTTTTGAGCGTATTCTGAGAGATCGATCGAATGGTGAATCCAGCAGGCGCCTGGTGCGATGGGAATATCGTGCACGATTGGTTTCGCGCCATCGATGGCGATTTGGACGCGAAGATTTGCCGCGGTTTCGAGATATGGCGCTGGGGCGGCAGAGAATTCGAGCATGGCATGGTCGGGGACGACGAAGAATCGGTCGATGCGATGCGATTGAGCGAGCGGATAGGCGTCGATTGGATGCGAGAGCGTGCGCACGGGGGCAAGTCGTAGCGCTGTGGGGAATGCGCCAACATCGTAGCGCCCGAGTGGGCGTTTTTCGTTTGTGATGCCGATGCGCACGAATTTGGCACTGACGCGTTTATCGCCTTCGAAATAGGATCCGGGGAACGAAACGCGCAAGAGTTGCATGCCATCGTTGGCGAGGAGCTCGCGCGGCAAGCGCCATCGGTAGCCGTTCCAGCCGGGTGTGAAGTCGGCGGTAAGTGGCTGGGACCAAGACCGCGCGCCGCTTTCGTCGGGCGTATAGAAACGGATTGCGCCCGATGGATTGACTTTTGGTCGCATTTCGAGTTCGACGTAGAGATCGCCTTGCCAATCGTCGGGATAGAAAGGGAAATGCAACGTCGCCATCGTGCCAGAGAGCCATCGGAGCGACTTTCCGCCTGCCCATTTGAGATCGTCGCCCTCGGCTTGTTCTGTCGTGATGTATTCAGGGGCGAGCCATGGGCTCGCCGAATGTCGTTCGAGGTATTTGGCATCGTCGGCGCGCCCGGGTTCGATGTCGATCCCGTGGTGATATCGATGGATGAGTCCGGAGTCGTCGTCCCAAGATTCGTAGACGGCGCCCGTATGTTCGCCGACGGGTTCGCAAGTGGCTTTTTGATGGGCATTTTTGGCTACGGCGTCGCTCGTTTCGACCGATTGACTCGCGCCTTTGGGCGCAGACGAGCGACACGACAGCGTGAGGATCACGGGGATGAGTAGAGATAAGGTGACGATGCGTTTTCGTTTCATTTGATTTCGAATCTCTTTCGATAGTTTTTGGGATCGAGATCGCCACAAGCGCCTGCCCCATCGAATCAATGATGTGTATATGCCTGAAATTGGGCGTTTTTTGCAACTGATACGTCCATCCCCTCGCGATGCGACATAAAAAAGTGAAAAAAAACGAAAAAAAACCGTCACATTTTTTTTTTCTCGCCATGATTAGATTGAACATTCGGTGCAATTGTAGAAGGGGCACTGGATGCGAAGCGATCATGCGAGTGCATTGCACGGTGCGAGGCGTCGCATGCGCACGAGGCAATATGCCAAAGGAAACGCCATGATAGGGAGAACGATTGGTGGTGCCCTGATGGGTGTCGAAGGTTATTGTGTTCGCATCGAGATTCAAATCGGATTTGGGATGGCGAATTTCTACACGGTTGGGCTAGCAGAGGGGGCAGTCCGCGAGTCGAAGGTCAGGGTTCGATCGGCATTTATGGAATCGGATTTGTATTTTCCGCAGACTTGCGTGACGCTGAATTTGGCGCCGGCCGATGTCCGCAAAGATGGTTCGTCGTATGATTTGCCGATAGCCATAGCGATATTGCAAGCCAATGGCGAGTTTCGCCCAGCAGTTCAAGACTGGCTCGACGAGACGATGATCATGGGGGAATTGGGATTGACGGGGGAGATTCGTCCGATCCGTGGCGTTTTGCCGCTCGTACTGGCTGCGCGGCGTGCGGGGCTCAAGAACGTCATCGTCGCGCCCGAAAACGGAGCCGAAGCGGCGCTCGTCGAAGGGATTTCTGTCTATTGCCCGCAGAACTTGCGCCAAACGTATGAATGCCTCCATCGCGCGACGCCGCTGCCGCAATACATTGCCGGAGAAACGCATCAGACTGGCGAAATATATCCGAAAGACATGTCGGAGATAAGCGGGCAACTCGTCGCGCGGCGCGCACTCGAAATTGCGGCATCGGGCGCGCATAATCTCCTATTCGTGGGGCCGCCGGGATCGGGCAAGACGATGTTGGCGCAGCGCCTGCCGACGATATTGCCGAGGTTGAGCTTCGACGAAGCCCTCGAGGTGACGGCGCTCTATAGCGTATCGGGGAATTTGGGCAATCGCAGCCTCATCGAAACGCGCCCATTCCGAGCACCGCACCATTCGGTGAGCGATGTCGGGCTCGTAGGCGGCGGATCGATATCGCCAAAGCCCGGAGAAATATCGCTAGCGCATCACGGCGTTCTGTTTCTCGACGAATTGCCCGAGTTCAAACGCACTGTGCTCGAAGTCTTGCGTCAACCACTCGAAGATGGTTCGATCAATATTACTCGACGCCTCCAGAGCGTGCGATTCCCGTCGCAATTCATGCTCGTCGCCTCGATGAATGCGTGCCCTTGCGGGAATTTGGGGAGCAATCTCAAGCGATGTATGTGCCGGAGCGAAACGATAGAAATGTATCAATCGCGAATATCGGGGCCATTGCTCGACAGGATCGACATACAGCTCGAAGTCGCCGAAGTGTCGTACGACGATCTTTTGCGCCACGAATCGGCCGAGCCATCGGCGAGCGTCCGCGAGCGCGTCGAAGCGTGCCGGGCGCTCCAGGCTCGGCGATTTGCGGGAACCCCGATTCGGTGCAATGCGCAAATGAGCGTGCGAGAGGTGCGCGAATACTGCAAACTCGACGATGCGGGACACGAAGTCATGCGACGAGTCGTCGATAAACTCGGCATGAGTGCACGAGCCCATCATCGGATTCTCAAAGTCGCCCGAACGATTGCCGACATGGATGAAAAGCCGCGCATCGCCAAAAAACACCTCGCCGAAGCTATCGCGCTCCGTACCCTCGATAAAAAGCGATATCAATGTAGTGAGCCGTATGATGTCGCTCGATGATTGGGAAAATGATCGCCCGCCCTCTCGGGCTGGGCGATATCGCACTCGGATCGGGCGTTATCGAACTCGGGGCTGGGCGCTATCGAACTCGGGGCCGGACGGTATCGAACTTGGAACCCAGGCGCAAAAGGGCGACGGCATTTAACCATATAATATAGATAGCTCTATAATATATGGATAGCTCTATAATATATAGATAGCACTAGAACCTGGGCTTATCTTGGGTCATGATTCGGTGGACCGAAACGGGTTCCATCTTGCCCTTGACCATGATCGGAGGCAGTGGCATGCCCTTGCACGTCGATTCGACGTCTTTCCAAGTTTCGTCGTTGACGAGGATTTCGCCGCCTTGTGCGACGGCGCACAGGCGCGAGGCGAGGTTGACGGTATCGCCGATAACGGTATAGCTCATTGCTTGTGTGGCGCCCATGTAACCGGCGATCATAATGCCCGTGGCGATGCCGATCCCGATTTGGACGGGTGGGAGCAGTGTTTTTTCGCGTTCGAGATTGAGCGCTTCCATGGCTTTGATCATGGCAAGTGCCGTGTTGACGGCTCTCGTGGCATGGTCGGTTTGAGAAATGTCGACGCCCCAGACCGCCATGACTTCGTCGCCGACGAATTTATCGACGATGCCATCGCTGGCAAATATGCAATCGACCATCGTTTCGAAGTAGTCGTTGAGCATATTGACGATAGTCTCTGGTTCGTTTTGTTCGGTCATCTGCGAAAATCCGCGGATATCGGCGAATAAAACCGTGGCATTGACTCTGCGCCCACTCTTATGGAGTGCCATTTTTCCACTCATGACGTCGTCGACGAGATGCGGCGAAATGATGCGGCATAAATTCGCTCGAATGCACGCATTCTTCTGCATTTCGGCGCTCAAATGGACTTGTTGCAACGTCAATGAAGCTTGGCGAGCAAATCCCATGAGAATTTGGAGATCTTTTTCGGCAAAAGCCCCCGTCATCATCTGCGTATCGATATTGATAACGCCCATGACTTCGTCTTGATTCATCAACGGCACGCACATCGTCGAACGAATATTGTCGACGATGATCGAATTCGACGACGAAAATCGTTCATCTTGGAGCGCATCGGCCGATAAAACGGCGTTTTTCTCGTTAATGACGATGCTCAACAATCGCTCGGAAATCTTGAAATTCTCGATCGGTTGATGATCGCTGGCGACGGCAATTCGCGTCTGAAGTGTGCCGTTTTCGTCGCGCAATAAGATCGCAATTCGATCGGCTTTGAACAGCTGGAATGCCTTATCGATGATGATATTGAGCAGTTTATCGATGTCGAGCGTCGATGCAGCTTGAACAGAGAGCTCGGCGCCGACGCGCAATTTTTCGTAATCGCGACGCAATTCTGCCATCGATTCGATTTGCGATTCGGGCAAAAAGACGCTCTCGACCGATTTTCGAATCACCCCCATTTGTCCGGGGATTTGAGCTTCGGTCTCGGCTTTCCAATCGACGCTCTCGAGCACGTCATATCGCGCTTCTTCGGCCGTCGAATCTTCGAGCGCAAAGCGCAAAATGTGATTGCCCAAGCTTATTTCATCGCCATCGCATAATACAACCGCGCCTTCGACCAACTCGCCATTGACGAGCGTTCCATTGCGACTCCCAACATCTCGCAATACGTAGCGACCATTTTCGTGTTTGATTTCGGCGTGGGCTTTGCTGACCATTCGGTCGAGAAGCTGAAGATCTTGGCTAGGGTGGCGACCAATACGAGTGACGTCTTCGAGATTATGCTCTATCCATTTGCCGTTAGACGAAAAATAAATGAGTTTTGGCATCTTGACTCCCAGAATCCGATAATCGCACGTCTAGCTCCACGCGCCCAAAACTCACTTTATCACAAAAACCGATTCATGCGCACCGATACATGCAACACATTCAAAAAAAATACCAAACGGTGCTATATTTAGATACAAAACATGAATGCTCGCGCCATCTATTACTCTATCGCAACGCCTCGGGCGATGTCGGCGAGCCAAATAGCTGATGAAACAACTAGATACAGCTCGCTCGAGCTCTTTAGTTCTCTACCGCAACGCCTCGGGCGATGTCGGCGAGCCAAATAGCTGATGAAACAACTAGACATTGCTCGCTTGAGCTCTTTAGTTCTCTATCGCAACGCCCCGGACGATGTCGGCGAGCCAAATAGCTAAACATAGCTCGCTAGTTTAGTTCTCTATCGCAACGCCCCGGACGACGACATTATCGATCCGGATATTGGGTCCAACGTTATTCTTCCATTCGGTTTTATGCGGGAAGATAGCCATCGTGACTTTTCCAGCATTTGCAGCAGTCTCTGGCAAGGTCGCGTCGATCTTCGCCAGCGAGCTGTTTGGAATCGCCACCGGGTCGCCGATTGCCGTGAATTTTCCACCATCGGTCACGCGATAGGCAACGGTCACGAGGTTATCGGGCTTACTGCTACGAATTTCGAACGAAAGCGCGATATTGGTGTATCCGGTCGTATCGACGACGATCGCCCAATAGATATCTTTTTCAAAATCGGCACTATCGTCCGTGCTCCACGACGTCTGCGCTGCGACATAGCTAGAATTGCATTTCACATCGTCTTGTTTTGCACTGAGCGAAAAAGTACTCGCCCCGAGCACGCCACTCGTCAACTTCGTACAATCCTCGGTGTTAAAATCCCACTTCGCCAATATTCGCGTCACATTCCCGACCTCGTAACTCTCTTTCTGAGACTCATTGACCTTCGTATCAGAATTGAGCGGTTTCGGCTCAATGAGCGATTTCGAACAAACGAAAGAATCGCCCGATGCCACCGCCGCCACTGCGACACACGTATAAGTCCCCGTCGCGCTCGGCAAAGACCCGCGCATCGAAACGTATTCGGTCACGCCCTTGGGGCACTCCAGGCAAGACTCGGCAGGCACCGGCACGAGGCGCATTTTATAGGGCCACGACGCAATCGGAGCCGTTTCGTCGAGCGTGCAGTAAAGATAAGCTTCGACGTCTCCATCCGAAATATCTTCGACGCGAACCCGCGCCACTGAATTTTCTGCGTCTAATTGCGATAATCCGCATTTCTTAATCGCCGCTGGGTCGCAAACTCTCTGCGACACATTGCACGCTTTACTGCACGTCTTCGATTCGTCGGCATTGCCCGACCAAATGCCTTTGCTACACGTATCCGACTCGCCCGCTTTGCAATCCTTATTATATAATTATATAGGCATTTAGTGAGCTTCGTATCGTTCTCGCACCCCCAATCGCCTTCGATGATTGGATTTTTTTGAGAATCGGCACAGCTCGCCGCTGCTCGACATAGCGATTTCGGCGTTTCGGCATCGTTTGCCACAACCACCTCTTCGACATCGCATATTTGCCCCTTTTCGGTGCAATTCTCGGGCGTCGCCACGAGCACGCCATCGGCGCAAGTCGCCGACAAATACTTGCCCTCGCGCCTTATGCAAATCGCCGTCGTGCCCTTTTTCCCTTCGCACGGCTTGACTTCGGCAATATCGCTTGCATTGCGCGGTGCCAACGTCGATTTGTTATACGACCAAACGCCAACGCCGACGACGTCGTAAGTCTTTTTCAATTCGATCGGCATCGTCGCCGAAAGCGCATTATCTTCGTCTAAAAAGAGCGCATTATTGACGAAGACATCGCTCCCAGCCGCATCGATCCCCGCAAATCCAGCCGGTCCCTTGTCTCTCTTCGACGCAATCGAGACGTTCTTAATCGCCACTAATACATTGTTATAGGGATTATTCGGTTCGTATTCCGTTGGCGTATCGAGTTGCGCCGCATCGATGACGACGGGTTGGAGTTGCGTCGAGAGATCGACTTTCTTCACCGAAACACTGCCCGATTCTTGAAACACCTGCAACTGGCAATAATAACTGTTGAGCTGTGTCGACTTCACGGCGACGACGTCGCCAATCGCCACCTTCGAACCGTCGTCGTATTTTTGGCACGCTTTCGTCTTGCAATTGACGATAATCCCACTGTGTTTCGGGTTATCGCCCAACTCCTGCATGACGAATCCGTAATTATTCTGCGTCATCCGCATCGCCGTCACCACGCCGACGACCTCGACATTTGCATCGACGAATATGTTCCCAGTCTTGCTACATACTTCTTTGTCGTAGAGATGGTCGAATACGCCGCGCATCGCCTTGATCGACCGAAAGACGGGCGCACAATTTGCGTCGTCGCCACTGCCTTGGCAAACATAGCCCGCAACATCGCAATGTTGCACCGTCTCGATGTTTCCGTTTGTACACGTCAACAATTCATCGCCACGGCATACACGCGCACCATCTTTGACGACTTGCGAGGCACCGTCCAAATCGGCAGTGCAATTCTTCGGAACGCTACACTGCCCATCGCGGCACGCCGTCTTGCCATCGGCATTCTTCGAGCAATCCAACGTCTCATTCAAAACGCCCGAATCGCAGCGATACAACTTCGAACCGCGACAAATGCTGCTCCGATTCCCCAACACATTCCCATCGACAAAGCAATTGGCGACGACACAGGCGCCATCGCGACACGCCGTCTTGCCATCGGTATTTTTCGAGCAATCGACGCCCAGCACGAAGCTCCCATTCACACACGTCTGAACACTCGCATCGCGACACGATTTCTGCTCGTGCGACACAACCGTTTCGCCGTCTAAACACGATGCATAGTTCACGCACGACACTTTATCGCCACCGCAAACGAGCCCATCTGCACACTCTGTAATCAGATGGATTTCTCCATCCATGCAGCCGTACACCTTTCGCCCGTCGCCGCTACACGCTCGCTGCCCATGCATCACGCTCTTGCCATCGATATAACACGGCGATTCACTCGCACATCCCGAATTCTCGGCATTACACGTATGGTTGTCGCACGTCTGCGCCTCCATCCACTTCGTCGCATTGCCATCGATCTGGCACACATAAACGACGCCATCGGTACACCGCGGCGTCCCGACCGTACACGCCTTGTCTTGGCACTTGCCATCGATACACGTCTGCCACGAACCACACGTTTCGTAATTGCGGCAACACCCCGCCCCACTACACGTATTCTCGGCGCCACAAAACGCGTCGTTGGCCTTGGCATCGATGCACAAGCCATCGCACGCAATCTGCCCACTGGGGCACTTTTGCATACAATAATATTTGCCCTCGCTGTCGACATTGCACCGGCCATAACGCTCTGGGCAAACGTCGTACTCAAATTCCTCGCTAAAACACCCGTCGCCATCTTGACAACGCGCACTGCTCCCCATCTGAATATACGAAAGCTCCCCACGAACGATGCCATTGGGCGGGCACGCTTGCCCCCACTCCGGCACCGTATCGAGCTCACAACCACCGCTCAGCACAACAAGCGCCGATGCCAAAAATGCCGTCCTCAAGCTACTTATCGTCTTCATTCCCATATTCATTCGCTCCATTTGGCAAGTGAATTTGCCTCCGTCTATCAAATGTCTATGCGAATTGCAAAACGACCGACGCTTTTTTTTCGCTTTTTTGGTGTAGGTTTTGCACACACTTTTTCAACAATTCTACAATTTACATTCTAACACTTTGATTTCATTCAACTTTTTTTGTCACTCGCCGCTACAACCGCCCCTCCCCGCCCATTCGATACTCACGCTTGGGGGCCTTCGTCACCTTTGGTGACTCAGGCGTCGCCCTATTGCCGGTGGGCAATACGGGCTCTGGGCTACGGCTATTTCGCCACTTGGGCTCAATACGCCTACGCGGCTACGGCTATTGCCCTACGGGCAATACGCCTACGCGGCGGCGCTATTTCGCATCCGCTCAATACGCGCCGCTTGCGCGGCTATATGCCGTCGCCCTATTGCCGGTGGGCAATACGGGCTCTGGGCTACGGCTATTTCGCCCGCTGGGCTCAATACGCCTACGCGGCGGCGCTATTTCGCATCCGCTCAATACGCGCCGCTTGCGCGGCTATATGCCGTCGCCCTATTGCCGGTGGGCAATACGGGCTCTGGGCTACGGCTATTTCGCCCGCTGGGCTCAATACGCCTACGCGGCGGCGCTATTTCGCATCCGCTCAATACGCGCCGCTTGCG
>SAMEA104315420__coassemble_260_pt1 | contig 42390 bp, 24 predicted proteins | sample SAMEA104315420__metabat2_high_PE_047 | metagenome-assembled genome bin SAMEA104315420 (sample SAMEA104315420) | gut metagenome | biome: Monkey gut; feature: monkey-associated habitat; material: faeces | place: China | collected 2013 | reverse complement strand
GAGGGGGTGGCCGACAGGCCGGGGGTGAGGTCAAACGCCCGCCGCGGCGGGCGTCTTTTCCCATCGCCAAAAAATATCACATCTGCCGCAGGCAGATGTCTATTCCCCCTCGCCAAATATCTCACATCTGCCGTAGGCAGATGTCTATTCCCCCTCGCCATTTATGGAGAGGAGGTGGCCGACAGGCTGGGGGTGAGGTCAAACGCCCGCCGCTGCGGGCGTCTTTTCCCATCGCCATTTATGGAGAGGGGGTGGCCGACAGGCCGGGGGTGAGGTCAAATACTTAAAACTGAATTATCAGAAAAAATTGTTATAACTAGAAACGCCAGAAACATTCCGCTAAAAACGCCACGGGCATGACTTCTCTTTGATTTCATCGACCAATTCAGCCAAATTCCAACAAATAGCGAGGATGTAGAAATGAAGCAATCCCATATCGTACCCATCTTATGGGCGATTTGCCTGTGCGCGAGCTGTAGCGACGACTCCAACATTAAAGACTTAGGCGATCCGACCAAATGCCAAAACGACACCGAATGTAGCGGCGATCTCAAGTGCGTCGATAACACATGCATCGCCCCAGGTTCCCTCGGCGCCGATTGCAAATCCGACGACTATTGCCAATCGAACCGATTGATTTGTCACGAAGGAAAATGCGCAATCCCCGTCGCCAAAGGCGGGGATTGCACAGGCAAACACAGTGTTTGCCTCGATCCGGCGCAATGCTACAACGGCGTTTGCTCGACCGTCATCGAAGAAGATGGCGAATGCATGCCAAATTCCAAAACCGATGTCTGCTCAAATGGGCTCAAATGCATTCAACGCAAATGCACAAAAGTCGTCGAAGAAAACGGAGAATGCACCCCAGGCGTCACGAATTGCGACACTGGAATGACGTGCAAAAACGGTGTGTGCACCAGAATCGATGCCACGTCGTGCCAATCCGACGACAATTGCCCAGAATCTCAGCCCACATGCCTACCCAATGGCGTTTGCGGCATATACGTCGACCGCTCCCAAGAATGCGACGACGAAACTCGCATTTGTAAAGACGGGCTCGAATGCTCCATGACGTGCTTCCAAATATCAACCCCCGACGGCTCCTGCGACAACGACGATAACATCTTTTGCCCCGAAGGCTACTACTGTAGCGAAAATCAATGCCAACAAGTCCGATTCGACTTGAAACGCGGCGATTCGTGTAACGCCGATTTCCGCTACTGCGAAAAACCATTCGTGTGCGAAAACGGCTTCTGCAACGAATACGTCAACGAAGCCGAAGCTTGCAACGAATCCCAACACCTCTTCTGCAAAGGCGACGACCTCATTTGCTACAATGGGCAATGCACACCGGTCTCGGGCGACTGCACCAAATCGACCGATTGCACCGAAAAAGACTCCTATTGTTGCGTTTCCGACACTTGCGGCGCGGCAAAAGGCAAATGCATCACCTACGATCAAGAAGTCACATTCGATAGCGAGTGCAAATACAAAACAAAACCCGGCATCTTCGAAGCCAAAGTCCAATGCCGTTGGCAACCGCCTGTTGGCGACGCATTCTCCGGCTATCGTTCTGTCGAAATGCATCCCCTCGTCGGTCATTTCGGAAACGCCGCAGGAATTAAAACGACCGTCGCTTTCCTATCGATGAATGGCCGTGGTGGAAGAAGCGTTTTGCGCATCATCAACCCAGAAACGTGCGAAACGCTCGAAACCGTCGAAAATGCTATATTTACAAGCACGAACTACAACCACTACCCCGCCGCCGCCGACCTCGACGGCGACGGGTATTTCGAAATCGTCGCTCGACTCAGTACGGGCTATTGGGCTATCGTCAAATGGGACGATGCACAAAAGAAACACATCGTCAAACCTTCATCACTCAGCACTGGCGGTCCGGCGAGTATCTTCGACATCAATGGCGATGGAAAACCCGAAGTCATTTGGAAAGAACTCGTTGCAGACAACGAGCTCAAACGCATCACGAACGGCAGTCAAGGTAGTAGCGAAACTCCCACCATCGGATTATTCAAGTTCGACGACGATCCCAATAGCATTGGAATCGCCGCACAAGCGAGAAACAATGGCATCTATCAATTCAATAAGGAGAAGAATGTTTGGGATAAAATCGTCGGTTTAGCTGGGCAAAAGCACGTCGGCTATGCCGATTTCGGTACGCCTGGCAATACAGCCGAAGAATTCGACTTCAATAAACTCGACGGAAAACCCGAATTTGTCTTCTCTGGAGACAGTAAACTCCTCATCATCGCCACGCCGACGATCGACAACATAATCGTTCCGCAAATAGTGATGGATGTCTCGGGGTTTAGCGTCGGCGGTCCTGTGACGATCGGCGACTTCGACAACGACGGCTTGCCCGAAATCGGCGTCGCATCGAGTGGTGTCTTTGGCGTCTACGATCCGCTTTGCAAGGCCTATAACGCCCCACAAGGCTGTGCCGATAAATACATCTTATGGGAACGATGGTCACAAGACAACTCGTCGGGTGAAACGGGTTCGTCGCTCTTCGACTTCGACGGCGACGGGCAACCCGAGGCCGTCTATGGCGACGAATGCTTCGTTCGCGTCTACGAAGGCAATACGGGGCGCGTCCTCTTTAGTTCAAAGCGCGCCTCGGGCACATCGATCGAAGCCCCCGTCATCGCCGACGTCGACGACGACGGTAGCGCCGAAATTCTCATGTCTTCCGATGTGGGAAGCTACTCTTGCATGACCGATTCGAGAAAATGGGTCAGCGACGGCGTCGATCCCATTCACGAAGGCATCCGGTGCATCGACGATGAAGATTGCCCGATGTCGAAAAACTGCAACCAATCGATCGGCCTGTGCACGTGTACATCCGATGCCGAATGCAATACGCAATACATCAAAGACAGTACGGGCAAAAGCATCCTTCTCGAACAATACGTCTGCGCCGACCCCATCGATCCAAAAGTCGGATTCAAATATAATACCACGGGAAATGGGCGAACGATGACCGTCAACATCGGCACGCGCCCCAAAGGCTGGAAATCTGGCGACTACAAAGTTTGCCGTGCGACGCGAAAAGTTTCGACGATGGGTCAAACCGACGTCATGATCCTCAAAGACCGACTCGACCGATGGGTTTCGTCGCGCAACGTCTGGAATCAACACGCCTATAACATCATCAACATCGAAGACGACGGAAAACTCCCATCGCACGCCGCTTGGTGGGGCAACTGGATCAAAGAAAAACTCGATGGCTACATCCACGGCACGACCCAAAAACGACGCGAATACAACTCCTACCGACTCAATAGCCAAGGCATCTATGGCGCCGGCACTGTCCCCGATATCACCGGCCGATTCGAAGTCGGCTCGATCTGCGGCAAAACCTATACGAAACACGACGACCTCAAGTGCACAAAAGACGCCGAATGCGAAAACAACCGCGTCTGCCACGAAGGCGTCTGCGCCGATATGCGATATGTCATCAGCGGAAAATTGTGCAATCGCGGCACAAAACCCGTCTCGACAAACCTACCCGCATCCTTCTTCTTCTACGATAAAGAAAACGACACTCGCGGCGATCGCATCTGCACTTCCTACACAAAAACGCCTGTCGGCATCGGAAAATGCGACAAAGTCGGTTGCGAAGTCACCGAAGACGTCTTCAAATCCCTCGTCGGAAAAGACGTTCTCATGATCACAAACGAAGACGAACACGGCCACCGTTCTACCGACGAATGCAACTACAACAACAATAACGACAAGATCACCATCAACGCTTGCGCCGAGAAGATCGAAATCGTCAACTAAACCGCGCCCGCCTCTCCTCGCATAGAGAGGAGGCCATGGGAGGAATCAATTGCTTCCTCCCATGCGGTAATACCTCATTAAACGCTTCACATACGCCGTATTCTTCGGGTCGTGATAACGCAATATCGCTTTCTGTGCCTCTCGGTCTGTGCGCGACTTTGCCGTCTCGATCGGCGTCTGACCATCGATCGGCAAATACGGCGTATACCCCGTGTAATACATCGTCGTCGAAGCGCTCATCGGCGTCGGCATAAAACTCTGCACTTGGTCGACAAACATCCGCCTTTTCATCAACCATTGCGCGACGTCGAGCATCTCGCGCTCTCCGCAACCGGGGTGCGCCGATATAAAATACGGAATGATATATTGTTTCTTACCGCACTCCTGCGACGTCTTTGTAAATATTTCACAAAATTTATCAAATATACTCGCATTAGGCTTGAGCATTAACTCCAATACACGATTATTAATATGCTCTGGGGCTATCTTCAAATACCCACTCGTATGATACTTTGCAATCTCCCGTATATATTCCGGCGATAACATCGCCAAATCATACCTTATCCCCGACGATATAAATACGTGTTTCACCTCTGCAATATCGCGAATCTTCCGATATAATTCAATTATCGGGCCGTGATCCGTATTCATATTCTTGCAAATCTGCGGCACCAAACACGATGGCTTCGTACACTTTGCACATACATCGGGGTTCTTCGACGTCATCTTATACATATTTGCCGACGGACCACCAATATCGCTTATCGTCGCCGTCTTCTTCGGTTCCATCGCACAAATCGCGCGAACTTCGCGAGCAATGCTCTCGGGGCTACGACTCTGTATCACTCGCCCCTCGTGCGCCGCTATCGAACAAAATGCACATCCGCCAAAACAACCACGCATCGTCGTCACCGACGTCTTTATCATATCAAATGCGGGGATCCGCTTCTCACCATACGACGGGTGCGGTTGGCGAGAAAACGGCAAATCATAGACCGAATCGAGGTCTTCGGTCGAAAGCGGCTCGGGAATCGGCCCAACCCACAACTCGCGCGAACCATGTTTCTGCACCAATCCATGCCCACCAACCCGCGTCTCGAGTATCTGAAGCCTCGATGCACGCGCAAACGCCCGCTTATCGCGCTTCACCTCTTCAAACGACGGCAAACGCCTCACGTCGTAATCGCCACTATGCCCTGGCCGGTCATCGTCGCGAACGCGCAATTCCCCAGGCAACGAATCGACCATCACGGCCACACCGGGCATCCCCGCAAACCGCTCCAACGGCCACTGATACGACAACCCATGCGCCACCTGCTCCAACGTCCACTCACCGCTGCCAAAACTTATCAAATCCGCACCAGAATCGACCAATATCGACGGCATCACCGTGTCGCTCCAATAGTCGTAATGCGCCACGCGCCGCAAACTCGCCTCGATCCCCCCTATCACAACCGGCACATCGGGTGCCAAACGCTTGCACGCCCGCGCATAAACCGTCAACGCACGGTCGGGCCGCGCACCTGCCCGCCCACCTGGCGTATACGCATCGTCATGACGACGCCGCTTCTCCGCCGTGTAATGGTTCACCATCGAGTCCATATTCCCAGAATTTATCCCCCAAAACAACGCCGGCACACCCAACGCCAAATAATCCGCGTCGCACTTGGGCTGCGCCACCACCCCAACGCGAAAGCCCTCGGCATGCAAAAAACGCCCGACTATCCCCGTCGAAAACGACGGATGGTCGATATACGCATCGCCACCAACCAAGACGATGTCGCACACATCCCAACCCAAACAATCCATCTCCTCACGCGTCATCGGCAACACAGGTGCCGTCCCCAAACGCGCCGCCCAAAATTTCTTATGTGTATGAAGCAAAATCGACTCCCTCCCAGCTTACAAATGACGACTTTCGTCTCTCGTCTTTTTTCTCTTTGTCTTTGTGTCGCCCTATTTCGCTATCGCTCAATACGGGCTCTGTATCGCCCTATCGCGCAAAGCGCGATACGGGCTCTTGGCTACGCTATTGCCCCTCGCGGGGCAATACGCTCCGCTTGTCGCCCTATTTCGCTATCGCTCAATACGGGCTCCTCTTTTTTGCCAGTTTGCGCAAGCTGCGTCAATTATAGTCTCCCACACGCCATTGCCTCGACAATACACTATGCTATAATGATCGTTTGTGTCGGTGGCGTGCGTCGCCACTTGCCACAAAAACCGAGGAGGGCAAGATGGGCAGTTTTTTGAATCCGGGAAATGTGAGCTTTAAGCAGATTATAAAGCCCAAAACATACGTCGATAAGACGGGGATTATCGGATATCTCAACGAGTGGATCGATACAGATAGTCGGTATGTATGCGTAAGTCGGGCGCGGCGTTTTGGCAAGACCGTGGCAGCTCGCACGATCCAAGCATACTACGACAATTCGTGCGATTCTCGTGAATTGTTTGCTCCCTACGAAATCGCTCGTGATCCGTCGTTCGAAGCGTATATCAACAAGTACGACGTGATTGGATTGGATTTACTAGCCTTTTTCCAACGTAGGCACGATCCCAAGACTTTTATCGATCGCCTAGAGATGGCTGTACTTGCTGAAATATGCGACAAATGGCCCGACATCGATGGACTCGTAGATATGACGCTTGCCGATGCTCTCGTCAAAGTACACGATAAAACGGGCGCGCAGTTCGTGTTCGTCATCGACGAATGGGATGCCGTATTCCGCTATTATCCAAAAGACGAATCATTGCAATCGGAGTGGATTCATTTCCTTCGCGACATGTTCAAACAGGCAAATATGGATAAGTGCGTCGCGCTCGTCTATATGACGGGTATCTTACCCGTCAAGAAGTATAGCACGCAATCGTCGTTGAATCAGTTTTTTGAATATACCATGATTCAGCCGTTAGAATTGGAAAAGTATGTTGGATTTTTGCCATCAGAGGTCGACGCATTGTGCGAGAAATTTGATATGGATCGCGCAGAAGCTACCGCTTGGTACGATGGTTATACGTTCCCTCACGAGCACCATGTATACAACCCGTGTTCAGTGGCTAAAGCCATGAAGAGCCACACTTACGGCAACTATTGGACGAGAACTGACACATTTGAATCGCTATTGGATTATATCAATAATGACCTCGATGGTATATATAATGACGTCACGAATATGATAGGTGGCGGGCGCGTCGATGTCGATACCTCATCATACGATAATTCATTTACAGTTCCACAGTGCAAAGACGATTGCTTTACATTGCTCGTACATATCGGTTATTTGGGATATGACGCAATGGCATCGCAAGTCTTTATCCCCAACGAGGAAGTTCGCATGGCATTTCGCTCAGCACTCAAAAAGTGCTCGTGGCCCGAAGCCATCAAGCCGTATCAACGATCGAAAAAGTTTATCGACGCCATCCATGCCGAAGATAGTGCAACCGTCGCTCGCATGGTCGAAGAAACGCATCAATATATGACATCGGTATTGAATTACAATAATGAAAATGCCCTGGCTTGTGTCGTTTCGGTGTTGTGCTTTTATGCCGAAAATCTCTACCACGTCATCCGCGAGTTCCCAACCGGCAAAGGCTTTGCCGATATCGTCTTGTTGCCCAAAAAGGGCATACACAAACCCGCGATTGTCGTCGAACTCAAATTCAACAAAGATGTCAAAGCGGCAATCGACCAAATCCACGACAATCAATACCCAGGCAGGCTCAAAGATTTTTATGGCGATTTGATATTGGTCGGCATCAGCTACGACAAAAAAAAGGCACACGATTGTGCCATCGAGAGGTTTGAGCGCGAGAGAGTGTAGAGATCTTGCCATCATTCCATAGCCCTTGACCTCACCCCCGGCCTGACGGCCACCCCCTCTCCATAAATGGCGAGGGGAAAAGACGCCCGCCGCGGCGACAAACGACAAAAGGTGAATAGTGGCGGGCTGCGAAAGAAATCACGCTAGTGGCTCGCTTCGCAATGCTCGGCATGCTCGCCATATTTGACGACGTATTGGGCTCTGGGCAATTTGGCTATGATCACGGGGCAAGCGATATCGTCAGTTGTGGGCTCGCCTGCACACCAAACGCGATCGAGGAGTAATTCTCCATCGCAAGACTGCGTCAATTGTAGGCGATACGCACTCGATGGCGTTTCTCCAGTCGACAAAAGCACGACGGTTTCTTTTGAAAAATCGACCGATGCCATCATTTCGTCGGTCACGCCATGCGATTGTTGCGACTCCAATTCTTCTTTAGAATTGAAATATATCGTTTGTTTTTTACAATTATCACTTTTATCGTCGTAGCGAACGATAACTCTATTGTCGAGCGATACATTGCAGTTGGATTCGGCACCGCCCGAGCGATAATAATCGGCGATTTCAACATATTCGAGATAATCCTTATTACTTTCAATAAATCTATTATATTTGCAAACGCCTAAATGAACCTTAAATCCTTCAAAAGACTCTTTGCCTTCGTCTATTTGCTTTTGAGTCAAAAGCCCTGGATTGCATTTTGCAAATTCATCGACAGCTTTTGCTTTGCGTTCTTTGAATTTCGACAAGTAATCTTCGCGAGCCTTGTCCATTATGGCAAATGCTTCGTCTTTTGAGATTTCTTTCCCCTTATAAACATATACGGTTTTCGATGCATTACCATAATAGCATAGATCATCGGTATTGAGTGTGGGAGCGTCGAATTTGATCCCAAACACGACGACAGCGTGCATATCGCAATCCGATGCATGTTTGGCATCGATCGCCGCAATCAACGACGTCGATGTCAAATCGATGGGCTTACCACTGCTATCCGATGTATCACCTTTGCCGATACATTGATAATTCGCCTTTTCGTCGTAATAACAACCGACATTGAGTTTTCCCGATTCGCTCGATTGCAAAGTGAACTGCTGAACGATAAACGAACCATCTTCGAAGCCTACGATTCCGTAGCTTTCGTCGGTATTGACCACTTGCGGCACCGATTCAGAAGAACTACATGACGTGAGACAAAGCCCAAATAATGCCATAATTGCTAGTGATCGATTCATCGAAGCCTCCTGCTGTATACAAAGTGAATATAATTGACACACATTGAAATCGTAATGAACGCAACCCAACATTCATCACCTCGTGAATTGTAACGCATACCGATGCCGTATCCAAGAACGCGACTAAAAAAAACAACCAACCGTTCGCCACCAATCGAACACTACCTGCATTGGATATTGGGATGGCGTCGAAACGCGTTGTGTGCGCAAGAGATAGCATAGGGGGTACGACAACGACAGCGCTCAGCGGAGCATGCGAAAAAAAGTTGGTGTCGTGGCTTGACTGTGTGTCGTTGGGGTTTAACGTGATGCGACCGTTTGGCACGCCAATGCGAGTGGGCTCGATGCGGCGTGCTTTTTTCACGATTTTTAGGAGTTATCATCATGAAAGTTCGTCCCTTACAAGACAGAGTCCTCGTCAAACGCGTCGAAAGCGAAACGCGCAGTGCTGGTGGCATCATCATTCCCGATACGGCGAAAGAAAAGCCGTTAGAAGGCGTCGTGGTAGCTGTTGGGTTGGGCAAGCGTCTCGACGATGGATCGCGTGTGGCACCCGAGGTCAAAGAAGGCGACCGCGTGTTGTTTGGCAAGTACGCAGGCACCGAAATCAAAGTCGATGGCGTCGATCACATGATACTGAAAGAAAGCGATATCTTGGGCGTTTTAGATTAATCTATATCGTTAGAGGAGTAGAAATATGGCTGCAAAAGAAATTATTTTTGACGAACAGGCGCGTAAAAAAGTCCTCCGTGGCGTGAATCAAATTGCCGACGCGGTCAAAGTTACGCTGGGCCCTAAGGGGCGCAACGTCGTCATCCAGAAGGCTTATGGTGCACCACTCATTACGAAAGATGGCGTCACGGTTGCCAAAGAAGTCGAGCTCGAAGACAAATTCGAGAACATGGGTGCGCAAATGGTGCGCGAAGTGGCGTCGAAGACGAACGACATTGCCGGCGACGGCACGACGACGGCGACTGTTTTGGCGCAAGCTATCTTCCGCGAAGGCGTGAAATTCGTCATCGCAGGCCAGAGCCCGATGAGCATCAAACGCGGCATCGATAAATCGGTCGAAGCCGTCGTCGCAGAACTCAAGAAATTGGCTCGTCCGACGCAATCGGAGCAAGAAATCGAACAAGTCGGAACGATTTCGGCCAATGCCGACCGCACAGTGGGTGAAATTTTGGCGCGAGCCATGACGGAAGTCGGCAAAGATGGCGTCATCACGGTCGAAGAGGCGAAAGGTCTCGAAACCGAGCTCAAAGTCGTCGAAGGTATGCAATTCGACCGTGGCTATTTGTCGCCGTATTTCGTGACGAATGCTGACCGCATGACCGTCGAATTCGACAAACCGAAAGTCTTGCTCTACGATAAGAAGATTTCGAGCATGAACGAGCTTTTGCCGATTCTCGAAAAAGTGGCAGGTGCGAGCCGTCCGCTCGTGATCATCGCCGAAGACGTCGAAAACGAAGCTCTGGCGACGCTCGTCGTCAATCGTATGCGCGGTGCGCTCCAAGTCGCAGCCGTCAAGGCCCCAGGCTTTGGCGATCGCCGCAAAGCCATGATGGAAGACATCGCCGCATTGACGGGTGGCACGCTCATCACCGCCGATTTGGGTATGAAGCTCGAAGATGCGACGATCGACATGTTGGGCGAGGCGGAACGCGTCAACATCGACAAAGACAATACGACGATCGTCAATGGTGCGGGTAAGGCCGAAGCCATTCAAGCTCGTGTCAACCAAATTCGCGCCGCCATCGAGGAATCGAAATCGGATTACGATCGCGAAAAATTGCAAGAACGCCTTGCCAAGCTCGTCGGTGGCGTTGCCGTCGTTCAAGTCGGTGCTGCAACCGAAGTCGAAATGAAAGAGAAAAAAGCTCGCGTTGAAGATGCTCTCAACGCGACGCGTGCCGCTATCGAAGAGGGCATTGTTCCCGGTGGTGGCGTTGCACTCGTTCGCGCTCAAAAAGCACTCGATGGGCTCAAATTGCCTGCCGATGAGCAGTTCAGCGTCGATATCGTGCGCCGTGCTATCGAAGAGCCGATTCGCCAAATCGCCGAAAATGCGGGCGTCGACGGTTCGATCGTCGTCCAAAAAGTCCGCGAAGGCAAAGACGGCTTTGGCTACAATGCCGCAACCGATACGTATGAAGACCTCTTGGCGGCTGGCGTCATCGATCCGGCAAAGGTGACGCGTAGTGCGTTGCAATATGCTGCAAGCATCGCTGGGCTCTTGCTCACGACCGATGCCATGATCGCCGAATTGCCCAAAGACGACAAAGCACCTGCTATGCCCGCCGGCGGCGGCATGGGTGGTATGGGTGGTATGGGCTTCTAAGCCATATACAGAAATGGCGCCCGTTTGGGGCGCCATTCGCATTCCCCTAGTGCGTTGTCGCATTGGGGGGAGGTCAATGTGGCTAGCCTACGTTTACGACGATATCGTCGTCGGTGTTGGGGAGGCCATCGGCGCCGCTAGAATAGAGTTTGATCTTGTTACCCGTCTTTTCGAAATTGTAGGGATTGCCCCATGGATCGTCGGGTACTTCGTCGATGATCTTGCGGTTATCGGGGGTGTTGACGAGGTCTTCGAGGCGCTCGGGGAATTTTTTGTAGTAGAGTCGATAGGCTTCGCAATTGCCTTTGAGGCTCTTGAGCTGTGTTTCAGCGAGGCCGTTATTTGCTCGATCGGTAGCACCCATGACGTTGTAGCCGACGAGCCCCATAATGGCGACCATCAGCGTGACGACGATCATGATTTCGATGAGCGTCATGCCTTTGCGCAGAGCAGGCGATTTTTGCGCCGCGAAGACGCGTTCTATCCATTTTATAGCCATAAATTCGTTCTCCATTTGGTTCGAAACTCAACGCCAATATTGCGTCGCGAGCCCTTATTAGCATAAATGAACGATTCGTGCTCAATATTCCGCTATTTTTATTGGGGGCATGGGGACTTTAGACCTATGCATGGCTCATGCAAAGCGAAGCGCAGGCGCGGCGTATGCGCGCAAGGGCCCCAGCCCGAGCACATAGCCGCGCCCAGAGCCCGTATTGAGCCCCGTAGGGCGAAATAGGGCGACAAGCGGAGCGTATTGCCCCGTGAGGGGCAATAGCGTAGCCAAGAGCCCGTATTGAGCGATAGCGAAATAGGGCGCTGGGCGAGCGAATTGCCCAAAGGGCAATCGCTGCCCGCAAAACTCGCAAAACTCGCATGTTGTAGAGTTTAGCCGAAGCCGTCGCTGAGTTGCATGATGGGTAGCATGATGGCGAAGACGACGAAGCCGATGGTGCCGCCCATGACGACGATCATGAGGGGTTCGAGCATGGAGGTCATGGCTTCGATGCGCACGGAGACTTGCCCTTCGTAGTTATCGGCGACGGAGTTGAGCATTTCTTCGAGGCGGCCTGCGCGTTCGCCGACGCTTATCATGTGCGTCATGAGTGGGGGGAATTCGCCTGAGCGTTTGAGTGGGGCGGCTAGGGTGTCGCCTTCGCGGATGCTTTCGTGTGCGGTTTCGACGACTTTGCCGAGGACGACGTTGCCGACGATGGATTTGACGATGTCGAGTGCTTTGAGGAGCGGGACGCCGCTAGCGAGTAGTGTGGAGAGAGTTTTGGCAAAGCGAGAGAGCGAGACCATGCGCATGACGCCGCCGATGATGGGGATTTTGAGGAGAAATGTGTCCCAGATTCTGCGGCCTTTTTCGGTCGAGACCCATTTTTTGAATAAGTAGCCGATGCCGATGCAGACGGCGGCGATGAGCCACCAGAAGTTGGAAACGAAATCGGAGGTCCAGAGGAGGATTTTCGTGATAAATGGGAGCTCTTTTCGCTGGTGTTCGAACATCTTCGTGACGCGCGGGACGATGAAGACCATGAGAACGACCATGAGCAAGACGCCGATGACGATCATGATGATCGGGTAGACCATGGCGCTGATGACTTTCGAACGGATGCGCAGTTGGCTCTCGAGGAAGGCGGTGAGTCGTTCGAGGACGATATCGAGGCTACCCGACGATTCGCCGGCGCGGATCATGCTGATGTAGAGAGTATCGAAGAGTTTTGGGTAGTCGCCCATGGCGTTGGCGAGGCTCGAACCTTCGCTGACTTTCGACTTGATATCGGTGAGGGCTGTTTTGAGCGTTTCGTTTTCGGCTTGATCGGCAAGGGCGCTGAGGCTTTCGACGAGTGGAATTGCGGCTTTTTGTAGGGTGCAGAACTGGCTCGTAAAGTCTTTGATATCTTGTTTCGAGACGCCCGATCCGATTTTGATTCGGACGGCGCTTTTTTGCGAGTCGGTGGCTTTGGTACCCGTTTTTTCGTTGACTTCGCTGAGGTAGATGCCGCCCTTGCTCAAGACTTCGCGCAAAGCCGCCTTATTGGGCGCATCTTTCGTGCCTTTGACGGTCTTGCCCGCCGCATTTAAGCCTTTATATTCGTAGAGTGGCATGAGATTTCGTCCTCACCGCTAAAATCGTTTAATCCGACGTATCTTGCGTGACGCGTTGGATTTGGAGGAAAATACTGGGGGGATTGGTTAATCCGACGTATCTTGCGTGACGCGTAGGATTTCAGGGATACTCGATATACCGGCCAAAACTTTATCGATGCCGTCGGCGCGAAGAGTCGTCATGCCGTTAGATTCGGCTTCGCGTTTAATCGTCGCGGCGTCGGCGCGTTGCATGACGTAGCGGCGAATTGCATCGTTGATGACCATCATTTCGTAGATAGCCGTTCGGCCTTTGTATCCGGAATTATTGCATTCTTTGCAGCCGCATGGCTTATAGAGGACACCGCCGACGCGATCGATTTGATCGCGTGTGATGCCGATTTCGGCGAGTTCTTCGTGCGAAGGCTCATAGGGTAGCTTGCACAGGGGGCAGAGGCGTCGAACGAGTCGTTGAGCCATGGCGAGTTCGAGCGACGAACTGACGAGGAAAGGCTCGACGCCCATATCGATGAGTCGCGTGAAGGCACCGGCAGCGTCGTTTGTATGTAGCGTCGAAAAGACCAAGTGGCCGGTGAGTGCGGCTTGGATGGCGATATCGGCCGTTTCTTGGTCGCGGATTTCGCCGACCATGATGACGTCGGGGTCGTGACGCAAATAGCTACGCAAGCCGCTGGCGAATGTGAGCCCGATTTTGGCATTGACCGCCATTTGGCTGATTCCGGCGAGTTGGTATTCGACGGGGTCTTCGACGGTGAGGATGTTTTTGTCGGGGGTATTGATGCGGTTGAGACAGGCGTAGAGCGTCGTCGATTTTCCCGATCCCGTAGGCCCTGTGACGAGGACGATGCCGTGGGGTTGTGTAATCGCATGGGTAATGACGCGATAATGCCGCTCGTTGAATCCCAAATCTTTGAGATCGAGCAAAATCGCTTGTTGATCGAGAATACGCATGGTGATGCGCTCGCCGTAGACGGCGGGAGCGGTGGCGACGCGGACGTCGATATCGCGACCGGCGATTTTGAAGCGGATTCGACCGTCTTGTGGGATGCGTTTTTCGGCGATATTGAGACTGCTCATGATCTTGACGCGGACGACGATGGCGCTGTGGAATCGCTTGGGCGCACTGGCGATCTCTTTGAGCACGCCATCGACGCGGAATCTGAAGATGACGCGATCTTCGGCGGCTTCGATATGGATATCGGAGGCTCGCTCGCGCATGGCTTGCTGGAAGACCATGTTCATGAGCTGGATAATCGGCCCCTCGTCGTCGCTGGCAGCTCGATTGAGGATATCTTCGATTTTTTCGGCTTCTTCTTCTTCGCCCGCAGGTTTTTGCGTATCGAGGTTTTCGGCCATATTGGCGAGGTCGCCGCGTTTATCGAAGATACCAGCGATGAGTTTTTTGACGACATCGCGCGGAGCGAGGACCGGGACGGGTTCCATTTCCGTCATGACGCGGATGACGTCGAGGCCATCGAGGTTGAGTGGATCGACGATAGCCGTGAGCACAAAGCCGTTTCGAGCTTCGAATGGCATGATGAGCTCGCGCATGGCGACGGCGTAGTTATAATCCTTCGAAAGCGTCATATCGACGGCTTCGAGATCGAACGACTCGCGGACTTCCATACCGAACTGGAGCCCGAGAGCTCGCAGAACGTCGATGTCTTTGGCGCATTCGCGCTCGACTAAGATTTCGCCCAATCGTCTATCGGGTGCAGATGCTTGAAATTCAAGGCATTCAGCTATCTGTTGCGGAGTAACGACTCCGTGACTGACGAGTATTTCGCCTAGGCGTTTAGATCCAAACATCGCATTCCTCGATTCGTTCTATGGATAGAATAGAGATCTATGGGCAGAATAGAAGCATTGACTAATTGCCGCTCGGTCGCGGGCCGCGACCGCCGGGGCCGCGAGGCTGCGCCTGACGTGTAGTGGGACGCGCATTGTTCGTTGCGCCAGCCCCCGTCGCCGAGGCGTATCCGTCGCTAAATCCATCGGGCAAATCGATGCCATCGTCGTCGCCATTGAATTCGACGATATTTTGCGCTTCGCGAATGGCGTTGAGCTCGCTTTCGCGGCTGTCGATCGATTGGCGAATGTCTTCCAAGAGCCCGTGTTTTTTGTCGTAATTGACACTTCTGACGTAGTTGATGTCTTTGCGCCCGAAGAAGGAGACGAATTCGTCGCGTTCTTCTTGTTTTCGCTTGCTAATCTTATCGAGGTCGGCACTCGATTCGATGATATAGGGCGTGAGCATGAGCAAGAGATTTTGCTTTTGAATCGTCTTTTCGGTCGATCGGAACAAATAGCCCAAGACGGGGATATCGCCCAATAGAGGCACTTTAGAGACGGATTGCGATTCGGAATCGCGCACCAAACCGCCCAATACGACAGTTTGTTGATCGGGCACGACGACGACCGTTTTGAGGTTTCTCATACGCGTCGACGGGCCGCCGATATCGGAACCACCGGGTTTGACTTCTTCGATTTCCTCTTCGATATCGAGCCGAACCGTGCCACCTTCGTTGATTTGCGGTTTGATCTTGAGCGTCAACGCGACGTCGACGCGTTCGATCGTCGTGCCATAGCCCGATAGGAGGCTCCCCAGGGCGTTTGCCGACGTATCGCCGCCGCCCGCCAAGCCATTGAGGAGTGACGAATAATTCGACGTCGAACTCGTCACATAGGGAATGCGTTCACCGACGCTGATTTCGGCTTCTTGATTGTCGAGTGTGAGTATGGTCGGCGTCGAGAGGACGTTGACATCGGTATTCGTTTGTAGCGCGTTGACGACGGCACCGATACTGGGGATGCTGAGTCCGGCGATTTCGACCGATGGGCCTGCCAGAGCCATGAGAAAGCCCGGAGTGCTACCCGATCCGAGGAACATCGCCGCAGGCGAAAGACTCTGGAGCGAATTGAGCTCGGTACGACCGGCATAATACCCATCGCCCGAACCCGTATCGAAGATATTGCCTCCGTGCATGGCAATCCCGAGCGATCGCGATCGCTCGAGGCTGACTTCCATAATCGCCGCCTCGACGAAGACTTGGCGACGTGGACGATCCAATTCTTTGATGACGTTTTTAATCGCCAAAAAATCGCGCGGACTCGCTACGACGATGAGATCGTTTGTCGATTCGCTAGCAACGACGCTAATGTCTTCGCCCTGGAGCGTGCGCTGGCTGTTATTTGCATTGTTATTGCTACGATTCGAGCCATTTTTCGACGTCAAATCCGAAATAATCTGGTTGAGTGCCGTATAGATCTCGTTGGCTTCGGAGTTTTGCAAATGGACGACGTTGATCTTGCCCGAATCGGGGATTTCGACGTCGAGTTTGAGGATGAGGCGCTTCATCTTTTCGTAGCTTCGTTCATCGGCGACGATGATGAGTTTATTGGTGCGTTCATCGCCGACGATCTGGCTCACGCGCATATCGTTATTGGCATCGCCATTGGCATTATTGCGGTTGTTATTATTGCGGTTTCGATTTCCCCCTGTCGTCTGAAACACTTGCCCGAGGAGCTTTTCGAGATCGGTGACCGAAGCATATTGCACCGGATAAACCCAAACTTTCTCGCTGTCGCTGCTATCGGTATCCATCTTTTCGATGAACTTGAGCATGCGATTGACCGAATTCCCCGTATCGGTGATGATGAGGGAGTTGGCGGCCGCGTATTCGATGATAGATCCATTCGCCGTTTTGAGTTGATCGAGAACCGTTTTGATCTGCGAAACGTCGACGTATTTCACCGTCGCAATATGGGTGACGAGGGCGTCGTTTTTGGGGATCGTCGCCTCGCCATACGTCGCCGTAATCGGCTCTTTGACGCCGTTATTGAGCTCGATGATCTTGTAGAATTTGCCGTTTTGGACGACGGTAAGCCCATTCATGTGGAGAGCCGACAAGAATGCCTGATACGCCTCGGCTTGGCTCACGGGGTTGGGGCTGATGATCGTTATCTTTTTCCCAGCGCGTAGCGAATCGGCGACGATGAAATTGCGCCCCGTCTGAGCGCTCATCAATTTGACGACATCGCTCAGCTCTGCATCGCGGAAATCGAGCGTTATTTTGATGTTTTTCGGACTCGTTTTGACGCCGAAATCCGAACCGAAGTTTTGTTCAAAATCGAGGGATTCCCCGAAGATCACACCACCTTCGACACCGACGCCCGGTTTTTTGGAATCGTCGGCCGCTGCATCATCGCCGTCGCCGGCTATCTCGTCGCTCGCGGGCGCCGTGCGCTTGACGACACCGGGTTGCGATCGCCGATGATTGGGCTGAACGAGCTGCGCTTCGGAGTCGTCGTCTTGGGCAAATGATTTGCTCTGAAACGGACTCAAAAGCAAAGTGCTGACCGCTACTGCCGCCATGATTGTGAATCTTCTCAACATTTTATGCATCGCTTTCTATCTCTTTTATCGCGCTGTATCTTCTTCATCGCCTAGGCGAATGGATTTCAAAGTCTCTTACTTAAACTGGAACGTGAGCGTCTTTTCCTGACCCGCACGATTGATCTTCATCGACACATTTTGATCGGGCTTGAGCGCATCGACGAGCGCCATGGCCTTTTGTGGGCCGTCGATCGTTTGCCCATTGACGTCGATGATCGTATCGCCCGATTTGAGCCCGAGTTGCGCATAAACCGAATCGCTTTCGATCCCGAGCAAACGGAAACCACCGATATTGCCACCTTTATAGACGGGCTGAACTTTTGGCATCGCGCCGTATTTCGACGAATTCTTGAGCGAATTCGGATTCTTTCGTATGGCCTCGACGACCTCGCGCGAAACTTCGTACGTATCGGCACCGATTTTTCGGACGATTTCGCCACTTCCAGCATCGGCAACTTTCGCCTTGTCGGCGGCGGCTTGCGCGTCTTTGGCGCGCTGCTCGGCGGCTTTTTCCTTTTCGGCATACTTCTCAAATGCCTTCTTCGCCTCGGCCAAATCTTCTTCGGTCGTTCGCGTATCGATATACTCGATCCTATCGCCCTGCGTCGTGCGAACCATATACACGCGATTGCGCACTATCTTAATGATACGCGCCTCGCCCATCACATCGCTACCCTCCGACAAATACATCATGCGAGCATCGTTGCCACCATCGAGCGGCATGAGCATCGCAAGCGAATACGTCGGATCACTCGCCACTTGCGTTCCGTGCAAAAGCATGCGCAAGTCGGTCAAAACCGGACGTGTACCATCGCCCGCGATTTCTTCCAAAACTTCGGGCTCTTCAGGCGTCGTCTCTTCGGCTTTGACTTCTTCGGTTTCGCCTTCTTCGTTGTGCTGATTGAACAAATTGCGGTTGTAAATCAAGACATCGCTTCCGTCGTCATCGGCGATCGGCGATTCCGCCTCTATTTCGTTGCCAACGCTCGACAATTCAAACGGCGTAACATCGACGATTTTGCGCGCAATGACATTGCCCACGGATTTAGCCGCCATGAGCGCCACGCCAATGATGAGCGCAACTATCGTTATCGTTACCGCTAATCGTACTCGTGATTCCATGCGCTACTCCGCCGCCCGCAATTCTATCGTGCGCTGCACGCCACGATGTTCGACGACTATCGTACTCGCACCGCGCTTGCTCGCCACCATATTGACGAACATCAAAGCCATCGGTTCCATGTCGGGCAACGCACCATTGATCGAAACGATGATATCGCCCGATACCATTCCTAGCTTGGAAAACAGCGATTTATCGGGAATTTCGACTAGGCGATATCCGGTCGTCTTTTCCCATTCCACGCGCGGCGACACGCTCAAGGCTATCGATGCCTCTTGGATATGACGAGCCTGAATCGAAATCGCATCTTTTTTGACGGTGTACGTATTTTCGCCACTCTTCCAAATCATGTCGTCGGTAAACTCTAAAAGCGGTGAATCGGGCAAATAGTTGTACTGCGACTGCGTCAATTTCATCGGCGTATTCGTCACCAGTGCACCTTCGAGCGATCCATGCTCACCCATTTCTTGAGTCGGCAAACCGCCATCGCGAAGAGCCTCGACGAGCTTCGTATCGTCGGCGACATCGCGCTTCGGAGCAACTTTTGGCGCCGGAGACGTCGGCGCAGGCACGGGCACCACTTTTTCGACATCCAGCGCCTGCGACGTCGATCCCGACGATTCTGCAGGGTCGTCGTCTGCGTCCCATATCGACACAATACCCCATCCGATCATCCCTATCAGAACAACCGCCAGTACGCAGAATATGTAAAACCCTTGACCCTTCGCTTTCATCCGTTCACCCGCAAAAACACGCCACACAAAAAGGCGCTCTTTCCTAATGCCAATTCGCTTTTTTGGCAAGTATCACGCGTATTTTATCCATCGCTTCGCTCGACCGATCTTCACCCGACATGAAACTACGGCGCCATTGCCCCCAGTTTCACTAACGCAACACAACCCTCCGACTATTCCACAACGCGGCGATTCCACCGCGTACCCACCATTGCCATCACCCGACCTCCCAGCGATTCTCGCTCGCCACAACGCCTTTGCCCCCATCTTTGCCCCTTGACAATTCGCCATTGGCGTTCAAATTCGATCGATGTTTCGTGGAGGAATTGCACGATATTTCTCCGATTATCGCATTTGTGCCAACTATCGCATTCGCACCAAATCTTCGCATTCGGTCGATGCATTTTGCCGAGGTCAAATCATGGACAATCCATTGGGTTCGAATTCTAAACCAACCGTTCTTCTCATCGCATCGCAGATGCCCCAACAAGAGCTCGGACTCATCGCCCAGCTCCTCCAATCGCAAGGATTCGCGCGCCAACAGCCCGCCGATCCAAAAGGCGCACCAGAACTCGTCTTTACGACGGCCGATAATACAAACCGCGTCGCCATCAAATTCTATCAAGACATCGGCGCCCTCCGACTCGAACTCAACGGCGACGTCGCCATCAAAATCGGTCAGGCACTCGCGCAATACATGGATCCCCTCACCGCCGAACGCATCGGCGAGTATTTCCAAAAATCGACCTCCGACATGGAACGTCGAATATACGCCATTCTCCTCGTGCTCACCTATCCCAACGCCACCGACGCCATGAAAGCCATCACAAAGACCTACTTCGACGAGGCCAACGACGCCACGCGCGAAGGCGTCGTCCAAGGCTTGGCTTTTCTCGAAACACCCGACGTCGGCACGCAACTCGAAATCCTCGAGCGCAACTATAAAGATACGCCTATCGCAAAACTCTGCCGAAAAGCCATCGACGGACTCAGCGATCGCGGCGTCATCCGCGAATCGATCCCTTCGTTTATGAAGAAAATCGAACAAATCGTCGACGACAATCCAAAAGCCGCCCTCGAAGCAATCGAAAAATACGAAGCTCAAGGCGATGCCCCCGAAATCCGCGCGCTCCACGCCAAAGCTCTACGACTCCTCGGAAAAACCGACGAAGCCGCCAAGCTCCTCGAACAAATCTCACTCGCCGATCCCGACGCCGCCGCAGCCTTCTGCCAACGTGCACTTCTGCGCGAAGCCCAAGGATTCGCACAAAACGCCCTACAAGACGCTCAAACCGCCACCGCCATCGATCCCACCAACACCTGCGCAAACGACGTCTTCACCCGGCTAAGCCTCGTCGTCGCCAACGATTCCGCCTCTCAAGGCGACAAACGCGCACAACTCGATAAACTCATCGATGCCGCCCCCGACGACCCCAATCTGCGCATACAACGCGCCGAATTGTCGATCGACGACGCACCAAAAAACGCCATCGACGACCTCAAAACTGCTCAAAAATCCGCCCCTAACGACCCACGCCTACCACTGCTCCTGGCCAAAGCCTACCTCGGCATCCACCACCTCGGCGCCGCGCTCGAACAAGCCTCCATCGCACAAAAAACGCACACGCCATCGCAACAAATCGACGCCCTACTCATCAAACCACGCGTCTTCCTCGCCATCGACGACCCAAAAAGCGCACTCGACGCCATTCACGAAATCCCCGCTGAATTTAGAGAAAATCCACCAATCGTCCTCTGCACCGCAATAATATTCGAACTACTCGGCCGAACCGACGAAGCCAACGCATACTACAAAACGCACAAAAGCAACATCGCAACGCTCTTCGCCACCGTCGCACCCACACTCTACACCGACCTCCCACTCCTACGCACAGCCCTCGGCGTCGCAGCACTCGACATCCGCCCAAAACCCAACCACCCTCTCGACCAAGAGCCCATCGACCCTCTATTCAAACGTTGCCGCCGTTGCGGCGCCCTCTCGATCAAACGCCGCACGCAATGTCGCGATTGCGGCAGCACCGAATTCTTCGAAAACTAACACCGCAAACCGCATATTATACAAACAACGTGCCCAAACTCGCATTTTATCCACACATCGCCACCGCGCATATCTATGTAAAACACACTTTTGTGACATTAAAATGATATGCGCACATATATAATGATATGGGCATCGATAAATGCGTTTCTTGGGTCACGGGCTTTTGCCTCGCGGCAATACGCCCGTGGCTGCGGCTATGTGCTCACCGCCCCCGCGATTGGGGGGGGGCGGTTGCGCGCATACGCCTCCGCGCGGGGGGCTATTGCGCAATGCGCAATACGCCCCCTCGTGCGCGGCTACTCGCTTGCGCTCCATACGCCGCGCTTGCTCCGGCTATGTGCTCACCGCCCCGCGATTGGGGGCGGTTGCGCGCATACGCCTCCGCACAAGCATGACCACCCCAGTTCTGCGACAGATTTGTCATCCAAACTCGCGCTTTTCCGAGCTTTTCGCTACAATATCCCCGGCGCTGTGCGCGACAATCGCGCACAGCGCACCCTATTCAAGGAGGCGCCATGGGACTCTATATCGATCGAAGCAACTCGGGGTTTAAATCTGCACTATCCGGTACGATACAATATGTCGACAAATCGGGTCTCATCGCCCACTTAAACGCCAATATCGATTCCGAACAGCGTTTCTTGTGCATCACGCGACCGCGTCGATTCGGAAAAACCCTCGCCGCACAAATGATCGCGGCCTATTACAATCGCGCATGCAACTCCCGCGATCTCTTTGCCGATCTCGAGATTGCTCGCGATCCGAGTTACGAAACGCATCTCAATCGATATCCCGTCATCTTTTTCGATGTTCAAGAACAGCGCAGCAATGTGACCCATGGCGACAATTTCGTCGCCTATCTCCAAGAAAAGATCGGTTTTGAATTGAAAAACCTATGGCCAAACGAAACCCAAAACTGTCACACCATTCAAGAAATGTTGGCGCAAATCCATGAACATACGCAAACAAAGTTTGTCATCATACTCGACGAATGGCATGCCATCTATCGCATGGATCAAGACAACGATCATGCTATATTGATGTGGATCGACTTTTTGCGTTCTCTTTTCAAAGGCCCCTATGCAAAAGATTATATCGCACTTGCCTATATGACTGGCGTCTTGCCCATTCGGCGTTTTACATCCGAATCTCCTCTCAACAATTTTTATGAATATACAGTTTTCAACACTTATCCAATCGGCCAATTCTATGGATTCACAGAAAGCGAAGTCAAATCGCTATGCAAAAAATATGAAATGAATTACGATGAAATGAAACGATGGTATGACGGTTATTTATATCAAGATCAATACATGTATAATCCAAACTCCGTCGTCAAAGCGATTGCTTTCCGCAATATCATCGGATATTGGAACGAAACAGGCGCTTTTGAACCAATTAAAAGATACATTCAAATGGATATCGCAGGTTTGCGACAAACCGTAACTCAACTCATTGCAGGCGCATCTATACATTTTAATATCGTCAACTTTGCAAACATGTTCGATGCCCCCGACTCTATCGACGCCATCATGACCGCCCTCGCACACTTTGGCTACATCACCTACGATCCAAGTCATCAAACGGGGTGCATTCCAAACGAAGAAGTGCGATTTGCACTCCAATACGCTGCAAATGTCAGCCATTGAAGCGAAACAAAAAAGGCGACGCCCAAGCGTCGCCCAATATCCAAAGTCTGCAATGCTCAAACATCTGCATCGCGACCGAGGTTTAGTCATGCATTACACGAAACGGGCACGACGACGCGCCTCTTTACGACGACGACGCGCGGCTTCTTTTTGTTTGCGCTTGCGAATGATGCTCGGTTTTTCGTAGTGACGACGACGCTTGAGTTCTTTCATCACGCCTTCGCGCGCCATGTGGCGCTTGAGTTGATTGATGGCACGACCGAGGTTCGAACCTTCGACGGCAACTTGTAACGGCCCTAAATCACGTGATTTGCTTTCCAAAACCTTTCTCCTTTCGGCTGAAATTCAACGCCCCCCATAAACCACGGCGAGCAAGCACTGGCACGGGGCTTCGCACCAAGCGCACTGCTCCCAAAGGGGCAACGCGCCCTCTACTCTAAAGCCACATCGTTGTCAAGAAATTATGCGATTGACCGATCGATTCGCATTCACTGCCAAGTCGTTACATCTTTGCCTCGGCAACATCTATTCCTTGCTATATCTATTCCTTGCTATAGCGATAGAAGATATACATGTCGCACATTGTAATACCAACAACCACTCACATATCTTTCTCGACACAAATCGACACTTTTTTCGCATTATTGTTTGACACATAGCAATCATTTCGCCTATGAATTGGATCCAATGGGTGAGAGACCCAGACAATAAATGAATATTGTAGCAATTATGCAGTCGTAATTGTTGCATTTATTCAAAGAACGGGAGTTCGTGATGAAGAAAGTATTGTTTTGTATGTGTATAAGCGCAATGTTTATCACGGCGTGTGACGATTCCGATTCGTCGAGCGTCTGTGGTAATGGGATTTTGGAAAAGGGCGAAGAATGCGATGGCAATGCTGGGCTCGAAAATCTCACTTGCTCCGACTTGAAAACGGGAAGCACGGGCTCGCTCGGATGTACAAAAACGTGCACCATTGATATATCAAAGTGTACGACTTGTAACCATAACGGCATAAAAGATGCCGATGAAGAATGCGATGGCGAAGATTTCGGTGACGCAACGTGTGCAACTGTCGATCCGAACAAGCCTTTTGGCAGACTCGGGTGTTCAAATCATTGCAAGATATCGACGACGTTTTGCGCGGCAAGCGACCTCGGTTTGCAAGCGCCTTATCGAGATTCAGAACAAACCGATGCGCTCTGCTCCGATGGACTCAACAATTTTAATACAGTCGATAAATATGGAAAACCCGCAACGTGGATCGATTGCAAAAGCCATAGCTGCCTCACATCGCCTATCGTACAAGTTTGTCAATCTCTCGAAAACAACGACACATCGTGTTCCGATGGCATCGACAATCCAACGGCATCGGGCATGCCCAAAGACATGAGCAATGTTAAAAACGCTCTCATCGATTGCAAAGATCCGTCGTGCTTTAAAAACTGGCGCATCACCGTTTGCCAAAGCGAAGCACCGAAATGGGAATTGGGCGATGAATGCACCGACGGCATCGACAACGATGGCGACACGCTCGTCGATTGCGACGATCCCGATTGCTTGCACGCCGGCAGCCCGTGCGATCTCAATGGGCGCGCGCGCGTCCTCTTCGACAATGCGCACCACCAAATCGCTGGCGCCGTCGATTGGATTGTCGACATCACCGGACGACATCCTTTCCCGAGTAAACCCGCCAAAGAAGACGACTGGCACGGATCGCTATCGTCGTGGGGCAAAGACTTGCTCGATTCAGGGCATTTCATCGTCGAAACGCTACCTCAAGATCGATCCTTTACTTATAAAGATTCGACAAAACCACAAGACTTGACGAATTACAATATCGTCGTCAGCGTCGAACCGAGTGTTAAATACACACCCGACGAGATCAAAGCCCTCTATGAATTCGTCAAAGATGGTGGCAGTCTCATGTTATTTGCCGACCACACGGGCGCCGATCGCGATGGCAACGGCGTCGATGCGGTGAAGGCTATCAACGACTTGCTCGCGCAACTGCCCAATGCCAAATCGCTGACCGAAAACCCATGGGGATTCTCGGTCAAAGATATCACACAAATGAGCAACGAAACGGCGGCCCCCAATGCCAACGCCATTGCCGAAATCGTCAAAGACGTCAAAAAGACGGGATCGTATGCTGGAACGGCGTTCGACATTCACAATCACGACATCGCCAAATCGATACTCGTCACAGATAACAGCAAACTCGATTATGCCATCGCCATCGAATACGAAAAGGGACGCATCATTGCCGTCGGCGATTCGTCGATCACGGGTGACGGTACGAATTTCTTGGGCATTCAATTAAAAAATGCTGGTTACAAAGAACTCGATAACAAAACATTCCTCATCAATGCCATGGAATGGCTACGCCATAGCAAATAGTAATCATTCGCATCGCGGCGCGCTACCACCATGCCCGCCATTGGCGGGCGCGGAGCCGTATTGCCCGCCAGGGGGGCAATAGGCGTAGCACGGAGCCGTATTGCCCCCGCCAGGGGCAATAGGCGTAGCACGGAGCCGTATTGCCCCCACGGGGCAATAGGCGTAGCACGGAGCCGTATTGCCCCCACGGGCAATAGGCGTAGCACGGAGCCGTATTGCCCCCACGGGGCAATAGGCGGAGTCGGCATCGTATTGCCCGCCAGGTGGGCAATAGATGCCGAACAAATCATATTGACATTGATTTGTGATATTTATTTTGTATATAAAACAACAATGAAAAGCGTTATTATATAAACAATTTTATATACAGAGATGTATAAACATTTTTATTAAATCAAACCGTTGGCAAAGACAAAAAAAAGCGCATCTCATATCGTCTGAGATGCGCTTTTGAGTGCGTAGGGCAATGAATTACAATGCCTGCTTCGTCTCGGTGACTTCGTAGACTTCGACGACATCGCCGACTTTGACATCGTTGTAATTCTCGATCGAGAAGCCGCATTCAAAGCCGCTACGAACTTCTTTTGCATCGTCTTTGAAACGTTTGAGCGATGCAATCTTTGAATCGTAGATAATTTTGCCGTTGCGTAGCAGGCGGCATTTGGCGCCGCGACGGATGAGGCCGTCGGTGACGTAGCCGCCGGCGATGGTGCCGACTTTGGGGACGTTGAATGTGTTGCGGATTTCGGTGTGACCGAGGACGTTTTCGCCGATGATGGGGTCGAGGAGGCCGCTCATGGCGTCTTTGACGTAGTCGATGATGTCGTAGATGACCGAGAACGATTCCATGACGACGCCTTCGCGTTTGGCGATATCGGCGGCGCGTGCATCGGGGCGCGTGTTGAAGCCGACGATGATGGCATTGGAGGCAATGGCGAGTTGGACGTCGTTTTCGGTGGCCCCACCGACGGCGGCGTGGACGATGTTGAGTTCGACGTCTTCGGTCGAGAGGGCGCCGAGCGATTTGGTGAGCGCTTCGAGCGATCCTTGGACGTCGGCTTTGATGATGACGTTGAGGGTTTTATTCTCTTTGAACTGCGCCCATGGATCGAATTTGCGCGACGAGAGTTCGGCGTTGCGCTTGCGCTCTTTGATTTGCGTCGTGAATTCTTTGGCAATCTTTTCGGATTCGGCGACGAAAAAAGGCTCGCCTGCGTCGGGAACGTCGGAGAGGCCGGTGATTTCGACAGGCGTCGAGGGTTCGGCTTCGCGAATCGTCTTGCCGCTGTCGTCGACCATGCTCTTGACTTTGCCGTAGCAGCTGCCGCTGACGAGGATGTCGTTGATGTGCAGTGTGCCCTCTTGGACGAGAATCGAGGCGACGGTGCCGCGGCGCGTATCTTTGTAGGCTTCGAGGATGAAGCCGCGTGCGGGTTTGTCGGGGTTTGCCTTGAGTTCGAGCACTTCGGACTGCAATTGGATGAGTTCGAGGAGCTCGGCGACGCCATCGCCGCGTTTGGCCGACACTTCTTTGAAGATGGTCGAACCGCCCCATTCTTCGGGGATGAGTTCGTATTCGGTCAGGGCTTGGCGGACGCGTTCGGGGTTTGCGCCGGGCTTATCGATCTTATTGATGGCGACGATAATGGGGACGCCGGCCGCTTTGGCGTGGTTGATGGCCTCGACGGTTTGCGGCATGACGCCGTCGTCGGCGGCGACGACGAGAACGACTAAGTCGGTGACTTTTGAACCGCGAGCTCGCAAGGCGGTAAACGCTTCGTGGCCCGGGGTGTCGAGGAAGACGACTTTGCCCGTCGGGGTCTGAATCGTCGATGCACCGATGTGTTGTGTAATGCCACCGGCTTCGGTCGCCGTAACGCGCGATTCGCGGATGGCGTCTAAGAGGCTCGTCTTGCCGTGGTCGACGTGACCCATGACCGTGACGATCGGGGCGCGAAGCTCCATATCTTCGGGTTTGTCGGCTTTCGACGACGTAAACGACTCTTCGTTAAAGCTGATATCTTGAACGGTGAAGCCGTATTCGGCGGCGACGAGTTCGGCCGTTTCGACGTCGACGGTCTGATTGACCGTGACCATCATGCCGAGTTCTTTCATCAAGAAGCGAATGACTTCGTTGGCCTTGACGCCGAGGTCATTGGCGAGCGATCCGACCGAAATCGAATCTGCAATCTTGAGTACGCGTTTGTGTTCCGAGGCTTGCGGATGGGCGGCGGCGCGCTCGGCAGGCGTCTGCTTATTGCGCTTGACTTTTTTGAAGTTCGTGCCGCTGTGATTGGCGTTGTTCTTGTTTGCATTGGCGTTTTGACCGCCATAGAACTGGCTCGAATTGACGACCGTGCGACCGGCGGGTTTGCGATTGTTCTTATCGTTCGAACCATTGCCGAACTTCTTGTTGTCTTTGACAAGCATGGCGCGAATGAGCGCCGGATCGATCGTGCCAGTGATATTCGACGGACGCGACGATTTTTTATGCGTCGATCGCGCAGCTTCCTCGTCTTCGTCGTCGCCATCGAGACCGATTTCGTCGCTCTCGTGGGCTTGTGCAGGGGCTTTGCGAGCCTGTTTCGTGCGGCGATTTGCCTCTTCGTCGGTCGTCATCGTCGATTTATCGTCTTCTTCCTCGACGACTTCGGCAACTTCTTCGGTCTCCGACGCATACGATTCGGGAACTTGATCGGCAAAACTCGACGATCCAAACGAAAGACCGACCGATTTTTCAAATTTCGGCGCGAGCTCGATGAGTTGCTCTTTTTTCTTCTTTTCTTTTTCTGCTTTTTTAGCGGCTTTTTTGTCTTTTTCAGACTTCGCCACATCTTTTGCCGGTTCCGATTTCTCGGCCGTCTCGACTTTCAATGCCTCTTTGGCGCCGGTCGCTTCTACGGCTTTTGCCTCTTTGGCATCGGCTATATCTCGTGCATTTGCCACCGCCTCGGCTTGCGCGGCCTCGACTTTATCTTTGTCGGAGCCTTCGGAAGCGTCGGTTTTATCGGATTTATCGGTTGTCGCTTCTGTCGCCGCATTCGCCGTCGCTTCGACTTGGGCTTCGGCAGCCGTCGATTCGCTCGTTTCGGCTTTTGCCCCATCGGCAACCGCTTCGGCAGCTTTCGCATCGCCGGCTTTGGCTTCGTCTTTTGCCGCTTTTGCCGCCGCATCGTCTTTTTCGGCGGCTTTTGTATCGGTCGCCGCGACGGGCGCATTCGAGGGCGCCGCCTCGGTTTTGGCGTCGTTTGCCGCCGAATCGCCCGATTCGGCATCGCCGCCTCGACGACGGCGAATGCGGACCGTTCCGCTCGTCGCCTTCGATTGCGATTTCGCATCGATTGCCGTCGTACTGCGATTTTGACGCTTTGCCGCTAACGCTTGTTTAATGGCCAGGATTTGATCTTCATTCAAACCGCTCGACTTCGACTTTACCGTAAAACCAAGCCCTAGAGCATTGATCTGCTCAAACAACTGTTGCGCATCCATGTTCAAAGATGCCGCCAATTCTGTGACTTTTGTCAATTTCGCCATGCTCTCTCTCTCTGAGCCCTTACTGCGTCAAATCGTCTCCCAGCCTATCGAATGAGGGGATTGGAGATCTGTTTCACACCTTTGTCGCCGATCGACATCTACCTCGACGCTACCATTGGTAGATGCGAATCAAGCGCCGCGCCTTTATCTAACCTTCCCCCTCATCGGAGGCCATTTCATTATCTTCTCGCATTCCTTCGAGTCGGCGAATTGCCGCTTCGATGGGCATGAACGATTCGCAAAGCGAACCGCGAAGCCATCCTAAGACGACTTTATCGGATTTGCCAAACAATTGCCCATAGAACGCGCGATCGAAGAGACCCACACACGGCAAGCCTTTGCGCTGGGCATTGAGGCGATACTTCTTTTTCGTCGATTCGGAAGCGTCGGTCGCCAAAATATAACAACCCAACGCATCGGATTTCGCCGCCTCTTCGACGCTATCGGAACCGATGAGCAATTGGTGGCTCGCATACCCCGATTGCAATAGCTCCGTATAACGTTTGCGAAGACCTGGCAATACGACCGATGCAATAAACGCCTCGGCATCGCTGCCCAAACTCGACGGATCCCGCTTTAACACTCGCTTAAATCCATTCGCAAACGCTTTTTCGATGCAATGCCGCTGAGCGCAGACGTAATAACCGCGCCCGGGGAGCTTCTTGCGCAAATCGAAGCATATCACGCCATCGACAACGACGAAGCGCAACAAATCGACTTTCTTGCCATTGCCTCGGCAACAAAGACAACGACGCTGCGGCGTCTTCTCGTCTTCTCTCTTTTTCTGTTCTATCGTCACGTCGCTAAAACTTCCCTTCCCGAACGATATCCAACTCGCTCGGGATTAAACTATCTACGATTCGCTACCTTCTGATTCGCTTGCTTCGGCATTGGCGGCATCGGCGGCGTTGGCATCGCGAGCTTCGGGTTCTGCCGTCTCGATATCGTCGTCTTCTTCCTCTTCGCACGGGAAGATGCGCTCGCCCAATTCTTCGACGACGCAGTTATAAGCCTGCTGAAGAGTGGCATTGGGGATTTCGAGCAAACATCGGTTGAAGATTTCGCGCGCCTGTGCCAATTCCTGCTCGGTATAGACTTCGTGGTTGATGGCGATCGTCGTGAGGTCGTCGATGACTTCGGGCGCTTTATTGCGACCGATACCCGTCTTCGCATCGAGGCGTTGGGCATCGCTTTCCATGAAGAGCATGCCGAGGCTGTGGTAGCCGGCTTCGTAGAATTGTTTCGCTTGGTGATCGGTCAAGCCCAAATACGTCTTGATATCGCTACGGCTCTGTTCTTCCATTTCGCGGCTATTGCGAGCTTTGCGCGTCTCTGCCAAGATGGCTTGAGCCACGGCGACGATGCGTTCGGCGTTATCCATGCCAAAGCCCGGGATCTGCGCCAATTCGAGCGGATCGACGCGAGCGATGTGTTCCAAGCGATTGTATCCAAGTGTAAAGAGCGTATCGATGAGCGATTCGTTTTCGATGCCGTGCGACACGAGTGCGCGACGCGCCTCGAGCATGATTTCGTTCAAACGCGATTCGCTGATGATGTCGAGGTTCCAGCCCGTGAGCTGAGCCGCGAGGCGGACGTTTTGACCGCCGCGCCCAATGGCGAGCGATAGTTGTTCATCGGGAACGATGAGCTCCATCGATGTCGTCGCCTCGTCGATGAGAACTTTGGAAACTTCAGCCGGGCTAATGGCACTGCACACGAATCGAGCCGATTCGTTGTGGAACGGAACGATGTCGATTTTTTCGCCGCGCAATTCTTGGACGACGGCTTGGACGCGCTGACCACGCATCCCGACGCAAGCGCCAACCGGGTCGACGTCTGTCTGACTCGAATAAACGGCGACTTTCGTGCGCATACCGGGCTGTCGCGCCACGCGGACGAGCTGGACGATGCCTTCGTCGATTTCTGGCACGACTTGTTCGAACAAACGAATGACGAGCGATGGATCGGTACGGCTGAGCACGATTTGCGGATCGCGACTGCTGCGTTGCACGTTCTTGACATACGCTTCGATGCGGTCGCCTTGGTGATACGATTCGCGCGACGACTGCTCGCGCTTGGGCAATACCGCCTCGGCGCGATCCAAATCGACGATAATCGAACCATCTTCTTTCTCGATACGGCGCACGATACCCGTAATGAGCTGACCTTTGCGATCTTTGTATTGCTCGTAGATCAAGTTCTGCTCGGCCTCGCGCATGCGCTGCAAGATGACTTGCTTCGCCGTCTGCGCCGCAATGCGGCCAAACGTCATGCGCGCACTCTCGAGGTTCAAAAGCTCGCCATAATTCTTGTCTTGCTCCTTGGCTCGGAACGCATCTTCGGGGCGATAAAAGATTTGAATCAACAATTCGTCGCCCAACGAAACGTCGCTAAAACCGTAATCTTCGGCATCTTGAAGTGTCATGTCGCGATACGGATTTTCGACGCTCTCGCAGACGCGCAAAATTTGAAACAATTCTATTTCATCGTTTTCCGCATTGTAATACGCCTCGATTTCGCGTTGCTGCCCAAAGACGCGCTTGGCCGCCGTCGAGATGGCGACTTCGAGCGTCTCGATCAAAACAGACTGCTTCACGCCCTTTTCATTTCCAACCTGCTTAATGACATCGCTCAGTTTCAGATCCACGAACTTTTCTCCTTAGATATCGATGCGGCAACGCACTATCTGTGCCTGCCCTTATGTACTTATCTCAATTTGTCAATACAAAAACGTACGTCAACGATAAAAAACATACGTCGATGACGGAATGCATGCGCACTTCAAGCATACGCAAACGGCAAATGTGCGCGTCAAACTAAAACTTGCGCTTTTGCCCGGTCTCATTTTCCCACAAATAGACCGTTCGCGCCGATTTGACATCGGCAAAATCGATCGATTCCGCGCCCGCGTCGGTCAAAACCTCGATACGTCGCGATTCGTCATCGGCACACGTCAAATCGCCTTCCACGACTCTCGACTCCTCGCCACGCGTCACGACCCGAACGCGTTCACCCACCGCATAGCGCATTTGCCGCCAATTCGACAACTCGCGTTCTATCCCCGGGCTCTCGATCGTCAAGCGATAGCGATCGTCGATCGGGTTCTCTAAGTCGAGCAACGCACCGACTTCTTCGCTCGCACGTGCCAATTCATCGACCGTCACGCCCGTCCCCGTCGCCCCCTTGTCGCCCTTGTCGACGACAAAACGCAACACCAACGCTCGCCCCTCGCGGCGCAACTCCGCCCCGTGCAACACGAGCCCAAGCTGCTCAAACACCGGCTCCACAAGGCGCTCTATTCCCTCTATGCTCAACATTTCGCTACGCTCCGCACACCCAACCCCTGTGCGCAACTATGTAGCTCAACCGATTCCGCCGCTCTCTGCTAACGAAATCCTGCACAGGCGCCGGAAGCCCTCTTCCACTAGGTTTCCTTTCGGAAACACGCCCAACCGCGACAATCCGCGATGCCCCGCGCACTACGCGCCATTGGGACAAAAAAACCCGGTCCAAACCGGGCAAATGCGAAAGAAGGGAGTCGAACCCATACACCCAAACCGGGAACAGGAACCTGAATCCTGCGCGTCTACCAATTTCGCCACTTTCGCTCACAAAAGCAGTGCAAAACCACCGCAACGACAAACCGCCGCCGCCACGCTCTATACCCACGCACGACGCCTTATGCAAGTTTTTTTTGCCTCTCCGCGCTTTTTGCCGCTTTTTTGCCGCACTCTATGTCGCTATCGCTCCATACGAGCTTTTTTTGGCGCGCTCTATGTCGCTATCGCTCCATACGAGCTCGGGGGGCGCCCTATCGGCAAAGCCGATACGGGACGCCTGCGGCTACGCTATTGCCCGCAAGCGGCCAATACGCTCCGCTATCGCCCTATTGCCTGCGGCAATACGGGCTCTGGGGCGCGCTCTATGTCGCTATCGCTCCATACGAGCTCGGGGGGGCGCCCTATCGGCAAAGCCGATACGGGACGCCTGCGGCTACGCTATTGCCCGCAAGCGGCCAATACGCTCCGCTATCGCCCTATTGCCTGCGGCAATACGGGCTCTGGGGCGCGCTCTATGTCGCTATCGCTCCATACGAGCTTTGGGGGCGGCCCAAGCCGCTGTTGTCGTCGTCAAAAACTGCTACGAGCGCGATGAATGGCCATTGCAAAGCTCGTCTATAGATGATTGCATGACAAATGCGAAAAAATCATCTAAAGAGCCGCCGGTCGTGCGACTGCCATCGCGCTCATATTCGCACGCGCTACATATCTAAGCGCAAGCGCCATCATCCTTGTGACGGCCGTCTCCGGTGCTCACTACAAAATAAAAAGGTCAATCCCATGAAATACGCAGGCATTGATATCGGTGCCGAAACGATAAAATACGCCATCTACGATACGAAAACCGACAAAATCGACACATTCGATACCATCACCCATCACAAGGCCATGCAAAACGCCATCTCGTCGATTCTCTCCACGCTCAAACGCCTCGACGTCGACGGCATCGCCGTTTGTGGGCGTTTTGCCAACCTCATCAAACTCAAAAATTATCCCGCACAAGCCGTCCAAAAACGCGGCCTCGCCTATCTCTACGGCGACAAACCCATCACATGCATCAGCATCGGCTGTAACGGCTTCAGCGTGCTCGAAAAGCGCCCAAACGGCGCCGATTTGATGCGCGAAAATTCGCGTTGCTCGCAAGGCACGGGCAACTTCCTGCGCCAGCTCATCGAACGATTCGGCTACACGCTCCCGCAAGCCGACGCCCTATGCGACGACATCGACACGCCGTGCCAAATGTCGGGCCGATGCCCCGTCATTCTCAAAACCGATATGACGCATTTGGCGAATCGTGGCGAGCCCCAGCCCAATATCATTGCTGGCGTATACGATGCCATCTGCGATAACGTCCAAGCGCTCATCAAACCCGTTCTCTGCCCCAAAGACGTCGTACTCACCGGTGGCGTCACGCGTTCCAAGCGCATTCGCAACAATTTCAAATCGTATTGCCAAAATCACGATCTCCATTTGCTCGAATCAAACGATTTTTCACAATTCTATATCGACGCCGCCGGATGCGCTCTCCTGGCAAGCGAATTCGGTGCCGACGAAATCAGCCTCGATACACAAAACCTCATCAAACGCGACAATATCAAGCGATTCGATGCCGTTCCACCGCTCAAAAACTACCTTTCTAAAGTCAAACGATGCGATCCGCCCAAAGAACGATCGCATATATCGAGCGACACAGAAGTCTATTTGGGCTTCGACATCGGGTCGACTGGCTCGAAAGCCGTCGCCATCGTCGCCGACGCTAGCGATAACCCGCTCGACGACATCGTTTGGCAAGATTATTTGCGCACCAACGGCAACCCCGTCAAAGCCGCCCAACAACTCGTCGAGCACTTTTTGCAATCGCCCGCGCGCCTCTCGCGCGTCGTCGCCTTTGGCGTCACCGGGTCGGGGCGCGAAATCGTCGGTTCCATGCTATCGTCGTGTTTTGGCGCTCAAAACGTCTACATCATCAACGAAATCGCCGCACACGCCGAAGGCGCGCGCGCGGTCGATCCAAACGTCGACACCATCTTCGAAATCGGCGGCCAAGATGCCAAATACATTCGCCTCTCGGAAGGGCGCATCGTCGATGCCGCCATGAACGAAGCATGCTCGGCGGGCACCGGATCTTTCATCGAAGAACAAGGCCGAAAATTCCGCGAAGCACAATCGCTAACCGATTTATCCGATCTCGCTCTATCGGCCGATCACGGCGTCAGCCTCGGTCAACATTGCTCCGTTTTCATGGCTCAAGTCATCGAAGAAGCCATCGCCTCGGGCGTCTCCACACCCGAAATCTTAGCCGGCATATACGATTCCGTCGTGCTCAATTACTTCTATCGCGTCAAAGGCAATCGAAGCGTCGGCCATACCGTCTTCTGTCAAGGCATGCCGTTCCAATCGCCAGCACTTGCCGCCGCCGTCGTGCGACAAACACAAGCCGAAGTCATCATCCCACCAAACCCAGGCAATATCGGGGCTTTCGGCATCGCGCGACTCGCTCGAAAAGCCATTCACAACACAGCCACCTGCAATCTCAACGATTTCCTCGCCGCAAAACTCTCCTCTCGCCATACGTTTGTCTGCGCCTCAAATAAGGGATGCGGCGGCTCGGGCAACAAATGCCGAATCGATAAAATCGTCGTCGACCTCGACGGCAAAAAGCTCCAATTCACATGGGGTGGAGCGTGCTCGCTGTGGGATAAAGGCATTTCGATCAAAAAACTCCCAAATTTCACCCCCGATCCATTTGCCGAACGCAAACAAGCCGTCGACGATTTGGTCGCGGCGCTCCCAAAACGCGGCAATCCGACGATCGCCATCAGCGAAGAATTCCAACTCAAGACGTTTTTCCCCTTCTTTTCGTCGTTCCTATACGAATGCGGCTTCGATATCGTCGCCTTCTCGGGCGGCACGCTCGGCGATTTGCACAAAGGGCTCGACGAAAGCAATGTGCGATTCTGCGCCCCCATGCAGCATTATCACGGCGTAGCCTCGAAAATGGCGGCCTCGTCGTGCAAATACCTCTTCTGGCCCATGATGCGATGCGGAAAAAGTGCCGCTAACGAAGAAACATCGGCCATCTGCCCCATCGTACAATCGTCGCCCGATTTGCTACACCACGATCTCGGCATTAAACACGGGCGCATTCTCTCGCCCGTCATCGACTTGGGCACGGGCAATCTCGAAAGCCTCGAATTTGCAGCCTCGTGCCGAAGCCTTGCCAAAACGCTCGGCATCGACGATGCACGTTTTTCGCGAGCCTTCAAAGCCGCCAAAAAAAATCAAGAACAATTCGACCGCCAACTCATCGAAACGGGACGACGTGCCCTGGCCTTTGCCGCACAACACTCTCTCCCCACGGTCATCGTCTTGGGGCGCAATTATACGATTCACAACAATGCGCTCAATAGCAACGTCCCCGCACTTCTCAAAGCTCAAGGCGCGATGGCTATCCCCGTCGATTGCTACCCCATCGACGACGACGAACCGATTTATACAAATGTCTATTGGAGCTACGGACAACTCAATCTTCGAGCCGCAACGCAAATACGAAAAACGCCCCATCAATACGCCATTTGGTGCAGCAATTACGGTTGCGGCCCCGACAGTTTCAATCTTCACTTTTTCCAATTCATCATGCAGGGAAAACCCTACACGATTATCGAAACCGATGGGCACTCGGGCGATGCAGGCACCAAGACCCGAATCGAAGCTTTTCTCCACTGCATCGCCGAATACGAAGCATTGCCTTTCTCAACCGATTACAACGACCTCCATACGCTCGAACAATGCAATACGCCAATCCGCGACGCGCGAAAACAAAACGCCACCATTCTCATCCCTCCCATGAGCGATAATGCCGAAATATGCGCCGCCGGATTCCGAAATATCGGCGTCAAATGCATGATGCTACCGCGCCCAACCCGAAAAACGCTCCAAATCGGGCGGCGACATACGTCGGGCAAAGAGTGCCTCCCCGCTCTCATCACGCTCGGATCCCTCCTGGAATACGTGCAAAACGCCGATCCCAACGAAAAAATCGTCTTTTTTATGCCGCGTTCTAACGGCCCATGCCGACTCGGGTGCTACAACCTGCTCGATAAAATCGTGCTCAAACAACTCAAACTCGACGACCGCGTCAAAACTTGGTCGCTCTGCGATACCGATTACTCCGAAGGCGTGCCATTGCTCACATTCATCGCCATTTATACGGGATTCATCGCTTGCGATACGCTCATGGCTGGGCTCTATGACGTCCGCCCCGTCGAAACGAAAAAAGGCGCCGCCGACGAAATCTATCGAAAAGCCCATGCCGAACTCGTCGAGTGCCTCGAAAACCTCCCCCATCCCAGCTTGTCGATTCCATACGCCGCCAAAGAAATCCTCACCGGTTCACTATTCGGCATGACAAAAGTCATTCAACGCGCCGCCCAAGCCTTTGCCCGCATCAAATCCGATCGCCAAATTCCAACCGTCTGCGTCACGGGCGAAATCTACGTCAGAAACGATCCCTTTGCCAACGACGACATCATCGATGCCATGGAAAAACGCGGCGTTCGCGTCCTCTTTGCCCACTTCTCCGAGTGGATCGAATACGCCGATATCATCAATCGAGAAATCCTCAAGACGTCGCACAATATGGCTGGCGTCGCCATTTCGGAATTCGTGCGACATATCATCCGATCGATTCATGCCCCAATGCAAAAGGCTCTACACTGGCAAAGCCGACACGACGTGCACCATATTCTCGACGATGCAGCAAAATACTTGCGAAAAGACCTCGTCGGCGAAGAAATTCTCACGATTGGAACACCTCTACACGCCTATAAACAAGGCGAAGTCCAAGGCGTCGTGAGCGTCATGCCCTTGGAATGCATGCCAGGAAAAGTTGCCGAAAGCCAGTTCTACCACATCGCCGAAAACGAAGGTCTGCTGGCCATCAACCTAGCCTTCAACGGCGATCCACTCCCAGAATCCGTGCTCGACGATTTCTGCTTCGAAGTCAAACAACGTTTCGAACGCCAAAATCTACGCAAAACTCAACACATCTCATGATATCGCGCATGAATCGCTTTTCGTAAAATTATTTGTTGCCAATGCCATCGGCAGGTGCTAACTTAAGATCGACGTATTTTGCTTGTAGCTTTTAAACATTATACGGGTTAAAAGCACGGGCATACGTCGTACAAGCACGTCAAGATGTATTTCACAAGGGGAGTGCACTTGAAGTGCCCAGGTTCGATGACGCGGGTGATTGTCCCGATATCGTATACCGCACTGCTTGGTAAATGGAGTTTACATGGCATCTCAGAATGCAACAGGCGATTATGAATCGACGCTTAAAATTTTATCTGTACTGGAATGTTCCAAACCGACGGCACTCGTGACAATTAGTCAAACGACTGGGATTAAACTCGCCGATATCATACGTTTTTGTACATTGCTCGTCAAAGCCAATGTCATACAACGAGATGTCGACAGTGGCACGATATATTATACATTGCTCTCGGATGAATACGAGGCAAAAGTCGCCGACATATTCGACGTCGCTCCGCGTCAAGACGAATCCATCATCGATAAACGACCGCGCGACAGCCGCGAGGCGATTATGTTGCGACGCGCCATGCGCGCCTCTGGGATCCACGAAAAAGTCGAACCCGCAAACGCAAAACAAGAACCTACAAAAAAGACACCCGAACGACTCAGCGCCTACGATCTCTACGCCATGAAGCGTTCCACTCCGGGCTTCTCGCGCTCCCCCGATTTGTCCCAATCGTCTCAACAACTCCGATCTCTCCGTTCCTCGACGATGAATCCCGCTCAATCGAGCGACGACAACCGACGATTCTCGCAATCGTCGACGACGCACAAAGCCGTCTATATCAACAAACCTTCGACTCGACGAAGCGATACCCGATCTTCGTTTAATATCATCCCACCCGCCTTCATCGACCCCGATGGCATCGAACGATCCGACGGCGTCTTTAAGCAAACGAATCCAAACGCCGGACGCGCGCAAATCCCTCTCATCCCAGAACACGCTCTCTCGGCTTCAAACAACGACATTCCCGAGTCGGAAGTTCGCGAAACTCTACAAATTCGACCCGATGCGCCGCTCATCACCATCTTGAGCCCACGACCATGCCACGACATCTGGTCGGCTTGCTCGGCTCTCGCCAATACTTCGGGCGGTTATATCGTTTTGGGCTTGCGAAAATATGAAAAAGATAGTGATGTTTCATACTTCGCTAAATCTGTACAAAATCCAGAAGATGCTATCAAAAATTTATTAAAAGCTTTTAACGATCGAAATGTCATTAGCGATTGCCCTCAAAACAATTCTTTCATCACTGCTTCGCAAATTCGCAATAAAAACGTCGTCGTCATCAATATCGTTCCTTCGCAATTTGCTCCTGCTCCGCTCTATACCACGCGCGACTCTTTCGGCATGAAGACGAATCAAGGCTGCTACCTCTATATAGAAGGGAAAATCGTCCACTGCACACAAGACGATGTCAAAGCATTGTGGCAACAAAAGCGATTGGGCGACGATATCGCCGATTGGTCGCAAACGTCCCCCCGTGCAAGCGTCGAAATGCAACGCAAAGTCTCCGTACACTTGCCACAAATCATCGACGATGCCGTCCGACCTCTCTCTCGAAAGACGAGCAACTACGGACATCCCATCGAACAACACAAATACGAAAAACGAACCAGCCCCATCAAACGTTCGCCCGAAGAATTGTACGAAGGCGAAAGACTCCTAGCCCTGGGGCTCTTGAACGCCTCCCCCACCACAAAAGCGACCGAGGCGCAAGCCAAAACGACGCACAGTTCCAGCCGCCACGCCTCCTCTCCATCGAATTCGGCGCCTTCGCATCAAGCATCCCTCTTCGATACCATCGGCAACGATGCACATAAATCGACTGTCCAAAATCTACTCTTCGCCGAAGACATCACCATCCCTTCGCCGTCGCATATCTCACTCGGAAACACTGCCAAAAACGAACCTAACGACGAAACGACGGGGCGCGCAAGCAAAACGCCAAAAAAACGCGCAGCGCACACAAAAACAAGCGACAAAGATACACCCGCTGTCGCCACGACGACCCACACGGCAAGCCATACCAATTTGCCGCGATACGAAGATGCCAATCAAGCTGTCCTATTGGAAATCGCTCAACCCGTCGCCGATCACCCCAGACTACCCATGACTCGCGTTTGCGAAATCGCAAAACAACTCTGCACTCAAGCACAATTCAATATCTTTGAGCTCGCCAGTATACTCAATAAAAAAGCTCCTGTCGTCAAAGATAAAGTATTGCCTAAATTGCGCGAATATTCCAATTTCGTCGAAAATGGCGATGTTTTTTATATGCATTCGTAATCTCAATGCCTCTCACTCGCTATGCGCCGCGCCTACATCATGCGCCCGCGCATAGCCAATGCAAATCATTATATATATAAAAATCACACAAACAACATATACGATCATCTACACACAACGCAGCCCCCCACCGAAAGCGCATCGATAATTCATTATTCATAATAAATATAATTCATAATAAATATAAATGGCGATATACACAAATAACACCATACATCTACCACAAGCGCATTGCCGATGCACCACCCAAATGAACACCGTATGGGGGATTATATCCCCCACCATGATGTTTCAACGGAAAAAGTAAATGCGGTAGCCCTGTGGCTCTATGTATGATGTGTTACCCAATGACTAACGGCGAATATCGCGAATGAGCAAATTGGCCTGCGGCTTCTCATCGCCAATTTGAATGGCATCGAAGAGCATTTTCGATGCAGCTTCGCATTTGTTTTCGTCGCGATAGGCGACCTTGAACAACGCCTCGCCTTTTTCGACGCGATCGCCGATTTTGTGCAGAACTTCGAGCCCAACGGCGTGATCGACTGGAGCGCCCGCAACTTCGCGACCTGCACCGAGAATGCATCCGGCTTTGCCGACTTCTTCGCAGTGATACGCAGTCACGTAGCCAGCCTTTTCGGCGCAAACCGTATGCGTATTGCCGACCGACGGCAAAAGCGCGTAATCGTCGACGACGCGAGCATCACCGCCTTGGGCGGCGATATTCTTGCGCAATTGTTCGAGCGCTTTGCCCGATCGTATCGCCTTATCGAGTTCATCGCGAGCATCGTCGTTGGAAATCTTCTTCGCCATCGACAACATTTCCGTGCCGAGCGCCATGACGAGTTTTGCATAATCGTCGGGAGCATTGCCCTTGAGCATTTCGACCGCCTCGATAAACTCATTGGCATTGCCAACGGCTCGCCCCAGTGGCTCGTCCATGCTCGTAATGCAAGCCCTCACGTCGCAACCCATCGCGCGCCCAATTCCAATCATCGTATCGGCGAGCCTCTGTGCACGATCTTGCGTTTTCATAAACGCCCCCGAACCGACTTTGACGTCGAGAACGAGACCATTGAGACCAACCGACATCTTCTTGCTCATAATCGATGCGGCGATCAATTCGATCGATGGAACGGTTGCCGTCACATCGCGCAAAGCATAGAAAATCTTATCGGCTGGAACGAGCGACCCCGTCTGCCCCGTAATCACATAGCCCGATTCGTGAACGCCTTTTTCGATTTCTTCCTCGCTCAAATCGACGCGATAACCGGGTACCGATTCGAGCTTATCGAGCGTGCCACCCGTGTGCCCCAATCCGCGCCCCGAAATCATCGGAATCACGGGGCCACAAGCGGCAACCATCGGCGCGAGCGTAAGCGAAACTTTGTCGCCAACCCCACCCGTCGAGTGTTTGTCGACTTTATACATGCCCGAGAGGGATTTGAGCGAGAGCGTATCGCCACTATGCAACATGGCATCGGTATACGCGACGAGTTCGTCGTTTGTCATACCTTGAAAATAGACGGCCATGAGAAAGGCGGCAGCTTGATAATCGGGAACATTGCGACTGACCACGTCGTTGACAAATGCCTTGAGATCGCTAGCGGGGATTTCTTTGCCATCGCGCTTGAGTTCAATTAAATCTACTGCTCTCATAATTCCTCTTCGAAATAACGGTGCCACACACGCCGAGACGGACATCGCCGCGACCTTTCCGACACGCCCAAATTCCCCTTATAGCACGCCTTATTTGAGAAATGGATCGGATTGTGCTAGACAATCGTGCGCTTGGGCGATTTTTAGGAGGTTCTATGCACGCACTAGCATTTGCTGTTGGTCCACAAGAATTATTACTCGTACTCGGTTTGGCGATTCTCTTATTCGGCGCCACCAAAATTCCACAACTCGGCTCGTCTATCGGGCAAGGCATCCGAAACTTCCGCCGCGGAATGCGCGAAGTCGAAGCCGAAGAACGCGAAGCAAAAAAATTGGCCAATGAAAAACAACAAGACGACAACGCTTCATTTCTAAATCCCACCGATAATAACTCAAATGTCTAATGCGCGTTTGCTCGCCTATGTCGCTCTCGCTCCATACGGCTCGCTTTCGCGGCTATCGCTACGCGATACGCCGCTCCACCCCAACGGCTCGCCTATGTCGCTCTCGCTCCATACGGCTCACCTGCTCGCCTATGTCGCTCTCGCTCCATACGGCTCGCTTTCGCGGCTATCGCTGCGCGAT